>Ga0307515_10010569_pt1 | contig 17675 bp, 1 predicted proteins | sample 17_EM_MG_FD_194513 | JGI IMG/M metagenome (GOLD analysis project Ga0307515, IMG submission 194513) | Populus trichocarpa ectomycorrhiza microbial communities from riparian zone in the Pacific Northwest, United States - 17_EM | ecosystem: Host-associated > Plants > Roots > Unclassified | place... | reverse complement strand
TTCTCGCTATAGCTGCTGCTAAGGCAACGTAACTTAACGCCCTCTCCTACTTATATTAGGTATGCTATTCCTAGCATTAATATGCCGTTACTATATTTTAAGAAACTTGTCGCTAATACTATAGGCCCTTAGAATAATACCTATCTCACTATATTAGCTATTAGCTAGCAAAATATAGGACAAATATAATGTCTATATAGTTGCCCCTAATAGAAGAGCCTGTAGTAAAGGTAATTCGCTATACTATGTCTAGATAACCTAAGATTATATATATATAGGCAATAATCTTAGGGCTTCTTAGTGCGATAGGAGGTCTTGCTGTAAGGCAAACTCGACTAAAGTTACTATCTCTACGTAGATTAGATTAGTTGTAATTAATTAATATCTTTTAGCCCGCCTGGCAAAATGTGTTGTGTTAGAGATAGGGCTAGATAAACGTTAGTAATATATTATAATTATAATAGACACTAGTATACTATCTTTACGGATAGCTATAAATATAACCTAGCTTACCCTATAATAAACTGCCCTTAACAGAGCAGCCCTTAAGGCCCCATTGTTTTAGATAGGCATAGTCTCTATATAGGTAGCCTATATCCACTCCTTATTATAATCTACCCCGGCCTCTAAAAATATCTTAACTAGTAACTAATATTTAACTATACGTAGGTCTTAAGGCGCATTAAACAGCGATACTAGACTTAAGGCTACGTCTATACTTAGGACTAAGTTTATACCATCTAGTTTCCGCTTATAAAGTAGTATAATAAGTTGTTTAAGATTATAGCCGCAGTTCTGCATATAGTTAAGCTAGGATAAACTTTACGAGTTTGCGGCAGCTATATGCCCCCTTTCCGTATCTACTATATAGTTAATACTAGGCCGCCCTAGCACCTTTATCTTCTTACGCATATTCGACTATATATAGGCTAGTATATTCTATATGGCCTTATATACCTATGGCGCTAGTACCTTCTTATATTCTACTACCTAACAGATAACTTTCTAGATCGCCTACTTGCGTAGTAAATTGTTTAGTTATTTGCGAAATAAAACGTATAGGATGCCATCCTTAATAATAACCTGCTTAAAAGTCCGCTTAATAGTATTAAGTCTCTCCGCAGTAATACCTAAGCTGGTAATAAGCTATATATCTTTTTACGGGTCTGTGGCGCTTATAGAGTTATACTACGCCGTATTTATGGTATACCGCTATTATATATCGCGTCCTATTATAAAAAATAGTCTAGTATCCTAAGTAGGGAATAGTGGTGTTTAGAATCCTGTGCTTAGTATAATAAAGAGGCGGCGCGACGTTAGTAATAAGTAGAGTCTCCTAGCCTAATGTAATATAATCTAGTATAAATTAGCGTAAAACGTAACGGGTTGCGCTATTTAGCGCATTAGTATTTACGGACATCGCTATGCTCTTACTATACTCCTCCTATCTTAACTAGCTTATAATATAGCACGAGCTATAAACACTACTTTAAATATACGGTTCTATATAGATGTTATTTTTAGCTCCCTTCTAACTAAACTATAGTAAATTATAGCTTAATGCGGCAATTTATAAATAAGCTCTATTTAGCGGTAATATAGAAAGTATAGGACTAAAGTAAAAAGTATAGGCGGTCTAACCTGTTATAAATAATATTATCTAAGATAATAGAAATAGAAGAAGGGTAGATATAAGGGCGTTAATATTAAAGAGATAAATAATAATACACCCTTACGCTATTAAAGCTTAGAGGAGTATTAGATAGCCTATTATAGGGCCGAGCTAGAGTAATATAATAAGTGGCCACTTATATAATATATGGACGATAATATACTATTATACTATTAAACCTTAGAAGGGCATTATATAACTAATTATAAGGCCGAATCGGAGTAAGGTAATAAGTGGCCACCCATATAAGCTTTAGGCGATAATATTATTAATAAGCTAAATAATAGGGCTGCGGATATGCACTATAATAATAATTCCGTAATATTTAATAGGGTATATAACCTGGTGATAGTTAAGACTAATTAATAAACTTTAACTAGAATATCTATAGACGTCTTTTAGATTAAAACATTTAAAGAGGCCACTGGCCGCGCTATAGGAAAGCCTCTAGGACGGAACTAAGGAAATCTATAAACTATAGATGATACTGCGGCAGTATACGACATTATACCGCGTATTAAGCGTACTAGTAGTGTACTAGATAAAACACCTCCCCTATTTTATCCGTTTGGCAGTAAGGTAGAATATATATAGGTTTTATAGTAGGTAAGCTATAGGACTTCTAACCGCGCTATTAACGAGTGGTTTAACGATATTAGGCTTTAGGGAGTATTTGCTAACTATTTTTCTTGCTAAAGTGCTAATAATGTTAAAGTAAAACTACTTTTAAAATAGATGTAATCTAAAAGTAATTAACCGTAGTAGATTAAAATAATTATAACTATAGGGGACTAGTAGCTACTAGTATGTTACCAAAATGCTCTAGAGATTATATTCTTTCTTATTAGTTACAGCCCTTTCTAAGGAGATATAACTTTCTTGCTAATAAGGTAGTACTTATTAGTAGGAATAAGAATATATAATAAGCTTAATATAGTAGACTAGTAGTGGGAGATGTAAGAGTAGCTACCGCTTGGCGTAACCGTAGTGCTAATTATATTAGCTAGTAATAAAACCTAACTAATATAACACGCCGGCGGTAAGAAAGTATAGCCGCTCTATATTTTAATTGGAAATATTAAACTACGCGTTTAATGATTTGTAAATTAACTAGCCCTATTACTACTTATATACCTCCTAGTCTATATACCTAGTAACTAAATAATATAACTAGCGGTGTAATATAAGACCCTCGCGGCTATCCTTAAACGTATACTTTAGCGAAAACCCTACTACTAGTATAGTTATGCTAATAATGCCTATAGCGTTAGAGAAAGCTAGTAAAGAAGGAGTATATCTCCTATACGCGGATGGCTAGGATTAATACTACTTTTCACTTTTAGCTATATTTATAGCTGATTATAAAGAATAGGTTACGCTTATAGGTATTAAAAGTGGCTATAAATATTTAACTTATTATATATATATAAATAAACGGCATAATCTAACAACTGTTATTTAGTGACTGTGGCTGTTTTGTATATACTAATTAACAAAAAACTAAATATAAATGTAGTAGGAAGGTTACGATACTAATAAGAAGAATAACTTGGATTATATTTGGCCGTTTTATAATTTTATATAGGGCCATAATCTATTTAATATTTATAAGATAATAGCGCCTAATTTCCTATACTAGGTGCTTAAAGGCCTTACTAGTAAATATCTTATGCACTAGATTAAGGGGCTTATATAAAGCGAAATATAGGCCGGAAAATATTAGGGCCTTAACATCCCATATATAGATAGTTGTGGCTAGAAGATATTAAATATTAATATACTTATTACTACCCGCTTTATATAGGTGGAATAATTTACTGATATAATAGTGTGGGATAGCTAGGTAAATGTTAGCTAATAAATAGGAAAGATATATAAATCTCTATTATAACAATTGGTCCCCACTATAGCACCCTTACTAAAATAAAATAAAGGCGCTATGCTATTTATCTAGGCGTTTATGGACTTTACTATACTATCTTAATATATATTATATGATGAATTAACTATCTAGTACCTAGTAGTAGCTATTTATAGAATAGATAAGATAAAGAATATATTCCTTCTGTTTTAACTAAGTAAGGTAGGACTACTATACTTTAATATTCCTAAGCTATATGCTATTACCTACTATCTAAAAAGTATTTAGTAACTAGGAGTAATTAGAGGTATAGATATAGAGTATTTAGAGCAAGTATATAAGCTATAGAAGGCATTCTACTATAGGACTAATAAATGGAATAACTACAAAAAGCAGATGCTATAATATAACACTATATATCTTAACACTATGCTTTAGAATAAACTTAAGCTATAGGCGTTAACTAATATAATTGATATAGTAGACCTAATAAGCGTAATATAGATAATATAACTAGGCCCTATAGTTAATATATACGTATATTGCTCGTATATATATAACTTAGACACTTTAAGACTAAAGAATTAATATATCTATCTAGCGTATAGTTAAGGAGGTATAGTACTAGATAAAGATTACCGACCTTATATCTAAACTAGCCTCCTTTATAAGGGAATGCTGTAAGTAGATTAATGGAATCTGGTAAACAGACTAGGATATTAACTAACTAGAGGCCGATAACGATTAGGTATTAAAGATGCCTTTAAGCATCTATTATAGCGTTATATACTATATTCGCTTTAGGAAAAATGCTACTAACACTAATAAGCTTAATAAGGTGTTTGCTTAATGTACCCCATTATAGGCTAATACTAGAGCCCCCCACTATAATGCTATAATAGTATAAGAATATAAGTGGGTAAACGACAGCCTCTATAGTAATAAAGTAGGGAGGCTTTATCTACTACTTATAATCTAGGATACTAGGCAATTAGATAGTAAGGGCAAATACCTAAAATACGTTAGTGCGTTGGTAGAGACCCTCTAAGTTTACAATAGTAGTAAAATTAATATAAAAACTAGAATACTTAAAGTGTAAAGTATAAAGCTATCTAATAGCAGGACGAAACGCACGCTAGATACCCTTTAGATATATAACATTAACTATATTACAAGGCCTATCTTACTTATACTAACGGATATCGATATTATGAACTGTTTCTTTATAAACAACTATAGCGATTAGGATATATATAATACTATATATAATGAAGATTTTGAGCGAATAAATAGGGTATAGGTTAATGCATATATAAGGAAATAGGCTTGTACTAGGCGGTAAATAAATATAACTTAGCTAAAATAGTAGTAAGTTATAACTAGTGGCGTTAGATTATAATAAAGGGGTAGATTGCTGTAACTATAATAAACTAAAATATAACACTACTATATATCGCCCTCTACGCGCTAGCTACCTTTTATATCCTATACACCGTACTATTTACCTTAAGAGTAGGTAAATATCGCAAAGAACTAGGCTTCTGTGCGGTATAGAAAAAATATTATATAAAGTAGGACCCTATACTATAGTAAGGTAATTTAATTGCCCCGTTATAAAGCCTAATAAATAGTTAGGCCGCCCTCCTAACTTATTATTATAAGTTTGTTAAAACTCCTTTCTATATACTTAGTAAGAAATACCTAATTTATATTATAAAAGTTAACTAGGTCGTCATTTAAAGTATATTAGGTATAAGACTTTAGACTATTTAGCGTTTTTTAGGGAAGTAAGGTGTATATAAAAGCTAAATAGTTCTATTAAACTAATATACTTATCCTCTACTTATCCCGTAGAAAAGTAAATGAAGATACTATAAGTTAAGTAGTAGCTCCTAAGATAATCTAGATCTTAAAGGGGATAATATTAGGCTCTATACCGTAACTATCTCTATTAAAAGGTAAGGCTATTATTAATATGCTATAGTACGACCTATTATTATTAATTTTAATAACATTATCCTAACGGACAGTCCTGTTCTTATTAGATAAAAGCCTATAAACCCTAAGCAACCGTAAGACATTTAAAACCTACACTTAAAAAAACGCATATATTACTTAAATAAATAACCGCTATAGGATAACTTTAGATAATATACGAAACAGCTACTTAGCCTAGTTAATACAAAGATATACGGTATTATTTAGATATATCTTATTGTATAAGTAATAATAGGCTCTATGCCTAAAGAGCTCTATCTCTTTCCCTAGCTAAAAATAAATATAAGCGGTCTAAATACACTTATAAAGCAGACGTAAAAAGAGGTAATTACTATTATAGACTATTATAAAAACCTAATAAATAGAGTATTAAGTATACTACTGGGGCCGGTAGTACGCAAGGTTTGCGGTCCTTAGATTTAGTAGCACTATACTAACTAATTTTCTAGCTATATAACTAGCTTAGCGTGTTTTAGTATTATATAATAAATATAGTACGTAATACCGTTACTAGGAGTTATAACTGCCTTAAATTAAATACCAAGGCTATAGTAAAGGAAGTAGTAGAACTACTTAAGGATAACTACTTTACAATCGGTGGCCTAGTTAGTACTTTACCTTTTACTATACCTAACTAACTAAGGCTAGGATAGAGAGATAAGATTTAGGGCGCCAATTATTACACGTTATATTAAGTGTATATTCTTTAATACTAGGCTAAGGTTACTCGCCCTTAATAAAAATAGTGCTAACCTTTTCTCGCCTATTATAGTTAATATAATATAGCTTATATGTGTAGCGATTTAATATACTTTTAAGGACTATAAAAGCGGAATATAAGTTATTTATAAGTTTAAAGCCAACGCTATAATTATAGGTAAATCTATAGGAAGCTTCTTACTATACTTACTAAAGCGTATTATAAATAGTTGGGAGTAACTATAGAATACCTAGAAGAGCTACTAACCTAAGTATAATAAAAGGCTATATAGGCTACTTCTATAATAAGTTAATAAGATACGGAATATAACCAAAGATAAGATGCTATAGACTTAGTAGGTAATTAGCGATCTATTTAAGAATACTATAGAAGATTTAGAGGAACTAGATCCTAAGTATAATAATAGGTTTACTTAATAACCGTATACTATAAGTGTAAATATATAATATTATATTAATCACATTATAACATTATATCGCGATACTCGCTATATACTATAGCACTTTCCTACTATTTCCTATATTATAATATTACGCTATTTTAATTGTTATATATAGGCTAATAAAGATAATATAATAGGATAACGGTAGATTAGTATATCTATTATAAAGAATAAACCCTAAAACTATATATAAGGTCTTTTTCTTATAGTATACTAATAAGACGATTTTAATACTATATAATTATAACATTAACGCTATCTAAGCGTGCCTTAAATAAATTTAAGGTAATAATAAATAGGAAACAGGAATTAATTACCACATCTTATAGTATACTTTTGCCGGTAAGTCTAAGGTTATAGATATTACGGATAGTACTATATTAGAGGATATAAAGGCCCGCCTATGGAGTAGAAATAGACTAGTAATACTAAAATTTGCTAATAAAGAGAATAAGAGTAGAGAAGGCAGCGGAATAGATAAGGAAAATAACGATAATAAAAAGGATAAGAGTAAAGAAGGCAGCGGGATAGATAGGGAAAATAATAGTAAGAATAACGGCGAAAATAAAAACAATTAGGGGTTTAATAGTGCGGTACTATTATTGTGGCGGGACTTATATAAATATTAAACTTAAAATAGTAGGTTAACTAAAGGGCGTTATTAGGCGTATTAAGGTTATACTATATTACTATTAGGTTAAAATATGTTCTTTATATAGTGTGTACTAGGCGTATAGAATAAGTAGAAAATACTAACTATATAAAATAAATAAAGGGTACTAACTACGTAAAATAAGTAAAGGGTACTAACTGCGTAGACTAAGTAAAGTATACTAATTACGCGGAATAGGTAAATACTATTAATCGCGCAGATTAAGTAAATACTATTAAGTGCGTGGGAAAAGTAATGCTTATCTATTACTTAAAGTAAGTAAGATATACAGAATGTGTAAGAGGGGTATTATATATTAATTATATATTAAGTATAGAGAGAGCTTAATAAAATAAAGGTACTACTTACCTAGGTAGCTATAAATGCGTAATTAGCTATACTACGTTATTAAATACGGTAGTATACTATACCGCGTTATTAAATGTAACAGTATGCTTATACTACGTTACTAAATATAGCAGTATGCTGCACTATATTATTAGATGCAGTAGAATACTATACTGCGTTATTAGATACGGCAGAATGCTATACTATGTTATTAGATATAGCAGAATACTACACTATGTTATTAGATGCGGCAGAATGCTATACCGCGTTATTAAATACGGCAGAATGCTACACCGCGTTATTAGATGCGGCAGTATGCTTGCACCGCGTTGCTAGATACGGCAGTATACTGCACTATGTTATTAGATGCGGCAGTATGCTATATCGCGTTATTAGATACGGCAGTATACTGCACCGCGTTGTTAGATACGGCAGTATGCCGTACTTGAGTTAATACTATACGCTATACGTTATAGTGCGCGGATTGCGCATTTGGCCGCCAAATGCCGCCAAATGCTGCGAAAATGCTGGTAAATTTTTTCCTGACATTCTCTTACTATAGATACTCCTATGGCTCTAGTATCTAGTATAATACTATAGAAGACGTTTACTAAGTATCTATTATTAAAGGAGAACGTAGAACTCTCCTTTAGCTTATTAAAGATATCTAACTTTATAATAGAGTAGAGCGTAGATTAGTTATTAAGAACAGTAATGGTTTATATACTATTTACCTTACTATACTTAGTAAAGTATTAGTTAGGTAAGTAGTCTTTAATTTCCATATCTATAAGGAGCTATTTAGCCTTATTAATCTTACCCTTAAGATCTTCTACGCCTTTATATTAAACTAGGAAGCTTTAAAAGTAGGCCGTAATAATCTTATAATTTCTAACGTTTTTTATACTCTAGCGAAACTTATTATATACCTCCTTTTATTTATTAAGAGAATGCCTAGTTAACTAGCAATTTAGTTTCTTATAAACGTAGTACTTCTTTTAGCGATTACTTTAGAATAAACCTCTATAAGGACCTCCATAATTATTTTATAGTTAATATTAATTATACCCTTTACCGTATTCCCTACTACAGCTACCATATATTTAGTTAGTCTAGTTATAATTATATTAGTTAGGAATACTTAGTTAGGTAAAATTTTTAGTATAGAACTATTAAGATTCTTATATTTATATTATAATACCTATAGCGGAGCGTAGCTTAGCATATACTTCTTTAAATATATCTATAGGTTTATATAGCGCTAAATTACACTTAAAAACGCTACGGCAGGCTGAGATAACCTAGTCCCTTAGGCTATTCTTATTTTAGTAAATTTTGGTAAGGCCATATTAGATTTTCTAGAGTTTATTAAAGAGTAGTTAAAGGCACTCTAAATAAGTCTTTATTAAGTTAAAAGCGATAACTCTTTAGAATATAGTTTTCTGCTATTTAGATATATAAAGCTAGCAATTCTTATTAGTCTTAAAGTGGGCTCTAGTAAGCTAAAGTATTATATTAAAGCTATAGTTTCTACCTATAATATAGTTATAATAAAATATCGCTGCCCGTCCCTTTAATATAACAAAGAAAGCGTAATAGTATTAATAGCCTTAAATTCTAACTTTATTGTAATAGTTATAAAAGACCTATAGTTTTATTCTAAGTATATTGTTATAGTACTGCAATAAAGTAGACTAAATAACTACGTTGTAGTATAAAGAGGAGAAGAAGGTGGAAATGGGGTATTATATATAAATAGTAGGGCCAGCCGCTAAGGTACTAGTAGTAGGCTAGCTAATAGTAAGAAATAGTACGAGATAGTATAAAACAGTATGTGTTAGGTTAGTGCTATAACAGTACTCCTTTCCCCTAGATAGTTTAGTCCCTAAACTAAATAAATAACTTTAAAATAGGCAGTATTTAGGGTCGCCTGTTTTATTACTACAAAGATATTAGTTCCGCTTACCGCCCTTAACTAAGCTAATAGTAATTTTCCGTACTGGGCATAGAAAATCCTAATTAGTTAGTTTAGTAAGTAAGGTTAGTAGAACTCTATACTACCACCTAAATTAATCTGCGTAGCGTTTCTTGGCAAGAATCTGGCTAATTAGATAACTTTAACCGCTAATTAAAGTTCTATAACATCTTAACCACCACAAATTTTAATACGGTGGTCGGCTACAACCTTAGCATAACTTTTCCTTATCTTATGCCCAGTCTAGGGGTCCTAGCTTTTTAGGGTATTACTTATAAAAGCGCTATACAGCCTACTTATAACCCTTTAGGTCTTCTTCTAGCTACTAGGTTATATTCTTATAATATTTTTATTTAATCTTATAAGTTAGGCCTTAGGGGTCTTTATTATATACATTAAAGATTTTTTTAAACTCCTATTTGTCTTCTATATTACCGTTATTATCTCTCTCTACTACTTGTCCTTATACATTACGGCGCTCTATAGTATTAATATTTACTTAGCTAGGGATCTCTTTAGTAGCTTAGAGGCGGACCTTAAATATATAAAAGGATTTATTTACTTAGATATAGTCTAAAAGGTCTACTATAACTACCCCTTAGTATACTATAAGTACGGGGTATAGGCTATCCTATTTATCGTCCCATTTCTTTTTAGGTCTGTTTATCTTTATATTTTTTAAGCTAACTATAACTATATCGCCTTCGTAGAATAACGCGCTCTTATCCCTATAGGTATTAGTATTATCTTTATAGCGTTACTATAAAATCCAGGCTAAGGCCTTAAGCTATATTAATATCCGCTTAAAGTAGTTAGCTATAGAGTCTGCGTGGAAAAACTCCTTTTTTACTTATACTAATAGTGTTAGTAAGTAGGGGCCAGTAGGCTTAATTTTAAGGTAAGGGTTAAAGCTATAGTTTGTAAAAAACAGGGAGATGCCTATACTTTTATTAACTTAGTTATTTATAGCAAACTTAGTAAGTAGTAGGTAGTTAACCTAGTTATCCTATATAAAGCTAATAAAAGTATAAAGGTACTTATTTACGGCAGCGTTAATAATTTTAGTTTGGCCGTCTATTTTTAGGTACTAGGCTAAGCTTAGTTTTAAGGTTGTCTTAAGGCGTTTACTTAGTTATCGCTAAAAGTTGCTAATAAATTATGTGCTATAATCGGAGATAATTGTGCTTAGTGCACCGTGGAGCTTATATATATTATTAATAAAGCCGTTAACTAGCTCCTCTATTAAGAGTCCTATTACTAAAACAAGGTATTATATTTTAGTTAGGCGGTCTATAATAATAAGGATATATTTATATACCTTACTATAGCATTAGTATACTAGCAGCGTTATAATATAGTTAATTAAAATATCGGTCTATAGGCGAGCGGGTAGTTTTAGTGGCTTTAGGAAACTAGGTAGGGTAAAACAGGGGATCTTAGTGCAAAAGTATAGGGTATAGTCTTTAACGAAGGTAGCTGTGAATTAGGAGATTCCTAGCCACTAGTATATTTAGTTTAAGAGGTTAAGGGTCTTAACCCGGCTAGGGTAACTAGTAGGGCCGCTATTATAAGAGCGATAGATAACTTTTAGGCGGAGGTCTAGGGCGTTAAGGATAAAGAGACGTTAGCGGAAGTAGATCTGTCCGTTAATAATATTATATTCTAACTTATTATAATAAAGTAATTTCCTAATTTTCTTTAGCTAACGGCGAGCTTTCTAATTATATAGGGCCGCTACTATATCTCTTACGAGTTTATTCTCCTAATATCCTAACTAAATTAACTTATTTAGTAACTTTTTGGCTATTTTAGGGTCTAAAGCGGCTATAAACTCTATATCATTAGAGTTACGGGACTTATATAGTAATTCTTTTAAGATTATAGGGTTAATTTTCTAGGGCGGTATAATAACTTAGGCTTAGTAGCGGAGGTGTTTATTATTAGCGTCCTTAGGCCTTATTCCTAGTAGCCGGCTTAGGGTATTAGGGAGCGTAGCTTTGCTGCTAGGTCTATATATAATTATAAAGTTAAACTATAAAAGAAACTCTGCCTACTAGACTTAGCGTTAATTTAGCTGCTTAATAGTTATAAAAGTCTATAGGTTCTTATAGTCGGTAATAATTTTAAACAGCTCCTTAGTCCCTTATAGCTTAGGACGCTATTCCTCTAAAGCCTTAATAATAGCTAAGAGTTCTTTATTATAGATCTTATAGTTATACTCTAGCATAAAGTACTTTATGGAGAAGAATGCGACTAGTCTTAATTTACCGTCATTATTATACTAGGAAAGGACTCCGCTAGAAGCCTAATTTAATACATCTATCTCTACTACTGTCTTCTTTATATAGTTATAGTATGCTAGTACTAGTACTAAGGTAAAGGCTCCCTTAAGGGCCTTAAACAATTTAGCTTATTTTAGTCCCTATAGCTATCTAATATCCTTCTTTAGAAGTTTTATTATAGGTATAGCAATAGCAGAATAGCCTTAGATAAATCATTAATAAAAGTTCGCGAAGCCGAGAAATTGTTATAGTTCTTTAATTAATGTTAAGTCCTTCTATTTCTGTAAGGCCTATACCTTCTTAAAGTCTATAGTTATGCCATTAGTTAAGATAATTAAGCCTAGGTATTTTGTTTTAGTAAAGTAAAACTTAGACTTATTAATATTAATCTAAAGTCTAGCATTACCGAGTCTTCGGATAACTTTATTTATATACTTAGTATACTTAGTGCGTATTTTAAAAAAGACAAGGACGTTATTAAGGTAGGTAGTATAGTAGTTATTAAAGGCGTTATATAAGATATGGTTAATATAGTTTTAGAATATAATAGGTGTATTATAGAGGCTAAATAGTATAACTAGCATCTTATAGAGTCCGAACTGGGTAATAAATGCTATAAGCCACTTATAGCCCTCTATAATCCGGATTTAGTTAAACATAGTGATTATATTAAGTTTAGTAAAGTACTTAGCACTATAAAGTGCATTAAGTGTCTTATGGATTAGTAGTAGTAGGTACCGATTTTTAATAGTAACTGTGTTTAGGCCTTAGTAGTTATAGTAGATTTATATACCGCCACCAGGCTTAGCTGCGAGGAGGAGTAATACGGCAGCTAGTAAGGTTAATTTACGGATAAAACCCTTATCTAGCATCTTATTAATCCACTTTTTTACACACCTAAGTTTAGTAGGTAAAAGTGGTCTGTTTTTATAGTACAGGGCCTAGTTTCTGGGGATAATCTTAATTTTATAGTCCCATAATTGGTAAAGGGGCAGCTTATCTACGTTCTTAGGGAGAAAGTGTTTAATATATTCGCGGAACTCCTTTAGTAAGCGTTACAAAATGTCTTTATAGGTTAATCCTAGTTTGCCTTTTAGAAATTTTTTAACATTAGTGTTAACTATTTTCCGGCGTAGAGACTTAGGCTTAGTTTTTAGGTTTGTTTTAAGGAAATTATAAAAATAAGGGGGTAGCGCTTTACGGGCTTCTTCTATTATATAGTCGCCCTCTACTAGCCGGCGGAAAGACTCTTCTAACAAATTTGGTACTTCTATTAGGCCTATAGACAGCTCTTTAAGCAGCTGTTAGTGTTTTTCTTATTTAACTAGTTTTACTAGCTCCGCTATATAAATCCTTATTGCCTTTACGCCTTTTTATTTATAGAACTGGGTGAAATTAATAGTATAAGTGCATCTAATGTCGTCTAGTTTGGGGCGTGTTTGGTTCTCTAGTGCTATAGCTAGGCTAGCGCGGCTTAGTCGGCCCTAGGGGGTGGAAACGCGGCGGCGGCCCTATACGGTATACGCGGGAGATAGATACGAGGTTAGGCGTTGCGGGGGGGAGGTCTTAATTGCTCTGGTTTTAATCTTAGCTATAACGCCTTTAGCTATTATACGCGCGGTTATATATACGTATAGCAAATAACTTAAAGTCGGGTGTCTTATTAGCTAGCTTAGGTTAAGCGGGTATATATAGGGGACTTATAGTTCTGGTAGTATTTATATTCTTAGGGGCGGGGCGGTATTTCTTAGGGGTAGGGCGGTAGTCCAGTCTTTTAGAATCTCTGTTTTGTTTACTGTATATATTAGCTCACTAGTATTAAGTACCTCTTTTACTATTAACTAACAGTATCTAAGCGTTGGCCGTGTAATACGTCCGTATAGTGCTACTCGGTTATAATTAGGGATATACTATAGGAGATAGTTATAGGTATAGTAGTTAGAGTTAAACTTAAGCCCTAGAACGGGGAAGTTTATACTTAGGTTGTACTTTTTAAGCTAGGGCATTCTAAGAATTACTAGTATTAAGGGTGATAACTTTATAATATAGAAAAGCATAGATTCTATATAGTGGCTAATTGTTATTTTTACTATAAAGTAATGGGTAATAAAGCTAGATTAGAGTCCGTTAGTAAGGCGGAGTGGTTTTAGGACTAGGAGTCTTTTTATTATAATATTGTGCTTCTTTATAAGCGAGTCTTTGTCTATAAACGCTAGTGCTATACTACTACTATTAATAAGGCTTACTATTTCAATTAGAACTTCTAGGAGTAGGTTACGTAGTAAGGAGAGGTAAGTCTAAATAAGAATAGAATTTCTATCGTTGTTTACTGTTCTAAGGTTAAATAGCAGCTGGCTTAGAATAAGGTCTAACTAATCTAGTAGCATAAATCTAATCCTTTTATCCTCCTCCCCGTATAGTTCTGACCCTTAGAGGCAACTTAGTCTAAGGGTTAGCCTTTTAATAGCTGCGTTATAGGGCTTAGCTGGTGGCTATAGTCTTGGCTAGTATATCCTAACGTGTTGGTTTCTGACGGTATATATATACTAGGGGGTACTTCGCCAATAATATAGCCGGTCTTGCAGTTAGTAGTAACACGGAGTACTTATCCGTAGTTCGCGTATGGGACTATTAGCTAGGGCTACGTTAGGGAAGGGAATTATGGGGGCAGGTTTCTGTATCCAAACCCACGTCCTTATTTATGGTTACCGCCTTAATTATTATCCCCTCTATTAAAGAATCCGCCGCGGCTAGGGGGGGGCTAGCGCGGTAGTATTAGAAGGGGATTTAGGTTTTACTAGGGGTCGTAAGCATCTTTTTAGTGGCTAGGTTAACCACACGCCATATAGAGTCTATTATTTATACAATGTCTTTAAATATTATTAGGGAGGCTATTACTACTACTACCGAACTTAACGGCGTCTAGGTCTATTGGGTCGTTCTATAGTAATACAGGTTAATAGCCGCTAGCGGCACTTAGCTTAGCGGTATTTAACTTAGTATAGTAGGTATAGTTCTATAGGTTATAAGCAAATACATCTATCTGCTCACTCCAGCCTTTATAGTTAATATCGCTAATCTTATAGCTAAGGGTAAGGGCCAGGTCCTTTATTTTAGAGGAAATATTCTTTTTAAGCAAATCTACTTTTTATTCCTTGGTTTTGTTTACTTTAATTATTAACTTATTAAGCTCTGCTTTCTAGGACCAGTAGTTACGCTCGCCTTAGCTTAAGGTATCCAACTTATTTTTAGCCGCTTAGGTTATATCTATAGCCTTATAGTGTCCTCTTATATATATAAATATAGACTCTCGGTTAGAAAAGGTCCATTTACTTGGGTTGTTTGGGTATATACATAGCGTATTAAGGCCATGTTTAATATAGTTATAAGCCTTATTTATTAACATATCTGACATATAGAGGATTTCGTCTATTAGGGTCTTAAAGCACTTTACATCCCTCCAAAAAACGCCTTAGATTTTTGTTTCCTATGTTTTAAATTTTTCTTACTTTTTAATTGGTGATCCCTTACTATTAAACGGGGTTAAATCTTTTGCTTTACGCTTTTTTCTATAGGGCTTAGTTAAAAGAGGGGAGCTAGTAGTGGGGTTCTTATCGGCAATAGTCTTGGTAAGTGTAGTAATCTAAGAGCTTAGGTTTTATATAGTCTTAGTATATACAAGGGCTTACTGTTTGTATTGTTTAACCTATAGTTTAAGTATCTTAAGGGAGTTAATTCTGTGTTAAGCTTTTTTAAGTTAGGACTTTATAGCTTAGCCTTTACTATAGACAGCTTAAAGGCCGCTTTTAATACTAGTTAAGAAGGCTGTACATATAGAGAGTTGCTAAAAGGTTCCTGCTATATTAAGGTCATTTAGGTATTTAGGACCATTCCTAATTACCCAGGCGATATTAGTATAGGAGGTATTAAGGAGGCGGGCGAGCGCTTTGTGAGGGTTCGTCGGCGGGACGTCGTCTATATTATGGTCGCCTATTCTAAGAGATCTAGGTAAGGCAATCGGAATCTATAAGGCTAACTATGATACTAAGATTGCTAAGACTGTACTAAGGCTATGCTAAGACTGTGCTGAGATTGTCTGGGACTGTAGTACGGTGTTATTGGTCGCGCTAGGTCGCGATTATACTAGGAAAACAGAGATAGTAGACTAGGAAAAATAAAGATTATAATAGGGTGCAATTAGAGATACCACAAACTGTTATAGTGCTATAATGAAGTAGACTAAATAACTACGTTGTGGTATAAAGAGGAGAAGAAGGTGGAAAGGGGGTATTGTATACAAATAGTAGGGCCGGCCGCTAAGGTACTAGTAGTGGGCTAGCTAATAGTAGGAAACAGTACGAGACAGTATAAAACAGTATGCGTTAGGTTAGTGCCGTGATATTATCTAGTATAAAAAGACACGATCTATAGACCAGATTTGGCTCCATAGTTTTTACTATAGAGAACGAAGAAAAAAGACAAGAAATCCTTAAGTAAAAAGAGATATCAATTGCAGGTACAGCTACTAAGGTAGTAAAATACCTCAAAGTCTCTCCTACTACGCAGTGTAATAGCTGCTAAAAATTTGGCTATATAGGAGATAGATGCTCTAATAGGGCCTATAGATATTGTGCGGCTATATATCTATCTAAAGACCACTGCTGTCCTACCTACTTAATAAGGGGTAGGCCTTGCAAGCATACCACCCCTCTTTGCATTAATTGTAAAGAAAAACACTTTGCTAATAGTAAAGACTACGAGAATCTTAGAGCAGCTAAACTAGTACATAGTACTAGCGTAGAAGATTCTATGGAAGAATAAAATTAATAGGAGTTTAGAAGGAGGTAACTCCTACTAGGCTTCTAGGTAAAAAGACAGTAGAGAGCAAAAGGATAGAAATAAATTGCAAAAGGACAGGGATAGGGGTTAGGATTTCTTATAGTTTTTCTTACCATTTTCTCATTCCCTAGTAGTTGTAGTATCTTAGTATTTTTACTAGGAAACTATAAACTCCTAATTTAGGGGTTCATAAACTACTAGGATATAGCTACTAGTATATATTAAGCTGCCTAAAAAGGATTTATGTATATAGAACTATAGCGTCATAGCCTAGAGGCTGCATGCGCAGTATTGTACGTAGTATAATACAACGGATATAAAAATAAAAATAAAAAAAAACTAACTAAGCTAAACTATATACCTAAAGATAAGCCCTACTAAATTATTTAATAAGTTTTATATTAAATTTGAGAAATATACCAGAGCCCTTACCTAAGACGACACTAAAGACTAAAAAGATCTCCTTAAAAAAGTCACTTATTGCCTTAGTTACGCAGCCGCTAGCTATAACTATAATAATATTTATAATATAGTAGCAGCCCTATAAAAGATTAAACGATAACTAAATTAGATTGCTACTGCTAATTTTTACCTAAAGATCTCCCTATAGAAGCCCTCTAGACCCACTAAACTTATATATACTAAGCCACTAACGCCTACTACCTTAAATACCACTAGAGCTAATATCGACCTCTTTATACTAACCTTTCCATAAAAACTCCTAAATAGAGAGTGCGAGCTACTCTAAAAACTAGGACACCCTTTACCGCACATACAACCTTACTAAAAGGTAGCGCCACACTTTAAAACTTACGCATACCCATCTTACTATCAAAAACAATCGATTTTCCAACTTTTAAGACTTAATTCCTACTGCCTAGCGAG
>Ga0307515_10010567_pt1 | contig 17676 bp, 20 predicted proteins | sample 17_EM_MG_FD_194513 | JGI IMG/M metagenome (GOLD analysis project Ga0307515, IMG submission 194513) | Populus trichocarpa ectomycorrhiza microbial communities from riparian zone in the Pacific Northwest, United States - 17_EM | ecosystem: Host-associated > Plants > Roots > Unclassified | place... | reverse complement strand
TGGTGGGCGCAACTTGCCGCTAGCGCAGTGGGACTTCCATTGAGTGGCTCGCGGTGGCTCGCGGCCGCGCCTCTGGTGCCTCGCCTCGCCTGGCCTGCGGGCGTGCTCATGTCGAGGCCTGCCCGCCCCCCTGAAGGCTCGCCGTCGCTGATTTGCCTCTCCTCGCCGTTGGTGCACGCCCCGGCGGAAATGCCAATCAAATCCCCATGCGGGTGCGAGTCGATGCACAGGGCTCACGCCGCCCTTCCCAAGGCGTCTACGTATGTGGCGTTTTCGCACTGCAGCAACTGGACGGGGGCCACCTCCACGCACCACTGTCGTATGCGACGCGGTTAAAAACACGGACTGCATTTGGCATTTGGCATTTGCCCGAAAGTTGGAAGATGGGAATTCCCTTCAGGAGCTTCACCAAATTCCCATTGCCCACAATTGCCGACAGTTACGGTTCTGCAAAGGTCCAGAACTCTCTACCCCCCCCAACTGTCTGCTCTGCACACAGAACACCCAGCCAGAACTCACGATGTCTCCCCTGCAAGCCTCCAAAGGACCCCACGGAGACTGCTCCCGATTGCATACGGACTTGCCTCAGGGGTGAGTCCTGGGTCATATCCCTGGATCCCGTGGCTGCACGCGCTGGCAAGCAGTCACATAACATAATAATAGAGTTTGGATAGATGACCCGTGGAAAGCTGTGCACGAAAGAAATATGCATCGAAAACGGCATCCCGATTCGGTTCGTCTTACTCCGGAGGTTCTCTCCTGCTCCGGATCCGCATGAATCAGCATGCCTCATTCGGAAATGCCTGGTTGCTTATTTGATTGACATCCAAGACATCTTTTAAGATCTTCAACAGTAAAACACATAGTTCGACTCTAACAGTTGTCCAAAAAAGGGGCATGAGGGGCCGTTGAGGACCCCTATCTCAAAATCCGTATGAACGAACCAGCACCCCTTCCTTCATATTCTCCCTTAAGATCGACCTCAGCTCCTCTCGTACCAAACAAAAGTTTAGATAACCATCACTGAAACGTTTCAGATTAGCGAGCCAGCAGATCGTCCCCAGAAACACAATCCGAACTCCCCTTTTTCATCTGCCGAAGCGGCAACGATCATCCGCCAGGTCCTGAACAGCCGTGGAGGCCCCGAGCACGAACTCCCCCTTTTTCCCATCCCCCATCCTTCCAAAGCATCTAATGACATCACTAACAGCTCAGCCCAGCTCACCCTGTGGCTCTTGTGCTCATCAACGTTTCGGATGCGATCTCGTGTTCCCGTGAAGTATCAATTCTCAATTTCCTTGTCAAACATTGTCACTGATGAGCCCCCTGTTTACAAAGTCTGCACCACCGTCTACCACTAAGAACTCAGCAGACTTAGCACACTTAGCAGACTTAGCAGTGGAGCGCCTCTCCACAAATGCCAAGCGTGATCTCCTTTTTCCTTTGGCTCGTGGCTGGCGTGCTTGGCGTGCCGTTGGTAAATGAGTGGGACTTTCTCGACTCTTTCTGCTGCGGTAGGATTTGTGGAGTCGAACTGTCAAACGACAAGTGCGGCATTGCTTGTACGGCAATAGACAGGGTTCGGAACGTGGTTCGATTCGAGTCATTGCAGTGAGTTGGCTTAGGTATATTTGTGTCGGCGAGGACGGTGAGAGCTGTTGGGTTTCATAATATCCAGACAAGGGCTTGATAACTTGGGGGGAAGGATCTGTACAGATGACTTTGTGGATGGTCGAGGAGATGATTGACTAAGAGTGGGAATAGGAGACTCATGGATAAGACATTCGAGAACCGATCAGAGACCTCAGTGGGAATAGGAGGTTCGATGAGTATTCATTTGAGATTTGGATGGGGAAGAGTCGATAAGGAGAAACTCGATGATCAATAGAATTGAACAAGAAGGACCAAAGGGGATAGCCGAAGGAAAAGGGTTGCCCCAAGAAATTTGGGTGGGGGGAAGGGGGCTAATGAGATTGATTGTTTAAGACAATAACACTGAATTATACGCATTATGGTATCTCTGTAGCAAACGCCGGCCCCATAATACCAGAATACTTCCGTATGCCTACATCCCAAACTCCTTGCAATGCAAACCCTAAAATGTAAACAATTCAACGACGAGGAAGATTATTCGCGCCAAATCTAGGTCCGCCGCCCGAAGCAAGGCTCTGCCTCACAATCATCTCCGCTGCTGCTGCTGCAGCTAGTCGTTCTCTCTGCCTACTTCTATCCCGCAAATAGATTGCAGCTTCTGGCCTCATTCTCAGGATCCGCAATATCATGTCGTCACTAGGATCAGCTTGAGCCTCCTTTCGTTTTTCTTCCTTCGCTTTCCTCATTGTGCCAAGATTACGACTAAGCATGATGCTTTTCGACCTTCGAATTGATAAGTTCCCCATCAGACCTCCGAATTGAGCTCCAAGGCTCGGAGGCGCCGAGAGTCGGTTCCGCTGATTATTTGCACGTTGTGCAGATGCAGTTGCCATGCGCTCGGATGTACGAATGAGATTGTCAGTCGTGTCGAAGTAGAAGAAGTTGAGAGTGGCGAGCTCAGAATATTTCGGTGACTTCAGAACATCGGCAGGAACGCCCATTGCCTCGCCAGTTTCGTCGTCTCGAGCATGGAAAAAATCAAACAAGAGCTCAAGCCACTTGAATACAACATCCATTTCTTGCTGAGTAAGAGGGCGTTGGATCGAAGGTTTGTCCGACAATGGTGGCACCAGGATTCCTTCCAGGGCTAAAAGAACTTCTTTCCAAAGTCTGGTCATGACCATTACCATGGAAGCATCCGTAAGAGTTTGCTTCATGATTGCGAAGTTTTCGTCGAAGTAGTTGAAGAGTGGTTTCAAGGCATTCTCAATGTCTTGCTGCGTGGTGGTAGGTGCAACTGATTGGCGGTTTTTCCATAGACTTGTTACGGCTGCAACAGTGATGCCTCGATTTAGCACGCTTTTCAAAGCATCGTGGCAGAGTGAGGCGTTGATGTATTGAGAGAGCTGAGATGTTAGCTAAGTACGCGAGTACAACAGAATGGAGATCCAACCTTGTCAGTAATTTTGCGGGTCATGTCTCTTTCCGTCCTTTTTAATAGCCGGAAAGCCTTCCCAAAAAAGAATTGGATGTCATCTCTTTCTCCTTCCATGCTGACTCGCAGTAGGAGCCTGCCTTGCGTGTCCAAGTTCAGCCAGTATTCTCGGGGCATATAGTCACTGAAGTGAGTTGGGTCCAGCTTAAGGGAAGTTCTGCCCACATAGTCGTGGTCACCAAACGTGTCCCAATCCCATATTGTGGCGATAATGTTTAGTGCTCCCGATACCGTAATATCAACTGACTCATCCCAACGTGGATTGAGATTTCTCATTACTACCCTTGTTTTCGCGAGGCGCTTTTGGTATTCGTCGCCAAGGACAACGTAAGGGTCACTGGTTCCATTGGGATCACATGCCTTCAGGTCTTCTGCCTCCACGATCTTGATCGTGAAGACATACTTAGAGGGTCTCCGTTGCTTTTCCTTTGGTGGTTTAATCTTCTCCAGTACTTTCGCACAAACATCAACATTCATCGTCTTCTCTAGGATGTCAAGCTGCTGTATCGCGTACTCGATGTTGTTCAACTTCACAAATGACTAGATATGTTTAGTATATGGATACTTGCAAAGGACGACAGAAGAAACTTACCTCCGGGTAGAACTGAAACGGCTCAATCTTCTCCTTATTGTTCCAAGCATCTTTTGCAAACTGCATCCATTTCTCTTGCTTTGACTGTGCGGCAGCAGCTTCCTGCATTGGCGACAACCGGTCCATTTCTTTCGTAAATCTCTGCTCAATAACCTCACAATATCTCGCGAGCCCGATGCCAAAGGATTTCGACAGCGCCGTCATGAACTTCGCGTACTGCACATCATTATCCCATTCCAATTGGAATATCTGATCAGCAGTCTGGTTAAACAGACGGAAAATGTCAATGACGGACACACTGTGCCGTTCATCATCCGTTGCAGGACGGTCGGTCTGTTCTGATCTAACTTGAAACTGATCTTGCTTGATGGCTTCATCAACAAGTTCCACCATCTTGGACTCAGAAACACGGATCCACCGCCAGACAAATTCAACGAGAGCGTCTTCGATATTGAAAGCGAAGGGGCGGTCTGGAAGAGCAGACTGGTGAATTCGGCGGATTTCAACGAGCTCTCGGTATAGGTCAAAGCCATCCTGTAAATCCACCTCGGAATTCTTCGTTTGAGCTACATGGAGAATTCGCTGGATCAGATCTCCAGCATCGCTCTCAAAGCTCGGAAACATGGTTGAGACTAGGATTGTCAAGGGGTTGACACCCATGATGTCGGGATTCTTGCGATATCTCTTCTGAATTCGCTCGCAAAGTTTGACGACTGCTTTACCAAGCTGAACGACGTGGTAGAACTGCCATTCTTCTTGAATTTGGGGAACTTCTGCCTCCAAATAGCCCCTATAGACCGCAGCAGCCTTAGCGCGAAGACCGTCTTCAAGCTGAATTTTATAGGAATCGAGCTCATTTGGACCCATCGAAAAAGATGGATCGCTATGGATGTGGCTCTCCAGCACGAGAAGCACAGAACCTGGTGACGGGGGCTTAGAATCATAACAGTGCTGTAACAAATCGTACAGGTCGCGGAGTAGGCCGTCGTGTAAGTTCGACAAGATCTGCCGATAAAGTGCAAAGTCCTGAATAGTCCATCGACTTTGTTCAACGGAGGACAGGCTGACAGAAGGGTAATGTGTATGGGCCCGTTTTGGTTCGGGTGGCGGGTTCTTGACAAACTCGAATGCCGTGTCGAGCTCGTCGAGGCCAATTTCTTGGTCAAGAAACTTTTGAGCGGCAACATCCAAAAAGAGCACCATCCTAGAGAACGGTGGGATCCGCCAACGAATGCAAAGCTCAGTTAATAGTTCCGTCGATGCTTTGGAAAGAGGTGGGGTCGCAACGGGCCCATCTACTGCTGGCGGGGCATGCAGTTGGTCGAACGTCATCGCATGTAATAAAATTGATCTGTAGAATGAGCGCGGATCGGGTGGAATGAACGTGAACGCGGTCTCCTCGAGAGAGTCGCCGCCTGGATACTCATCTTCCAAGGATAAAGAGCTCATATCAACTGGTTGATCGAATACGTAAGAAGTGTTTTGCTCAGCAGGACTTGTAACTATTCGACCTAGGTCGGAGTAAGCCTGATCTTCTGCACTGGCTGATGCATGAATGGGAGGAAGAGGCTTATTTGAGCTCGATGACGACTTGACAAGCTCCGGCCTAGCTTGAAGTATCTCGGCCATCATTTGTGAAAGAGCTGGAGCTTCTGCTTTCTTCCATTCCTGGTAAGCTTCCTCGATATCAAAGTCATCACTCCTCAGTGTGCGTTTAGTATTTGCACCTAGGCAGTGTTGATATGCTTTGAGATCCGCAAGGGCAGCTTCCTCGGTCCAGATATGCTTGTTTGCATCAATATCAGATTGCACCTGCGAGAGTCTGAGTCCAAATATTTTGGCAACCACTTGCACCATCGGCATATCCTTAACATCATAACTGATCGGCACCACAACTTCGATACTGGATCCCCCAGCTCCATCCCCCGAGCCAGCAAACAGATCTTGATCATTTGTGAGTAATTTACTCTCCAGCTTTGCCAGTCGGTTCATAAGCTCGGGTCTGTCCTTGTCGTTTCCATGGTCTTTCAAGGTATTGCTGATAAGCCTGACAAAGAGTGCAACGTGACGATCGACCAACAATTTCCAGGAGTCATCATCAGGTGCTTTGCCCTTCTGTAGTGCCTTGGTCGCATTGGAATAAAATATCAGAACCAGATCCTCTACACGTCGTTCCTTGTCCATCCGTCTGCGGAACCCTTGCTCTGTGAAAGCGGTATATGCCTCGGCGAATGTGCGTTTGACAGCTGCGTCATTGTATCCCGGAAGCCTTTCTGTCCCAACCAGTACTCCTTGTATCCGTTTCTCCAAAGGAGACATAAAGCCATGGGGAAATTTTGCGCTTTTCGTATCCTTCATGAGAGAAAAGTCTTGAATTAGATCCCCTATCATTGCCGTCTTCCGTACAGGTTTCGGGGCAGGGATATACTGCTTCCTTTTGGCCCGGGGCTGGAGGAGGTGGTGGAGGTATGCAGCCCTAAGTGCAAACGTGTATCCATCGTTGTAACTGACGACCTTTGATCGGACTCGAGAGGGATTTCGGGAGGGATTTCGGGAGCGGCGTTCTCCACCTTGTATGCTCTGGATACGTCTGCCAGGATGAGATCGAGATGATGCGGACGACATTTCGTCTGAGTTCGTGTTTAGGTTCAGATGTCGTCGAGATGGTGGGGTGGTTGTGCCCTAGAACTGAAGGGCTGGCAACACACAAAGATAGGGGTCGTGGGATGTGCTGGTGCTCTTCCGCGCTACCTCAAGCAAGCAGCAGATCACTGTGCCAATATCGCTTTTAGGGTGTGGCGTCACGGTCGACGTGGTTTCATAGTACTCGGTTTTGGAGGGTAGATGGCGAAGTAAATGACGAGGCATACGAGCCTCACTTGAGCCAGGGGGTCCTGAGTTGCTAGTGGGGTAAATCCAAGATTACCCACACAACCCACAATACGAGGGATGGAACCAAATTTTTTAAAAGCCTGTGGTGTTCAAGGACAGTTTAACTGCCCAAGCTGCATAACAAATACAAGCCCAGAATAGTGAGAGAGGAAATGTGTATTTTCTGATGCGAATATTGCCATATCTCCTTGGGAAGGTGCCTTGGGAAACGCTCCCAACAACATGGAACAAAGGGCTTTGGATGTCTCTTAGCGCCCTTCACAGTGCGCTTCCAATTTGTGTGAAACAGATGCACCCGTTTGCTAGAGATGTACAGTTTAGTCGTTTCATTGGATGGGCAAGAAGGACTTTCGGTCACGTGAAACTGCTTGGGCCATCAAACCCCCTGCGTGCGTTCCGTTGGCTGGCCAGTTCAATCGTGGAGACTGGTGCTCAAGCTTCTCTGGCAAAAGTCAGCCGTCTCGACAACACAACTCCTGCTTTTACTCCTCTCCGTATCCTGACCACTGTTGCTCATGGTATCTCGTACCACAAGCATGCGTACTCAGCTTCGGACAGCGCAGAGGGAAAATACCAAGCTTCGAAACGCGATTCCCGCCTGAGCTTCGATAGACCATGACCATGACGACCAGCCTTCCAAGTCCCGACCTATCTCTCAGTGATACGGCATCGCAGCCAGATGAGCAACTAGCCACCATACCGAAGACCTCCGCGGCATCTCAACAATCGAACAACATGAAGTCGGGTCTTGCAGACGATGCTGATGGATCCCAGCTGGGGACTTCGGACCCTGGAGAGAATGACAAGTCCAGGAAATCCACCATCGATCCCAGGGCCAAGATCTCAAGTCTGCTGAAGGACAAGGAGAAAGAATGGACAGCTGTGGTGGAGAACAGAAAAGGACCGCTTCGATTGCTTGATCTGCCCATGGATGTCTTGAAGGAGATTGTGAAAGAGGTATGGCCTCTATTTCCGTACTGCAAACATCCTCTAATCATTTCGTGCTTCAGGTTACACATACAAATGACTTGACAGCGTTGGCTTTAACTCACTCTGCTCTCCACAACCTTGCTATACCTCACATTTACTCCCGCTTCGATATTGTGTGGCCGGATGCCCATGCTACAACCGATCCGCGGACAGGAGTAGACGCTCTCACATATGGACTCGCTACACTATGCATGGGAGATGTCTTCACAGACCATAGCTTGGCACAATCCTTCACCTGCATGAATTGTGGCACACAGAATATTACAGAGTGTAATCATGGCCTCAAGGCCGGACAACGGAGAGGAGAACGACGCCTGGGAAACCAATACCCACAATTTACAAGGAAATTCTCGCTAGGTAATGGTCCAGCCGATTGGGTTCATGAGTATCTTATTACGAAGGAGAGTGGTAAGATGCTTGGAACGCTGGTTGCCCTGGCTGTGGCACGGATGGTCAACCTGGAGACGTTTGTGTGGGATATGCCAACTGGGGTTCTCAGAGACGTGTGGCTTGCCCTATCTTCGTTACAGAATCGGCATCCAGAGCATGAATGTAGACTCGAGCGAGTATGGGTTCGATGGCATGATAATTCAGATCCAGCCAATTTACCTCCGGCGCAAGCCTCGAGTACACCAGCCAGCACCACCCCACAGATGCTAGCTGGGAGCACAATGACTTCTATCGGCTGGACAATCCCAACTGGCTCTACTTCAAACGCCCAAGGAAATCCTCACCCCCTCTCCTATGCTCAGAGCAGGGTAGAGTACCCGACTCTTAGTGTCCTTCCGCCTTTAAGGAGCCTGTCAGTCCTGGATGTCGATGAACTAGATTATTTGGATGAAATGAGTGTTCTCATTGCAAAATCAAAAGACCGCCTGCGTGAATTACGTGTTGGAATATCAGCCAAGGCCATGAATCGAGATTTCGTGATCTCCTGGGATGGCCCTGATTTGCATCAAGTTGACCACAAAGCTTCATGGCCTGGTGCGAGCACAGTTGGAGAGCGAAGACTCGGCGGAGTTTTGGGTGTGCTCTTGGGCAGGATGTTTGATATTCGCAAGAAACAAAAGCCGAAACCTGAGAGGAAGGATTGGGACACCACTACAGTGTCTTCTCCTCTCGCCTCGCAACCTCCACAGACGCAAATTCTCCTTAGCTCAGCTCCTACGCAAAGCAGCGATGTCTTGCTAAACCACATACCTGAAGCTCCCGAGAATAGTTCCTCTGAAGAGGATTGGACTGGCAAAGAAAACGCTTCTCTTAACGAAGCGGTTCTGTCGGATCCTGGTACTACATTTAACACCGATAATGAACCTCCACTGAACGAGCCAGATGGTGTGAATCTCAATCAGCAACCAGATATAACTTCCACCGCGACGGAAGCTGCCCAATCTCACGTGCAGCTCATCGCCCAGAGCATTGCTGAACTACAGCTTGATGATATTTCACAGCACGAGATTGTTCCAGAACCACCGCTAAGACGCTCGTCAACCCACACTCAGAGACAGTCACATTTCTCGGAAGCTCATTCTGTCGAAAGGGAAAGACTGGACGGCAAGTTAAGGCTCCAAACCTTGGAGCTTGAGAGAGTCCCCTTATCGGTATCTGTACTGCAAAAGGCATTTGACTGGTCGGTCTTGTCAAATCTGACAATACTTGATTGTGCACAACATGACAGACTTTGGGTCATGCTTCGCCGACACTTTCAACCATCACCGCTCGGGCCAGTTTCATCCTCCAAACATGGAGTGTCATTGCAATACCACCTCAATCTCAAGAAGGTCCATACGGATGCAGCATCTCCTGCTCTTATCGCCTTTTTGAAAGAAACCTTGGCTCCAAATACCCTCGAGACTCTATTTCTCCAAGATCGCAAACGAACGAGTACAACAAGTGTAACTATTGTAAGTGCTTGCTAGCTGCTGTATTCTAAACACGTCCGAATGCTAACGAGCTATGCAACAGGATGCCATATATCGTGGGCCTCTGAAGCGTCACCGTGCAAGTCTCAAGAGGTTGATGCTGGACAGCTCTGACAGGATACCACGAGGGCCATCAAGTTCTTCAGATAATGCACGATGGAGAAATTGGATGCCGACCCGTGATGTTCTCAACTTCATCACTAGTGGGCGCATGAGTAGTCTCCGGGAGCTTAGTATTGCCATCGATTATAAAGATTGGGTGAGAATCTCCTAATTCATTTACATACGCGCCTCTTCATATACTAATATATCCCTAGCATCATTTCCTTCAACGACTCCCGCAAATCCCTCACCTCCGTTCACTTAACATCCCATTCATCGCGGATCATGTAACGCCCGCTTTTGACCCCAAGGAGCTGGTTCTGCAAGTCATTGATGTGATTGTATTACGGCCTGAGGTGGAGCTTTGTTATATGGGCGTCTCGCACAAATGCTTTGAGATCCTGGAGAATCGGCCGCACGATGAGGCACACGGTGCGATGGATTCACATCCAAGCGCTGTAAATGGAGGACCTGTGACTGATGAGGAAGACGACGACGACGACGAGGATGGGAGTGATGATGATGACGACGAGCAGGGAGAGTCGGACGATAATGGGACTGCGATAGGGGCTCCGGCCGGAATCGTTGATCCTGATGAAACCGACGATGAAATCTCGGACCATGAGGATTCAGATACCGATTCCTTTGACGGCTCTGAAGACGGGAGATCTAAAGTTCGACTTCGACCCAGAGAGATTCTCTTTTATGATGACAAAGTTGCTATATTCAAGGCTCGTCATGGCAAACTCTAAGCTTAGCCTAGATGGGTATATTTTACACGACTTTTGACGATTGAGGTTATTAGGAAAGGGAGCTTACATATTGGTGGAGTTTTTACTTGAGCGCACAGGAGCATTGCCGCGGCGGCAACATTAGGAGTGGATGGGTTTTGCAAAGGAGTTTTGCTAGGAAACATCCTCCTCAGCGAATTTGGAAGATGGGCGGATACAGAAAATTCAGCATTCACTTCGCTCCGAGCCCTTGCAGAATAAGAACGATACCTGATTCGGAGAACGTGAACAAGCTGGAGATGAGATTTCGCCTGGTGCTGAATGATCCAGTGATTACATAGTTGGAAAGCCTTGCTGATATCAGAAGCTGAAAAGGTCGTCGGATCCAAGTGCTTTGAGGCCACAACCTCGAGAGATGGGCATAAATTTCGGTCCCCGAAACTCGATATCACATTCTTATGATCTCACCACCAAAGCCAGTCCAAGGCTGGATTCAAGTGTCCAATAGTCGTAGATTTATTCGCCTTGGGGTTAGCAACACTGGCACTGCACACCCGGATGATTGGCTAAACGTAAGCGCGCTTCTGACGGGGGCACAAGGCTGTGCTATGCGGCAAGGAGGTTTGATCGGCACGACCCATGTGATGTGATAGCCCCAACCTTTAGTGGCTAAGATGACGGGTAGCGACTGAGCCTCTACCAAAATAACTATGGCATTTGGGGTCTGGAGATGAGTTGACCGTCTGCAGGCCATGGCGGAGGGAAGAAGGATTGAGGAGGATGGATAGGGTTGTGCACTGACCCATCAGCAACAGCGGGGACTCGGGGAGTGAGATTTGGGAGGGGAATGTGCAAGATTGAGCGGGTAGCAGATGGCAGACACTGGCAGCGAAGGGGATGGCGCAAGAAACGTGCTCAGGGCCTCGTTTTCAGGTCTCTTTACGTAGTCCTTGGGAAGGTCATTGAAGGGGAATCTGGCCTTAATAGCCCCTGCTATTACAATGGCCTTTTCTGCACTTCACGGGCAGATGCAGGAGTCAGGAGGGTGTTGGTTTCGCGGGGAAGCAAGAACAGGAAACCGGAAACTTTCGGTCACTATCACATTTCGTGACCAAAGATCGTGAATTCATGGATGGTATCGTGGAGGGCGTTGTTTCTTGCGGGGTGGAACACTTGATACTATTTTGGGTCGGGCAGTGTTCGCGCACAAGTCGTCGGCTGGCACTTTTAGACGAGATTCTTAAATCTTAAATTTCGGAGGCTTGAGAGTGCCGGAAAGCCGTCGACAGGCTTCTCAGTTCTTGCGCCGCGGATTGGGCATCACAGAATCACGTTGACCTGGAAGAGCTTGTTTGTCTTAGGCCCTGGGGCGTTCTGTTTGATGAGGTCGCTGCAAGGCGCACGCTTTCGAGAGAGCTTGGGGAGCTTCAGCTCCTCGCGCTAGCCTAGTTCGTCCAGCATCGAGCTCCGAGCCCCATTCCTTGGGCTCGACTGGCGAGGGGCATTGTTTCTCGACTCGACCTTCACGGTTCAACGCTTCCGCAGCAGCTCGACTCACGAAACCCATGCATGCGACCTTGGGCGGTTCCAGCAGAGACCCCACACTAGTGGATCTTCGAGAGCGGGGACATCTGCAATCTCTGGACCAGGTGCTCGTAGAGTACAGTACAGCACAGCACAGCTGGCAACGACGGGGCCAGGCTGGTGCTGTCTATCCAGAAGTTCACTGGAATCAGGCAACAGAATCAGACGCGCCGCACCGTGACACCTCAGAGTTAGCTGGCCCTTATCACGGCGTCGGAGAGACTCATTCAAGTCCTCAGGTTCCCACGACTCGAGCCATAACGTCACAATCGCTTCCCTGAGATGCAAGTGCAGCAGGCTGGGATGAGTCCCGGGCTTGACGCAGTAAATATCTCGCCGATTTCAGGAACACCCCAGCCATCGCCGTGGGCCCTGGGAGGCCTGTAGTTATCTCCTCAGTGTCGGAATTCAGGACCCCTGGCGGGGGCGAGACGAACACAGATTCTCAAAATGTTCGGCGAGATGGTTGATCCGCGCGGAGAAGAGGATTGTCCCTTCGACCTAGAACTTTATCCACTCCAAATAGGACCAAAATACATTCCATGCAAAGAAGTTTGAAGCACTCTCATCTTTATTTGGGTGCAGATGAGGGCCGCCAAAGTCCCGGAAACCCAAACGGAGACATCTCGCCTCCCCTGGAGCACTCCCGAGAGCCTGTCCCCAGGCCTGCGTTTCCAGATCTCTCCCCTTCCTGGAGTCATGCAGCACTCATTATTATTACCCGACGAGAGATGGGTCTAAAGGGCACGGCTGTTGCTCTCCTGGTTGGTAATTTCACACATTTCTGTCCTCGCCCACTGTTGGCCCTGGAAGGCGGCCGTGTGTGAGTGCGGCGTAGACAGTGCAACCATCGCCAAAAGAGCCTGGCGAGCGTGAAGCCACGGAGCAGGAAGCCTTGCCGTCGCACTAAGCACCTTTGACATGCCAAGTTCCAGAAAGCGGGAGCGTCACTTGGCGCGATTTCTATTCTGTAGTGCAGGCTAGAACGACAAGGGGCCGAATCCTTCGACCGTTCGCTTGTACCAGCGATCTACCAATGGCGTCCGCAACCCTACAGCCCCCTCGACGGGCATGGTCCAAGTACATTATAGCCTTGTTTTCCCAGATTGAGTTGAGGCGGAGGGCCATGATCTGTTATGCTTCTCCGAATCCGTCAAGACTTCCAAAATAACTCTTCAAATTTCGTTTTCCTCAGATATACTACTAAAGGGTACCGCCCTGCTGAGTTCTCCGCGTTTCAAAACACTCTTACTCTTACCATCCATCAAAGTTCTTTGTCTATTTCGAGTCTTTTCTTCTAAATCTATCCGTATGTGCCGCTGTCATCAATCACAGCCCCAGACCCAGCCCTCATGGACAGTCTTTATATAGACCCGAGTACACAAGACTCACGTCAATGCAGATCAAGGTCCAATAGTTATCTATCTTCGACAGCCGCACAATTCCAAGGGTTGAACATAGATAATCCGTCTTCAAGCGATCAGGTTACTGTTACTTCTTCGGAACATCTGACTGCTGCCGCCTACCGTACTGCATCTCCATCAACGTATCCTGACTCACACCCATCACCCAAAACATTTATCTCGACACCGGTGCCTGAACAGTCCATTCCTTTTCCCCTACTTTCACAGAGTGATTTGGATGTCGACTGGGCCTTCTTATCTGCAACTGAAGAGCATTCTGGGTCTGCACCACTCCTCAGACTAGACCCTGCCCAATCTTTCCCCGAGGATCAGTCAGTTGGCCACAGATCTTTCCGATCTTTCCGATCAAATTCCAATCCTTATCCAGTAAATATGAGGTAATAGTTGATCCCTCTTCCCAAAAGATCTCTACTCACAGCCCTAATAGTACTCTCGGGATTCAACAATATGACGGGAGATTCGATGCCGGCATGCAAAACGCTATCCGACATACCTACACATGGCCTCGTGAGTACAACGTCTCCATGATCGAAGGTCAATGCTTATGTTCTGTAGAATTCGATATTCAGCAGGACTTCCTTTCTCAAAACCCAAGTCCGGGCCTGAGCCCAGGACAACTTACTCCAGCTGTATTTGATGAGCCGAAGCTCATGCCGGTGTATGCGAGATCACTATCTTCAAGCCCACCACGAGGAAGCCTTACCCCGGAGCAAAGAGAGCTGAAGCGTCAACGAGACTTTGCGAGGAGAGATTCAAAGACGCGGATCAGAAGAGATCGATCCACGAGCAACCAGAGCAATCCATATATCGTGTCTCAGAATGGGTCCCCAGATCTCCTACCGAGAACTCTCCCAGAATACGCCCAAAGTCTCACTCCATCTCCTCTTCTCTCCCAAGAGTCTTTACAAGCTTCTCCCGCTCTGGGAAGCAACTCTTTCCTTGCACCATACTCTCCACCTCTCAACCAGGGTGCTCTCAACGATCAGACAACACCCGATATGTACACTCCAGTCTTTTCAATGTAGGTTGTTGAGGAATGTCCTCTTAAGTTTTGTTTACTAATACTTTCCCAGGGGTCCCAATGATTTCAATTCTACACCAGCATACCCTATGAATTTCCCCACCCAAGACCCTAACATGCAAGCGTTCGTCGGCCGGCCACATTCTCTCTCTTCAGCCTCAGATCAGCCAAACATGTATCGAAGTCAGCAAGTGAGTCCGAAGATAGGGTCGACGGAATCAGCAGACCACGTTCGGGTGGTTCACAGCCGTCCTAAGCCACAATGCTGGGAACACGGCTGCAACGGGCGTCAGTTTTCTACTTTTAGCAACCTCCTGCGCCATCAGCGAGAGAAGTCCGGCGCAGCACAGAAATCGAGCTGCCCCAACTGCGGTGCGGAATTTACACGGACGACCGCGAGGAACGGACACATGGCGCACGACAAGTGCAAGTCCCGGAGGAACTCGTGAACGAATGGGGGGACAACAAAGGAAACAAACAGGGATCACGCATTGGGCGGAGTCACAGATTCGGAGTTTATGAAATGGGGGGATTCATTCTTGGAGTTGAGATTTAGATCGAACATTCGTTTGGCAGGACAGGAAAAGGTGCTTCTTGCGTGTCTCGCGACAGAATTACGGTTAACGGTCGGTATACCCTTCTTTAGCATCACAGCCAGCTGAAAAAAGATTTGAACAACAACACTTCCTTCCACCTGCACCATACGTACAAGTGACAGCCGCTATTGGGGCGTTGAAGACATGGGTTCAGCATCATGTCTCGAGTAGATTGAAATTGAAGGGTATGACGGGGGTGCAAGCAAGTTGCAAGCTTGCAACAGCCAGAGGAAGCCAGTGCCGAGACGAAACAGTGCCAACCATGCTTGCCGGTTCCTGGAGAGGTGATGGGGTGAGATTCCAAACAGCACACCTCACCTCACATCACCCCGCTGCAGAAGATCCCAAAAAAGCAACAGCAATTAGAAGAGGTGAGACGAGTGCAGATGCGGAAATGCGCAGCTCGCCCACGGTGCGGTGCTGTGCTGAGCTGTACGTGATGGCGTCTGTCAGTATCATGAGGTCCACGGCAAGCTGGCCTGTGGTGCAGTTGGAGGCCAGCAGGCGAAGACACAGCCCCTTTCTTTTTAGAACAATAATCTATTGGCTCGCGTGGCTGCGGCTGGTCGACTGTGGTTGGCGAGCGTGCAGTGGGGCGAGGTAAATGTACAGCCGGCCAATGGCAGCCTGCGAGTCCTTCCTCCCTCCAACCCCGTCTAATTGATGTCGCCGAGATAATTGTCTCTGTCTCTTGCCATGTGAGATAAGCTGAGCCTTTTTTACACTTTCACATGGGAGATTAGAGGCCCTAGGAAACCTGGGCCTCTGCAGCAGCGCTCCCTTTTACGAGACGCGAGCCATGGCCGCCGCTGAGTGGTGGGCAAACGCGAAGCTGCCAGGGTCAACCGACTCAACCGCACCTCAAGCCTGGGATACAAGCGCCACCTGCAACATGAAACGGTGGGGCTGAGATCACGGACGCCATGCCCGACACCCCTGTTCGGAGATGCACCACCATGGCTGTGAAGTGTGTTGTTGAAGGCCTCGTTTTCGGTGACTTGGTCATGGTATATTTATGGAAATTCTAGAGACATGATCACCAGGATCACCGACGCTGGTTGCCCAACGGTCCACCAGCTCGGCACCACAGGACCGTCTTACAATCCTTCAGCCTTGCACAGTAATGCAAGGCTCACCTCTGACGTCCTCTGTGCTCACTACTCCCCCCGGCTCCAAGCTGCGGGGGACTTGGACAGGGACTTGTTTAGGTTCTTCCCAGAGGGTGGTTGGTGCATGAAGTTTGGGGAGATCAAGAGTGCTTGATCTGTTTCGACCAGTATCGTGAGATTTGGAATTTCGGGACGTTCCAGGGACTTCCTGGAAGTTGCGGTTCCCGGGTTCTCCCCGCGTTTGTATTCATTCTTCCTGGTCTGGCTAGCTTTTCGTCGCACCACCTTGTCCTTGACACTTGGCACTTGCAGATGGGATGGCACATGCCACATGGAAGATGTGTGAAACAATAATGCAGCTGAAGTCTGAAATGGAACGATGCGCAGATAGCAACATATGCCGTGTCTATCATGAACCCCCGCGGGGTGTCCTGGAACTGCCCTACAGTCGGACCGTTGGCGAAGCCAAAAATGGAAGCTGCGAAGGGGTATGTTGAAGCTTGCTTGACTTCCTCAGGGGCTCATCGTTCACGTGTTTGACACACTTCAGAGAAATGGCGAGCTGGATTTTATCGTGCCAGAACGTACTCGATCTTCCATCCACAATCATATATCTTGGAGTTGGCTTCAAGACCAAATTATGATTTTCGAGCTCTTTCGGTGCTGAACCTCGTGGTGTTGATTTCACAAAGAGAAGGCGCAAGGACTCTAAACCAAAACGGCAAGTGCGATGTTAGAAGTCCAGACTTTCCTTAACTTCAATCCAAAGCAATGGAGATCTTCCATACACTTCATCTCCATTACATCCAACTTTTGGCTTTCTCAATTCCATTTCATACGTTAACCGGATCCGTATACTTTCAATATGAGTACAGACAATTGCATACTCGGACGGCAGACTTTTCCTCCTCCCCTACGCTCCCCAGGCTCTTCCAAAAGTAGCACGAGACATTCTTCGAATGGCAGCAACGCATCACTTCCAACCATTGCTGAAGTTCCAGAAGATGTTGATACTCAAGGAGACCCATACGTGTAGGGTCTTTTTATGTCCCTCCTGACTGCGGACGTTGACAAGGAGCAGAAAGATAGGGTTTCACGGCGTCCTGGAATCTTCCTATTGTACAGGTTTCGCTATTCTTGCAGCTATTGGAGGATTTGCTCTCGGTATGGTTTCCCTATTGTGCTCAATCCTCTCAGGATCTTTCACTTCCTGAGCGCAGGCAGAGCGAAAGGAACTGACGAAGTAACAGGATATAATCAGGGACTCATGCCAGTCTCTCTCATCACGGAGCAAATCATTACCCAGTTTCCTCAAATCGACCTCAATTTTCTCGCCGCGATAACCCAATTGGGAGGTTTCTTGGGAGCATTGATAATGGGGTGAGGCGCTCTGCGATGCTTTTACATCGGAACCTCGCTCAACAGTTTGCAGATCAGTTGCAGACCATTGTGCGAGAAAGAGGTCAATTGGCATCGCAGCTGTCGTTTTCATCTCCGGTTTCGTCTTTCAGACGATTTCAATGAATTATACCATGCTGGTTGTAGCGCGATTAGTCGGCGGTATCGCCATCGGGATGCTTTCAGTGATCACACCTATCTATATCTCGGAGATCAGTCCCCCAGAA
>Ga0307515_10010566_pt1 | contig 17676 bp, 17 predicted proteins | sample 17_EM_MG_FD_194513 | JGI IMG/M metagenome (GOLD analysis project Ga0307515, IMG submission 194513) | Populus trichocarpa ectomycorrhiza microbial communities from riparian zone in the Pacific Northwest, United States - 17_EM | ecosystem: Host-associated > Plants > Roots > Unclassified | place... | reverse complement strand
GCTGCCCATGGGGTGGGAACATGGTGTTACCATCCCGCGTCCAAGTCCCTCTCGACCAAAAATTCGAGATCTGACATGGTGGGAGATGGTGGTACCTCCCACAGGACTTCGTACCCGGCATGCGGGAGGGGATCATTCATCCCCCTCTCAAACTTTTGCATCTCTCTTTTGCGTTCCTCGGCCATTTGTTTTTGTTTTTGTTGAGTGGTGCGTGAGGTGGAGGGTTGGAGGAGAGTGCTGGAGGTGGGCAAAGGGTTCGAAGGGAGAGGTCCAGAGAACATGAAAGCATTCTCAAACTCGTCCCGCCAGTCGTGCGAGCCCGAGGTACCTTCATAGTCTTCTCCTTCCTCATCACTTTCTTCTTCGTCACTTTCTTCCTCGTCACTTCCCTCCTCGTCCTCATGTTCTTCTCCTTCACCGCCATTCTCGACGCTATACCCAACGCTAAGGAAGACCCCAACAAAATTCAAGGCCTCGCCGCCCTTGATCGGCACTGCAGCAGACGGAAGGGGAGCGTTATCATCGATAGGAGTGGTAGGCATCGCACTCTCTACCGTCTCCTGGGTATCGTTCGTCCCACGACTACGCCCTCCAGCAGACGAACACTCCCCGTCCGAGGGAACGTCCACGGCAAGGTAGCGCTCGTTTTGTGCATCGAAATGGCGGGCCATAGGGGGGCGTGAAAGCTGATGATGATAATGTGAAGCGAGGTAACCTCGCGCCCATGCACACCCCAGCTGGACTTCGTGCCATTCGATATTGGCAACCTTCCATGCCGCGCGGACCAACTCGCCTTTCTCCCACTGATCTCCCTCTTCGTCCATGTCGAGGGTATCCCGCCAACCGTTAGCGAGACGGTCGTCATTCCTAATGCCTGTGGGGAGGACCCAAGTGGTCGAATTTCCGACCCAAAGAGGGAGAATACCATCCCCCTCTTGTTGCTCTACGCCCTGCTCAGCATCGTCGTCGGAATCGGAATCGGTAAACGACGAAGAAGAACGGAGGAAGCCAGGAAGGCCAGCGACCATCCACTGCGGGACAACACCCGCAAACTCCCAATCCACCACGCCAGTCACCCAGACTTGCTCCTCTCCATCATCGTCCTCTTCCACTTGGACAAGCACGTCCGCAGCGTCCCATCCTACGCGACCAAGGACAAGAGGTTCGTCTCGTTGCTGGTGGTGCGTACCGACGAGCTCGCGTACAATTTCCTTGAGAGCCTTGAGCTGCGCAGAGTACCCTTCCCACTTGCCCACTGCGGGCCGTGCACCACGGGGAACTTCGTCCTCCATCCCACACTGGGCAAGGCGCAGCATATTGTTGTTGAAGCACCTCGCCGCGGCGGGTTGGTGCTCCTCCAGGAAGGCGAGCTCAGCATCCAAGGCGGCGTGGAACATCTCCAGCGTGGTCGATGGCAGGTTGGTTGCGGGTGTGCGGGTGACTTGAACTGATTTCGTGGATGAGGATGCGGACGTATGGCGGAAGGGCTTTGTTGTCTCTAGCCCCGTCGGCAGACGATTCGATACAGGAAGGGAAAGTGTCAGAAGTGGAGGCGGAGGCGGAGGATGCGTCTGGGCTGCAACGGGCGAGAGCGCGGGAGTCGAGGTAAATGAAATCGCAAAGATACCCTCGACAGCTGAATCATCCTCATCATCCAGCAGCAGCATGGTGCTCATGGGGGTCGAGTAAGGGGTCTCCTCGGAGGAATTCGAGGCGGAAGGGACGTCCCATAGGGCGAGGGAAGCGTATATATCGTGCGGATCGCCTTCTCCGCAGGCCGAATTTCCTTGAGGATTTTCCGTCGAATAATCTTCGACCTGTACCAATTGGTGCATTAGTCACGATCTGAACGAGCGGTGGCGCGACACACCTCATTGATGACAATCTCTGGCATTCCGCTCTTAATGCCAGCCAGCCAATCCTCGCACGACTTGACGACGGCAGAGGTCGGGATTTCAGTTTCAGGGCTACCAGCAGGGAAAAAATGGGCTCGCATGGGGCTCGAGGGTGGCGAGGGTGTCGGGAGCAGGACTTCGTAGCACGAGAGGTAATCGTCGTGGTCATCATCCTCGGGGTCATCGAGGAGCAGAGCCGACGAAGTACGAGGTTGGGGCTATGGGTAAGCAAGGTAGGCAGCCGGTCAGTAGTCAGTTGAGAGAGTTGAGGCAGTTAGCGCACCTTTGTCGTAACTGGTCGAAGATTGTTCGCTCCGTGCCTCTTGGGCAAGAGCAACGGCGCCAACTCGAGGTCGAGGTCGAGATGGAGCGCTCGGTCATTGGTAGACTCGAGCTGGCTGAACGTTTGGCAGTCTCCACTAACGAGCAGACTGCCAACAGCGGGCCAGGATTCTGGGGCAGTCTCGTCATCCTCATCACTATCACTGCCCGACGAGATGCCAACGGATGACAGGTGCTTGGTAAACGTTGCTAGCTGCCGGACGACGAGAAGACGTTGGAGGGGAGAGAGCTCTGGCCAGGACTCAGAAAGGGGGCGACCAGGCAAGCGGGTCATTGCGATCCATCCATGACCAAATTCGCACGTCTCAGAGGCGTCATACGCGAGGATGCGGGGTGTGAGTGTGCGGACGGAAGACGGGGCGCGGGCTGTCGGGGCACGGGCACGGGCGCGGGCGCGTGCGGGGAGACGAGTCAGCGGGGAAATTTAGAAGAAAACTCAGAGGGAGGTTGGGGTGGAAGGGGATACATACCGTGGATGAGAAGGAGTATTCCTACGTAGCCGCGTATTTTGTCCTTTTCCTGCTTCCGCGCGGTGGGGTTGTAAACCGGGCGGGTGGAGACGCGGACTAGGAAAGAGTTTGGCGTGCGAGTGCGAGTGCAAGGGGGGGAAGTGGAGAGGAGGTAGATAGATGCAAAAGCACCTCTATCCAGAATACGCGCCTGGGCCTGGGACTGGGACTGGGACTGGGACTGGCGAGGCTGCCCAGCAGAAAGTTGGGCGACAACTGCAGCGGCGAGACGCTGGGGGTCACATTGGATACTCTGCATGGGCATCGTAGGCATGGGCATGGGCATCGAAGTAGCCATGCTGGGCAACGGCAAAGGCAACGGCAGTCGAGAAAAAGTTTTGGTGGATGCGGTTGATCTGGGCAAGGCGCGTGTTGGAGATCAATTGCATGGAGTGATGTGAAGTGTAGAGCGTAGAGCGTAGCGTTGCTAGTGTGCTAATAGCTCAGCTCTGGAAATCAGACCTGGGTTGCGGGTTGGAGGTGGTGGGTTGGTTCAAGGTTTGAAAACCAACAAACAACAAAGGGAGAGGCCGTTTACGCCCGCCCTGATCGCTGATCGTTCGTTATGTTATACACCGGATGCTCGCCAGCATTACGCGAGTATCGGATACTCGATAGTGGATAGTGGATAGTGGATAGTGGATAGTGGATAGTGGATACTTGATAGTGGTAACTGGCCAGTGGATACTCCATGCTCGATACTGGCCGGTGGCCGTGGAGGTGGATACTCGGATACTCGGATACTGGATACTGGATACTCGGATACTCGGATACTCGGATTCAGGTACTCGTCATACTCTCATACTTTCTCAACAACCACCTATGACGACCCACTCGCACTGCACTTCACCCGAGACCTTATCCAGCTCCATCGTGCATCGATCCGAGATCGAGGTGAGGCCCAGACGCTCGGCCACTTCCTCAGAACATCAGAACAGGGCCTCGTGTCTGGTTTGTATGCTGTCTCTGATCGCCTGAAACCCTGCGTAACTGTGTAGCTGCAAAGTCCGGCCATCAGAATTCTCTGCAAGGCGTTCATGTCTCACTCTCACCCCTTATATCTCGTGAAGAGTGAGTAACCCTGTATACCTTCAGCAATAATGGTATGGCCGAGGAAACGTAAATTTCAATGTGACGGCCTCTCCTCTCCTGCGTTCTAGCTGGGGATAAAGCCCTGGATGCCCTTGGGAAGGAAGCACCACTACATATCAACCAACTTCTCGTGAATACCATATGCCCCCTCCGCCCTCACAACCCTTGTGTTGTGAAGATGGTAGATCTTCTCGGTCCTCTCGGCCGCGCAACTATCTCGGCGTCCCCCTCTTCTTTTGTCCAGCTCATTGGACACTCGAGGTTGAGTCGCCCATTTTCTGTTACCATTCGTCCCTAGTTTCAACGTAACCGTGTAATGTAGGCGTATCACCGTAGCTAATTTATGCGATACTGCTATACTGCTATTGCTATTGGCTATTGGCTATTGATATTAGTGGTACTTGGGTTTCACCACCACACTTAGACCCATCGAGCGAGCACACAAATCACATAGCCAGTAGCCAGTAGCCACCCCATCGCCAAATGTCAATATCCGCAAAAGATTCGGCGGCCGCACGAACACCAGTCGAAATTTGGACTGAAATCCTCTCATATCTCGTCGATGATCCTAAGGCGCACCCGTTATGCGCACCCATTGAATTCGAGGACTATGTATTCCCTCCCGAACCCCTCCAGTACTTCGATAAAGTCACATACGTCACCCTCCGTGCTGTCTGCCGCTCGTGGAGGACTATCGTTGAACAGTGCGCGCACATCTCGCACTACATCGTCATTAGGCACAAGTCCTCACTTTCACAACCTCTGTCTCAGAACGCGAGCTATCTGAACATATCGTGGCTCAGGTTGCCCCCCGAGTTCCCCGACATATTAACCGCCTTCAGCGCACCCTCATGCAAAGTGACCAATATTCACTTTGAATTCAGTCCGGACTCCGATCTCCTTCGAGATATTGTTCAATGGCTTGGTGGTTTGCCTTCCCTGCGGGCTCTACGTCTCCGCTGTGACTTGAATATGCCCCTCAGCGAACCTGAGGTGCTGTTCAGGTTATTATCGGACAATTGCACGCACCTCACTAGCCTTAACATTGGCCATTTCATGCCATCACCAAATCCGCTCTCACTTCCTCACCTAAAAATCTTTATCATTTATTTCGAACTGAGGTTTGGCTATCTCACCCATTCGTTCGAAGACTGGGATCTTCCTAGATTAAGGATGTTGGGTCTTACGTTCGATAATCGGGTGTATCAAAGGGATGTGAATCTCAAAATTTTCTGTCCAATCACCAAAGGAATCAAAGCACTCTCTTTATACTCCTTTACTCACGCCAAATTTATCATCCCCTTCCCTATTGATCTTGAAGAGACCTTTCCATCACTTGAATTTCTTTTCCTGGGGGACACCCCTCCATCTTTCCAAACCTATCCCGCCACAACACCCACTGCAATTCATTAAATTCTCATCCTCCCGTATACATCCAATATTTTCTCTCTCAGCTCTCCCTCCCGAGGAGCATAAGAGGCATCAGTCAGTCAAATTATATTTGGGAAATGAACTACACCTACTGGAAGATCACAGGTTTATGGATAAGCTTATGGATGCTGGAATGGAAGCGCGAGCCTGGAATGAAAAGCATGGAACACAATCGGTGGTCTATTGAGAATGGTCGTTCGGAATTTTCTGGAAGGTATTGCAGATAGGTCAACAGTAGTATACTTGTTGAGCGAAGTGATGGTGAGAAACCCAGAATCAAATAATGCGAGGTGAAGGCCGGGAGCGAAAGCCAGTACTGGAGGGAGGGGGAGAACCAAAATCAAGATCACTTTGTATGAGTAGGGTTGGAAGTAAAGTTCTTCTTTATGTGCTCCTGCGCTATCTCCAGTAATGGGAATAACTCCCAATGAATCGTATTAGCACGAGCTAGGTACTCCCCACCTTGAAATTCTTTCAGCTTGTCCCCCTTTCTAGTATCCTTCTCAAGCTAGTATCAATCTTCAATCATGTTCCGTCTTAATGCCACGAGGAGGGAGGCGAGCAAGAAAAGAAAATGACCGTGAGTATATCCGCCAGGGGCCCATACGAGTGGCACGACAAGTTAACTTGAGCGGGGGGACAACGACCCTCTTCTGAGTGTTGCGGAGCGCCCTACGGCAGAGTCACCGTTGCCACGTTGAAGTTTTGGTCAAATGCTGGGATAGAGCTCAAGTCGATCCCGATTATTCATCGCCCACGCTCCCGTATTTAATATACCTGGAGGACCAAGAAACTAAACCTACAGGATCCATAATTGTCCCAAGAAGCGTGCCTCTCAGCCTCAATACATTCGCACCCGCTTCCTTCCATTCGACTTTGCCTCCTCTAGCTCCCCTTGTCCCATCAGAGCTCGCCGTATATCAGCATTCTCGGCGACGGCCTGTGCAAGTTGGTTCTGCAGGTCCTTGATCATCGCATCTCGGAAGCTAAGGGTTTGCTCCAACCCGCCGATCCGTTCCGCATCTCGCAACTCTAGGTTCTCCTCGACTGCTTGTTGCAGACTCTTCTCCGCAGTCCATGCTCTCCGCTGACACTCCTTCGCTTTCTCGTCCTTCACCTTCATCTGGGCGCGAAGCGCACGCATCTCAGTGATGAGCGAGTGGTTGCACGCAAGGATGTCCTGTAGCTGTGTCATCTGCATCTCTGTTGCTCCCCTCTTCGCCTTCATTGCCTCGTCCCTCTCAACTGTGGGCCCCTCAAACTGGTTCTTCAACGTCTCCACCTCAACCCGCACTTGAAGGATCTCCGATTGCATGACCTCCAGGTCCTCAAGCCCCTCTACTGGAGGACCGACAAGGTGACTACAGGGCTTGCCCAGTTCGTTCTCCTGAACCTTGATACGGCCGGGGGTTGTGTTAGCCGCAACTTCTGCCTTGGTCCGTTCATGGATCTGGTTTGCGAGTCCCTGTTGGGCATCTACTAACCATCTCTGAAGAATATCCCGTTCCTTCCTCAATATCATGATGTCCTTCGCCCTTTCCTCCAACTCTTTCGACTTTTCCTCGAGAGTGACGTTGCTCATCTTGAGCTTCGACTCCAGCCCACAAATGGCTTTAGTCGTCGCTTGTAGCCTAAATTCGTGCTCTTTGATTACCGTTGCTAGCCGCTCAACTTCGCCAGAAGCCTGAGTCGAATCACTCTTGGACTTGAGGACAAGGGCTTCGTGTTGAGACTCCAGTAGAGCGTATGCGGTGGCGAGTTTCTGGTGTTCTTGCTGTTTATCGGAAAGGGACTGTTGTGTCGACTGTAACTCGTCATATGTAGAGTCCACCTTCGCGTTCAAAGCACCGATCTGCTCCAAAAAGGACACAGAGGATGCCTCTGATTCGAATCGGACTCTCTCTAGCTCCCGATTTCGTTCCTCGACCTGGTCCTGGGCGATTTGAAGCGCAGTCGAGAGGCCACGGATCTCGTTCATGGTGGCCTCGAGACCGGACGTAACAGAATCCAGCCGAGATTGTAAAATGGTGCGACTATTCAGCAGCCCCTCCTTTTCAAAGCGCAGGCCTTTGAGCTCCTGACGACTTAGCCTGTGCTGCTCCCCAATGTTCGAAAGCTCCGCTTTAGAGTCGTCAATTTCGCGCTTGTAGGCACATATGTGATCACTGAGGTCCTTTTCTCTGATAAGCGCCAGCTTCAGCTGTCCTTCCACGATAGCTTTAGTCTTGTCCGATTGCTCCAGGTTGGAACAGACGCCTTGAAGTTCCTTCCTCAGCACCTCCGCTTCTGATCCGAGTTCAACGATTCTCGATTCTCCGGTTCTCCGTCGTTGCTCAGCCTCATCGCGGGCGGTTTCCATGTCGGCCTTGATATCCTTTAGGTGTTGTATCTGGAAACCGAATGCCACATTTATCGCCTTACATTTCATGATCTGGCCTTCCAAATCCTTGATACGGGTTTTGGAGTCGGCGAGCTGCGTATTAAGGTCGGCTTCCCTCTGCATCGACGTATCTAACCGCCCCTGAAGCGCAGCGACTTCCATGGTCTGCTGGTACGAAAGCTCCAGAAGAACTTTATTCTCCCCACCCAATTGTTCGATTCTTGCGCCCGCAGCTCGTAGGTCAACCAGAGTGTCATCCAGCTCGCGTCCCCGATTGACGAGCACCTCCTCCCTCTCGTCAACCTTGACTCGTAACTCTTCGTTGAGTCCCTCCTGGACCTTTAGTTCACGTGTCAGTGACTGGACTTCAGCACTTTGGGCCGTGAGCGCGGCTTCAGCTTCGCGTACACGCTTGAACATGGCCCTGGTGGAATCAAAAGAAGTCACAGCAGCGATAACGCTGGAAAGAAGAGCGTTCTGTGTTGTATTCAGCTGGCTCAAGCTGAACCCAGAATCGGTGGGTGCTAGCTCATCGGTGGTGGTGGGAAGAAGGTTTGGAAGAGGAAAGGAGGAAGGTTGAGAGCTCGTTGTTGGACACGCTCGGGGTAGATCGGCCGATAAACCCTGTGGTTGGGGGGCTTGATTGAGTTGGACCAGTTGATGAAGCAAGGAAAGTGGGACGAATGACGCTTGTTCAGGGCATTGGGAAGCCATGGATATATCTTCAGAATGACAAGGGATACCTGGGCGACAGGATTTTCGACGCACTGGATCATAGGGATGGGCCATTAAAAGTTATATGACCGGGACAGTGGGAGTCACTTACACAAGAAGTTAATGGTATAGTTCGATGCCCAGAAACGACGAAGTTCAAAGCCCGGTGCACAGTCGTCGAACAATAAGAAGGCGAGGCTTGAGATGGGAAACTGAGAATGAAAATTGTCTCGAAAGAATATGGACTATTGGCCGTGAGATGGGCTATTGATATATGGGATGGAGCCAGAGAATGGCGAAAGAAGAAATATGTTGATCTAGACGATACGCGTCTGTGAAGCCCACGTGGAAGCAGTCCTCGGAGTCTACCGGCTAACGAGGAACAGGTCAAATACGTCGAAGGGAAGATTCAAACCCACAGTGCGGAATTGGTAGAAACAAAGATTCGATCAAAAAATCAAGATCTACCTGTGGGTCATAATTGGAAAATATTTGTGACATTGCAGGGGGAGATCGTGCCTTTCCAGATGCTGCTGCCCGGAAGTCTCAGCCAAGAACGCAAAAAAGAGTCGTCGGTTGTTCGTACCGACCCTTGCCAGTTGCTTGGAGCCGCCTTGTCGAGACGCCCTTTGCAGATTAACGAAGACGACAGCAACCACAAATTGGAAGCTATCACTGAAAGGGAACGGAAGCCAAGTCGCGTCTCTTTGTGTCCTGCAACACCTCAAGTCCATACCGCTGTGGTGACCGCATTGCCTACTGGTGTGCCCATGGTGGTGTTGATCCATTAACACTCCTCTTTCTCGCAACTTTCAAGATTTCGACATCCCATTGATGAGAAGACATGTGCGGCGCTTCCTTACTGGTTGGCTTCCATCTGCATCGAGGCCATTGATCGTTTCTGTACGGAACTATTGATTCCCTGTGCCTTATCTCACTTATTAATTTTCAGAAGCTTTCAGAAGCTTCAATGTCCTACAACCGTATCGCAACCACACCCGTTGAGGTTTGGCGCCGGATATTTGAACACGTATTCGACCATCCAAAGCTACACTACTCCTGTGATCCCAAGGATCTATGCGAGTTTATGAGCAACTATTCCGGTCATGAGGACGATAGCCAAGCCGTCTATAGATCCCTTCGGACAGTGTGCCGCTCGTGGAAGGCCTTAGCCGAGGAGTTTATTCATCGAGAAGCACTCCTTCGCATTCGATCCCTCACTTCGACGTGCTTGCATCTCTCTTGTGCAAGTCGCCTACAGTGCCATTGGTATTCAGAGCTCCCTCCTGGGTCTTTCCGTCGTTGGCTTAGTGAGGCAACTCCAAAATTGAATGTCATAGATATAACCTTTCTTGTCAATGGAGAGCTAGAAGAGATGCTCCTGGACACCCTATCTGCAGCGTCTTCACTGCCGAGCATCCGCTCCTTGCGACTTCGATGGCGGGGCAGAAACCCGCCATCTCTGCCTACTCAGATTTCTATGGGATTCGTGAATCTCGTCTCACTGGAGATCGGGATGCTTGCCTGGCCCCTCGAACCGCTTATCCTCCCAAAGCTCGAAATTTTGATAATGGAAATCTGGGAAGGTCACTTGGTAGAGGGAGTGCCAGATTTAACACGCTGGTACCTTCCGACTTTGCGGATGCTAGGAGTGTATGCTGGCCACCCCAGGAATGGGTTCAAACTCGGAGTCTTCCGCCCCATTGCCACCAAGGTCGAGGCACTATCTATTATTTATTCGTGGTCTAGCTATGCGAATGATCATATGCGAAAGCAAATCGGCATGAGTCTCTTCGAGAACTTCCCGACTCTTCGGCTTCTATTCATTCGTGACGCGCCATTCATTGTCAACGACCCAGTACCCATCGGCCATCCTCTTACAGAAGTCCACCTCTCCAGCTCCGATTCAACCGACCCCGTCACCCAGCTCGAGTCCACATGCTTCGACCACGGCAGCTTCGACCACAAAGTACGGCTCATAGCCGATTCGGTAACCTGGAAGGATATCAGGGCCAAATTTTCTAACGACCAGGAGCCGAAGTGGCTTGTCGATCGTCATCGGTCTTTGAACTTAGTGGTGGTGGATAAGCTTGGCCGTAGTTTTGAGGAGTACTCGCGAGAGGAGGACACAGAGCCCGAGTTTCCATTGGTAAACACGCTTTTGAGATCAGCCCGGCCGACCCACCGACACAACTTAGTAGACTCTTGTACATCCTACAGGGCAATCTTTAGTCCTTAGGCTCGATTATGGCCGATATACGCACTATTTACTGTGGCAATGCTTCCGCTCCAGGAAATATTGGACCAACCGAACAGACATTATTCTGGACTCGAGTCCTTTGTAACCCCCGATGCACTAATGGTCTAGTACGATCACAGGTCGTAATACTCTCACGTTATGACAGACCGACCAACGCCCGGCGAAATCCGGTACAAAATATTTGTTAGTCATCCAGCCGATCATCCAGCATGGATCAATAAATTTATGCGAGATCCCACAGATCAACAGAGTCTCTAATGAAGCGGGCCCTATAAAATTGTGAGTGAACCAGGTCGCGACATTAACCCGGCTTCTCTCAATCGGTGTCACTTAGATTACGGTTTATCAATCTAAATGACATGAACTAACCTCGCATCCCTGACGTCATTAAGGCCGCGGCTTCGGCTTAGCTCGATCTGAACTTGAACTGAAACATCCTTGCTTGGAATCTTTTCCCTTTTATCCTCTGGCTTATCTTCTGGTTATCACTCACTCTCGATGGCATTATCCGCTTCTGGCGCTGAATCGTCAACGCAAGATGCGAGCCAGGGTGGTCTTAGATCCTCGGAAGGTTTCACCACCTTTTGGACTTTCTACAACCACTTTTTCGTTCCGTTTTGGTCCAGCGACTACAAGATCAAGGTGACCGAGGAGTGTATTGAAAGTGCACTGAGGCGAAGCACCAGCACTGAAGAAGGTTCGAGGACCGCAGGATTAGATTTCGACCGTGCCTTGCAACCAACACGCACGATACAACGATTCCTCACTCTTTGTAAGTTGTAGTCTAGTCGTCCAATCTACAATGAGCCGTCCACAACTCATTGTCTCTTGCTCCCACAACCAGATTACATCAATCTCGAACGAACATCTCCAAGCGTCTTTACTCAATCGCGCATGGACCTGTTCAATATTCCAGAAAATATCTACCAAGGAACCCTTCGCTCACCGCTTACTCCGCTCTCCAGCCTTGGGCTTTCTGGATCGCTTTTCTTTCATACCTCTGCACCACCACCACCTTTACCAGAGGACATTGCACAGCAGTCCAACGCTGGCCTCTTCATCAAGTCCATCGGTCGCGCGTTTGAATATGAGTTCATGTATGAGAAGCTCTTGCCCGAGTACCTCACATTTATGCGGGATAGCCAGCAACATGGAGGAAGCCTCCTCAGCCGGATCACCGATGTCCTCTGCTCGCGGGAAACTAGCATCGGCGCCTTGCTCAACATGACGCCGAGACATTACGTGGTCATGGTTGATATCATCGGAAGCAAGAAAAAGAAAGTCGGCGGTCGAAAGTGGGATTTAAAGCCCCCTGACTTCTTCGAGGTAAGGAACCGTCCAACACCAGCAATGCAGCGAGAGTGGTGCTGAATCACTCTGTCGATTCGATACCTTTGGTTATCTCAGCCTCTTCGGGACCTGATACCGGATTCCCTAACGACAGAATCCACTCGTGAGGGACTAGCAGATGCTCTCGCACCTGAAGACCACCTCATGCTTACTGGCACCCAACGTACCACGCTACTAAATATTCTGGATCAAGATCTTGCATTTCTGGAGAAAATGGAGGTGATCGACTATTCGCTTCTCCTTGGTCGTTGGCCCGCGGATCTCGAGTCTGAGGTCGACCTTCCAATTGGCTTCATTAGGGATGACGCAAGTGACACGGTTGCTCGAGGAGAATCGGCCACTGAGACCCCATTAAGTGCGGACGAACTTGATGGAGGTACGGCATGTTTGAATCATTCAGTGGCGGAAGGACGTATGGGAGATGCAGATCAATTCATTAGGGGAATCAAAAGTGCGGATGGAAAATGGATCTATCGAATGTCGATCGTCGATTTCATGTGGAACATCAATAAACTGCATCCGATGGCGGCCAAGGTCAGGTGGTCCTTATCGATCTATCAACTTACTGATATGGCCACTATTACAGACTGCAGGGAAGGTTCTTCCGGAGCAAACTACGACCACAGAGCCATCTAGATATCGCCAGGCATTTTTCGAAATGATGGAACTGTATGTAGATGCTTACGACGTCTGAAAATAAGCATCATGTCCGGAGATAGGAGAACGACAGCACCTGTCTGGACAAAGAGACAATAACCTTGACTCCTTACTACTCTATCTTTCATCGGTATCAACATCTCGGAATGTTCGTGCTATCAATATCCTTTCGATGGGTCCGACCCTTTGCTGGTGAAGTTGGGTGGCTGAACCGCCTGCCCGTTGGTTGGGTATCTTCTCATGTGCTGTGGATTTCGTTTGATAATCTGGCCTTACCTAAGTGGTTGTTCTGAATACGGATACAACGGGTCCCCGTATATAGCGAGGATTATGGTGCCTTATCGCGCCGAAAGTCAGGCTTCCCAAGAGAGTAGAAGAGCAGAGGTGGAACAGAAGCATGCATTCGAGTTCCACATTGAACAGAGCCTTATTTCTGATTCCTAGGAGATAGATTGAAGGCCCTCTCGATCAGGTCAGCGACCTCCGCCTGATATAGCTTCGCTACGCCGACCGCAGGCACTTCACTCTCCCGCCTACCGATATACGAGGTGCGGGTACTTGACATACCAGCATCCTGCATAACAGCGTCCAGCCTTGGGCTGACGTGCGGCCATGCACCCTGGTTCCGCGCCTCCTCCTGAACCCACGCAATGCTGAGGTTGGGATTGGTAGTACCATAGCTTCGTACCACCGCTCCAATCGCCTCGAATGGGAAAGGGCATAGCTCTTCCACTCTCACGATGGCGACGCAACTAGTGAGACCGCGTTCCGCGCGCGCCTTGACGAGGTCGTAGTAGAGCTTTCCTGAGACGAAGACCACTCGGTCGACAGAAGGGCATGGTTGTGCGGTCATATCGGCGAGTACTGGTTCAAATTTGGTTCCTGGAAGGAAGGACTCTATGGTAGATGAGGCGGCCTGGAATCATAGGTCAGGAGTCGCGAAGAGGAAGGGCGAAAGGGAAAAGGTGACCCACGGCTGACCGGAGGAGTCCCTTAGGTGAGGCTATGATCAGAGGCTTCCTGAAGTTGCGCTTCATCTGTCTCCGCAGGAGGTGGAAATATTGAGCAGCGGTGGTCGGGTTGGCGATTGTCATGTTAACGTAGTTCTTTGAACTAGGCTCGAATGGGTCATTAGTAAGCTAAGCGTCGAGAGCAGCGTTAGTATTTAGGCTGAATAGAGGACGAATGATCGGACCTGGAGCATACGTTCAATCCTCATCGAGGAATGCTCCGGGCCAGCTCCATCGAGGCCGTGAGGAAGAAGCATAACGATTCCGCTCTGCTTAAGCCATTTCGCTGGAGGGTTGTCAGGCAGGGCGAGGGCCGGATGGTCCACCTACTTTGACCAGAAGACACAAAGGTGTCAATGATAACCTAATAGTAATTACGTGAGATGGGCCAGGTTAAAAAACACGAGGTGAATCACTTGCGCTCCGTTGAAGAAATCGCCAAATTGTGCTTCCCAGACACCTAAGAGGTTAGGGTTTTCCCAGGTCATGCCGTACTCAAACTGGAGGGTCTTAGTAGAAGTCGCAGCAAGTCAACACGAATATTTTCAACTCACACCGAGGACTGCCAACTCGCTCAAGGAGCCTTTACATAGGTCAACATCGAGAGAGTTCAGGTAAATTCGAAAAGCTCACTGTTCGCCAGTTCGAGCCTTCCAGCGTTAGGTGTGTCATTGAGTGGTACAAATACTTCCTCAGTCTTTTGGTCGACAAACATCGCATGACTACTCGGGAATCAGCGCAGTTCCTGTATCCAGGATCGTTTTTTGCATACCGATGGCTGAAAGTCCCGCGGCCGACGTCCTGTCCTGAGATGCGAACATCGTGTCGTTCACGCATCAATGATCCAAATGCCAGGGCCTATCCGGAAAAGATTGCAAATCAGAGTGGTACCTGGGAAGGAGTGGGTAACTGACACACCTCCGCGGTACCCCAATTGATCCCAGTTCCGCTCTCGAGGCTCTTCAACCGTGCTCCAATGTGGCGCTTCAAACGGTCATGCACATACTTGCACAACTATGTCAGCACATTATTCTTTCGTCGTGGCTATACGAAGGTACTTACAAATCCACCTGGCAAAGATACGCTCTGTTTCCCGACCTCAACTAGGATGTCACGTTCAACTCCTGTATCAGGGTTGACGACAGCACGAGCATCGGTAGGCCAGACTAGATCTGACCACCCCTTCACCGCTACAGCAGGTTTGTCATGTAGTTGGGCAGGAGTCGCAGCCACCTGGTACGACCAAGGATCGCCAGGCCTGTATAAATCGGCTGCCTCAAGCTCATACTGTAAATGTGAGTACCGGGCTTGACGGAGGGATGTGACAGTGTCCGAGTCGATGATGCCCGCTTCCTATATTCGAGAGTCAGGAAAGGCCAAAGGATGGTGCGATTAGAAACAAACAATGAGCTGCCCTTCGTATTGCCTGGGCACGCTATGTCGGTTGCGAATATCTTCGTACATAAGAGGCTGAGTGAAGCTTGGTTCGTCCAGCTCATTGTGACCCCAGCGACGGTATGTAATCAAGTCAACTATGATGTCCTATTCAATAGAGTTGAAAATAAGGTCAGAAGTTACAAGCGTCTTCTGCTCTGGAGCACTGACCTTGCGGAAGAGGTGACGATATTTGAACGCTGTCTCCATCGCACGAGCAACATCTGGAAGAATGGGGTCAGAGACGCATGGAATAATGAGGATGAGAAAATGATACCTTGGGGATAGTCGCCATTCACGTGTAGCACCGGGGCATTGATCATCTTCCCAATATCCGAGCAGTAAAGCGAAGACCGGGCAATCGTACCAGGCGTCGTATATCCGATACTGGTGGCAGCAATCAGACTGGAGCACAAGGAGGGCCAGAAGGCCTACTTATTACTGCGAAATAAGGAGTCAGTTCGCTAAACCATTTCGGTGAAAGTACATACTTTACGACGAGATGGACGCTACCGCCACTGGTATAGTGAGGTAAATTGCCTGTAAATGAGTCAACTGGGGCTGTTCCAGTGAGTAAAGATCAACGATTATACTCAGGCCAAGAGACTCCATCACAATTCCTTGGCCAGTGAATGCCGCATCGCCATGCAATTGGACGCACATGACCTTGTCACCGATCATACAGTTTGGGGGTGATCCATGTAGCATCGAGTACTGCTTCGCCCGAGTAGTCCCCATCGCTACAGGATTGATGGCCTCTGAAAGGGCTGTTAGCGAGAGGGTGGCGATGGACTGCGCAATGAGTACCCAGATGTGATGGGTTATGCAACAGAGTGACCTTGATATCATGGTTCGCATACTGAATATTAGCGGTCGCGGCTAAAATCGCGATCGTCAAAGGACCGTGAGGATTACCAGTCGAAGGGCTCACGTAAATGACTAATAACATCTCCAGCGGCACCCAGCCCCATTGGAAGTTCAGAATTACCTCGTATCTTGTGGAAGAGGGCTCGCGGTGCATATTGAAGGAGATCGGTAAGGAGGTTCAACCGTCCACGGTGGGGCATTCCAATCACGATGTGTTCGACACCAGCTAGTGAGACGTGCATCAGAACCAATGCAGCCCCGGGTCAAGTGGACGACGCACACGCAGCGGCGACTTGGAACAGACTATCCAAAGCAGGAATCATACTTTCTGCACCTTCCAGACCATACCTCTTGAGGTTCGGAAACTTATCTTGAAGGAAAGTGTCGAGGACTTCGCTCTTCGCCAAGAGCTCCCACATTCTTCGCTTCGATTCCTCTCCGTATCTCCCGACTCTCTCTTTATCACCCTCAGACTCGAGGAGGTGAGAGAACCATAGCCTCTCTGATTTCTCTGGTGAATGCATATATTCATACGCGATGGCCCCAACGTAGACTGCCCGCATGTGTGAGACGATCCGTTTGAGCGGCCACTGCGAAGAAGCTGGTTCGTGGTCATGCCAAACAATACCATCTATCACGTATTCCTTCTCCGGATCTGTGAGACCGTAACGAGCAGGGCTCAGTGCTGCGACTTCTTCTCGCTGGAGTAGGTTCAAGGGATCGACTTTCGCAGCCCGGTGCCCGTGCATACGCATCCCGTCAACATACCGCTGCAGGGGTGCGTTGACGGCACGGTTATGGAGCTGCTCGGGGCTGTCTGTGACATGCCAAACTCGTAAGATTCCAAGTGAGAGTAGTTCCGAGCCGAACTCACAGTCCGGCATGGTGAACTTTCGAGGCGCTCTGAAGCCAAACGACTCGTCATGGTATCGTCTAGAGTGAGAGTAGAGACAGTTTCGCTTCGTCACACGTCCGAGAACGCGACGGGCTGAGGATTGCTTCATCACCAAGAAATGCCTCTGCTCAAACGCGGAGGAAAGTTATACGCGTCTTCTTATCCCTCGTAGGTCCTCAAGGCTGTACAGACTAGCTCCAAGTATTTGCAGCCTTCAACAAGAGGTTTGGGTCCAAGTCACGAGAACCAAACTTTGACCCGTCCGCGCCTCAAGCAAAATGACAAGTCAAGTGAGCGGCACACCTTGAGCCGCTCTCTGCCCCTGACCGCTCCGTACAGACACCCTGTCGATATTTTGCCCAAGGTTATTGCAAAAACGGCTCAAGCTGCCGTTTCTCACATGATCTCAATCAGCGCGGTCCGTTTGGAAGTATGTGGACACGTCCTATATTTGGAATGTACTAACCTTAATGTTCGTAGATGCCAGTAGCACCAATAATACGACCTCTACCCCGACTTATACGTGAGTTTACCCCGCAAGGTGCCGCATGTCCCATCACCAGCCTTTGATACGACGGTCTATGTTGCCCTTTGGGTGTGGCATAAACTGCCCCTTCTTTTGGAAATCGTCAGATTGTACGTGTCCTGACTCACCTTGCAGGCCTGACACCATGAAGCGGGACATGGTCGATGAAAGGCCGCTCTGGCCTCTATCATCATATGCTGCAGCAAAGAATGCACCCAATCTTCTGGCTGACCTCGATCTCTCATCCGAAGAGCTCCGCGTCCGAGCATATGAGGCACAAAAGTCGAGCCAAATGCAACAATATGTCCGTCTTT
>Ga0307515_10010565_pt1 | contig 17676 bp, 23 predicted proteins | sample 17_EM_MG_FD_194513 | JGI IMG/M metagenome (GOLD analysis project Ga0307515, IMG submission 194513) | Populus trichocarpa ectomycorrhiza microbial communities from riparian zone in the Pacific Northwest, United States - 17_EM | ecosystem: Host-associated > Plants > Roots > Unclassified | place... | reverse complement strand
GTATATATGCGTATATGGAAAATTCTCTGAGTAGCTGCTGCTGCTGCCGCCGCCTTAATTCGCGTGCCTGTGCTGTGCCCCTGTGCTGCGCTGCCCTGTGCGCCTGCCGCTATCTCGCTCGCTCTACCCCGTTCTATCTCGCTCTATCTCGCTCGCTCTATCTCGCTCGCTCTATCCCGCGCTATCCCGCTCCTCTATCCTCTATCTCGCCCCATCACCTTCTCCTTCTTCTTTCTCGGCGTCCATCGTGACCAGCCCCTCAAGCGTCTTTGCGAGTCGGTTCCATGCCTCCCCCGCAACCCGCGCTTCCTGCAGTGCCCCTCGTCCGACCATCCCAGCTCCTTTCGCGCTGCCCTTTGTTCCATCCGGCCGATCGCCTTGGCCTTGGCTGGGTGCACCGCTGCCGAGCGTCTGCGGAACCGCATTCGATTCAGGTGCCTTGAGTGAACTCACTGCAATCTTCGACGCCCGTACGCGGGCGAGACTCGCCCGGATGCCGCTCTGAATCGTCTGTCCGTCCATCGGGTTGTCCGTCACTCACTCCAAATCACTTCAAAAGCTCAGTCCTAGCTTACTTACGTTGAGCCCCTTGAAATATTCCTCGGCTTTTTGCACGAACATGGCCGATCGTTCAGGCCCCCGGGGTAACTCGCTCGTCGTGTGATCGGTTTGTGCCATTGCCAGCAACCCCATACACACTGATGCGGCTCCCATGAGTTTGACAATGTCCTGCGCCTAGCCAGTTAGTCGCCGTAAAACGGTGTTGGTTTAGTTCCCGGTACTCCGCTCCGCACCTGCTCAACTTGTCCTAAGCGTTGTATATGCTTCGCACTCTCGTCACTCGTCCACACATCCGAGTCACTCGATGACCCCGGCGAGTCGGCCATTATCCTCAACTGTTGTGGCAAGAGTTCAACCTTGATTATCCCGATATGACATGCTTTGACGCAAAACGGTGCAGTGATTTGGTAAGTACAAACTACAGTCTAGAATCTAGGGTTATGCCATAGAGAGGAGAGAAATAATGAATGTGATCACCTGCATGTGTGAGATTAGGTGGGTAAAAACATAGAAGCAGGATATTCAATAGTATAATGCAAGGTTAGCCGAGGGCACTGTAGTGCTAACGAATGGGACGTTTGTTACGAAACCACTGTCCGTGACTGTAGCTTGTCTCGAATAGACCAGAGGCTGTCATACGATGTCAGGGTCCGTTTGCCCTCTTTTGGTGTTGACGTGCTAGCCAACGACGGAGCAGGGCGATCACTCTCTCGCTTCGTCCTTGATTCCTCTGTCACAGTCATACGCCGTTGTCCACTCCTTGTCGGTCGATTTGGCATACTCTTTGCGTGTGGCCGTGAAGGACGATGAGCAGCCTCGGTGCTCTGGTCACTGGGAAGAGTCGCAGGGGGTTGAGCAAGCCACGACGACGTCGAGGGGGGATATTTGTGCCCTGCCCTCGCTACTGTCTTGCTCCCGCTATTGAGATCGGGCCGGGCGCTTGAACTTCTAGGGAGAGTTTTCGATGAGCGAGGGCCTTCCATGTCGAGCCTCGTTCGGCTCTGAGAAGTCGAAGGCTCTCGGCCGGAACGCAAGCCGACGTCTTCAGGTGGTGACATATTGCTTCTCGAACGAGATAAGCGAGAATTGAGGTCTTCAGTGGAGGGAGCGGAGGGAGCAAAGCTGGGTGGTCGTGAGTTCGGAAACCGAGGCGGGGTAAGCGAGCCCGCTGAGCCGCTAGAACTAAGGAAATGTGGTCGCGTCAATGAACCGTTTGCACTTTCGTTGTATGCCCAGACGCGCATTCCTTGTTCGAACATGGCTATTTGCAAAGGATCGACGAAGGGCATTTGCCCATATGAATACGGCACTGCCAGTGGGGCTGTCCGAGGCATACCCATGGACGGAGGAAGCTCCGTCCACGGTAGCGGAGAGTTTGCTGGCAGCGTCTGACGCCTGGACGCGCTGCCTTTAGTCAGAGCGGGGCTTGCCTCCACCGGTTTGCGGGTTTTAACGGGGGGCACAGCTCCTGAGTCTACTCCTTCAAGCCAAGGATCCCTGGCTGGCTTGCCGGTGCGAATCTGCTCTCGTCGCTCTCGTGCAGCCGCGATTTGCTCGGCAAACTTCTTCCTTTGTAGCTCATCTTGCTTCGCCTTCGCCTTCGCATCCTTTTCCTTCGCCTCCTCTCTGAGCTTGTGTGCGGGCCTTTGGGTTTCTCCTAATCGACTTCTCTGCTGAGCGTGCGATTTCTGCCTCCGATATAGGATGACACCGAGTGGTAACTCGTCTTCATCCCCACTAACCCCCTCCAGCAGAGTAATATCGAGCATACTTGCACGTCCTGCTCCCATAAGTTTATTATTTGGCAAATCGATTCGTGTGCTAGCAGCGGAATGAAGTAGAGGCAACTTTCTTGGAACAACCAATGGCGGTGGCAAGCAGCAGTTAGCAGCTGGAACGTAGATGTCTAGACAATCGACTGTCAGAAAATACAGCGTGAAGTAGGAAATCTATTCACCTGATGGCGGGGGCGGTAGTTCGTTTTGACGATGCAAACCAGCCAGGGCTTCTGCACCTTCAGAAAACTCCAGCTCGGCGACCCCAAGCAGAGAGCCACGTGACACCGGTGCACGTACAAGGTGGTTTATGGCGTCCACGGACCATACAACGACGCGATCCTCGAAACATGGACGCAGTGCCCACTTCTTCATCCCACGACTCCATCCACCTCCAACCGCCTTGGAAACTGCCATCGTCTCTTCGGAGGTGGAAAGAGTCCGAATTGCCTTGTTCCGAGTATGTGCACGCGTGGAAAAGGGCAGTATGGAAGTTTGCTCGAGGCGGTCGAGCTTGCGACTGTCGAGTCGTTTGAGGAGCCGCTTCTTTTGTACTTCGACGGACATGAGAGGGAGGTGAAGGAATCGATTTACAAGATTGGAAGAACGAGGGAACTGAGGTGAGGACTGGCTCTGGACGAGGGGAGAGGTAGTGTGAGATGCAGACTGGAGACTGTTGAGGGTGATTGCGCGTAAGTTAGCAATTGCCCTTGAGAGTTCCTGTGGCGGTCGTGGTCGTTGCTGTACAAATGCGGGGCGTGGGGTCGTAGCGGAAGGAAAGAGACCATCGCCGCCTGCGAGATCGGACCATGACGCGTTTGAGGCGTCATCTTCGTCCGAAGTTGTATCATCATTTGCAGCTGCTGGGGCAGGTGGAAGACGGGCGTTGGGCTTTGGGAAGACGTCGGAGACGGGAGGCCCTCGGTTACGCTCCGGGGACTGCTTACGCCGTTTCCCAGAGGCCATCCAGGATACCCAGGGTTTCTTATTTTGTGTGTCTTCCGGCGGCTCATAGTCGCTTGGTGTCCGCACGCTTGACGATGCGTCGGATGATGTCGATTGGCTCGTCCCTTTGTGCGAGGAGAGCTGCAACCGGACTAGGGACACAGGGCGAGTGTCAACGGTGAGGTTCTGCCCAGGTTTCGTACCAGTGGTAGTCTGGATAGCTTGTGGTGTCTTTGGCGTGTTCGGTGGGTCGTCTACGCCTACGGCGGGGAGCGGCTTGGACTGCTTCCTGCTACCGCCGAAAAGTCGACGCATGGGGATGACGAGGGGGAATGAGGAAATGAGAGGAAATGAGAGGGGATGAGAGGAGAGACGGAGGACCAGTTCTGGCGAGGCAAGTTGGCGAGCCGGCGAACGAGTTGTGCCGCCCTGGGCAAAACCAATTGGCGAGTTGGCAGGAGGCCGACGGAGGTGGGCGAGGTTCAAGCCTGATTGTATTCCCTGTACTGTATCCCCGTATTCGTAGTACCTTCAAACCATTCGAATTCGAACAACGCCAGACATCGACACAGACATCACATCAAATAAAACCGATCACCCGCGGGTCGTCACCGGTCAACGTCACGTTCGACTTTCCATACTAATCGGCGCTCAAATGCCTCCGTCGCCCTCAGTACATCCTCAATCGTCACACCACACCACGCCGCTACAGCGTCGAGTAGACGTCTGTATGTCTCACCGACCTCGCCAAGAATGTCTTGCGACGAATAAACGGCATATCCTTCCCCGCCGTGGATCACAACACCTTCCTTCTCATCTCCGTCTGAACGCCTTATCTCGGCTCGGCACTTCTCCATGATATCTCTCCTTTGTAAAGGAGGCAGAGGTTCAAGGTGCAGCGGGAAGGTCGCATCATAATGGTCATGCTCTGCGAGAGCATGAGAGTCAAGCACCAATCTTTGAAACTGACCGCAACTCACCTGCCACTTCATCGCCCAACAGTGCTGTTCCGCAGATATTGAGAAATTCGTCAAGTCGTTCAGGACCCGCACTGAGAACATCACTAAACAGACGTTAGACATCGGTAAACACATAGCACGTATTCAATTCGTCACCTGTCTGGAAGTGGTCCTACATTATTGCCTTTGCGGGAAACTGTTGCCAACGCGGCCTGAAACTCATACAGGGGATCGGTGTGATCCCATGGAGTTCTAGGGGGCCATATCATAAGTGCCGGCGGAAGAGGAGATCTCGTCCACTTACCTGTTCTCTCCATGATCTTCATCCACCATATGCAACATGATCGCCACAAGTGCGGCAAGAGCCACCTCTGGAGCCACACTATCCTTAGCAAGCCTCTGTTCTAGAGGTTTTGAAGCACTTTGTTGGAGTTTAAAGTCAACATCCAGGACAGCGCACAGTCGTTTGGTAGCGCGATAGAATGCCACTGTGACGAGTCAGTTTCAACTCAACGATGCGGGTTCCCGCACACTCACACGGAGCCCCAACGGAGTGCGTCAGTCTCCACAGCAAAGGGCCAATATTCATGGGTGGAATGTCAACGCAATAAGCTCTCTTCAAGTGACTGGCCAATCTCCTAGTTATCTTATGCACAGTATGCACTTTCGGTGGACGCTGTATAGATTTAAGGGCTTCCTCTATGAAGAAGGTCGGGTGCTGACCTTTGGAGTGAGCGACCGAGCCGTGTGACTGTTCAGGTGTATGGTCATTGCCTCGGGTAGAATGCCTCTAGCAATTGGATCCATGTATGGTAGACGATACTGAGCGATTAGACTGATGCAAGAGAGTGAGCGTCCTCCACCGCTTCGTCTCGTTTCGTGACACCTACTGCAAAATGTCCGAATAAGTGACTGGGAGTCGAAGGACCCAGCAGGAGACCAGCAGGACTGCCACATTAATGTAGTACGGAAACCTTGAAACAAGGCCCTCCCCCCTGAGTCGCCCTATCGGCTGCGTTTCATTTAGTGTGTTTTCAGCATCGGAGTTGTCGTCCTCGGATAAGCGACCTAGAAGATTGGCGACGCCAGTATCACTATCTTCGGACTCTGACCCTTCTGAGTCGGGGTTGGACCCCTCACTTTCGCCCTCATCGCTGTTTGTTGTTACCGGTGTCCTTTCGCCTTTCTCCTGTTCCTGATCACCGCTGTCTATATGAGGGATTTCCCCCTTGAGCGTTAGAGCCAAAGACCATACGTCTCGGGAAATGGCCTCAAATTCTGGAGGGAGCGACCACAATTTGGTGGCGGCTGTCACTTGTTTGCGGAGCAGGACCTGCAAGCAGGCGAGATAATGAAAGTCGGCACGTTCTCCGTAGTAACCTGGAGAAGCATGTTCAGCCCATCCGGCGCGGGCCGATAGGAAACAAACTGACGGCTGGGATTAACAATGCTTGGGCCTTCGTCGACGGGCTTCCTTGCCCTGATCGCCCGTTTTCTAAGCGCATGGCTAGGAGGTTCGTCCCTTTCGATTGTCTCGTTCCTGTAATTCTGTGCTTCCTTTTTAATGGGAGTATTGGCGTGCCGTTAGGCGTGCCAATAGGCGTACCTCAAAGACGTGGCCTTCGCTGCAAACAATGAGGCCACTTGTGGGATCTTTACGCCAACGCCTTGACTCGCATATCGGACATCTCGGTCGTGGTCTCATTTCAACGCGCCCGACAAAGAGAAGTCAACCTGACCACGGACCACCAACAATGATCAATTATATTCTCCTAGTCTCTCGCCAGGGTATGCGAATACCCAATACATACACACTGTACGCACGTAACCCTAGTATCACAGGCAAAGTCCGTCTCGCCAAGTGGTTCACTACCATCCCACCCAAAGCGAAAGGCAAGATCGTGAAGGATGTCACCCAGTTGGTTCTGGGTCGTCGCACTCGCATGTGCAACTTTCTGGAATACAAAGGTCTCTTTGAGGCATGTCCCTTCTGTGGCTTCATCGACTCATCGTGCTACAGACACCAAAGTCGTGTACCGCCGCTATGCGTCCCTCTTCTTCGTATGCGGTATCGGATCTGCAGACAATGAACTTGTGACCTTGGAGATCATACACCGCTACGTAGAGGTGCTAGACCGGTATTTTGGTAATGTAAGTCGATTTGCATTCAAAGACAACACGTCCTTATGGTCTCTCGTAGGTCTGTGAATTGGACCTGTGCGTGCTTGAAAAAATATAAACGTGTGGCCTCATATCCTTGTACACATCGTACAGTATCTTCAACTTCCAGAAAGCATACGCTGTGAGCCCATAGGGTGCGCAGTGGCCAAGACCTGACGGGTTTATCCAGATACTTGACGAATTGATCATAGCTGGAGAACTGCAGGAGTCGTCAAAGAAGTCCGTCCTACGAGTAGTGCGTCAACCAGCGCTGAAAGGAGCAGATACTAATGATTAATCTAGGTGGCCCAATCCGATTCCATCGAAGACGCAGAGAACAGCGAAGATACACTGGCAAGACTCGGTTCTAGAAGCATTTAGGAGAACCCCTTCATTCAGCCTTCTCTTTCGCCGGTTCTTCGTCATCCTCGTCGTCCGACCTCTCGTCGTCCAAAGTAGAACTAAATATTGCTCTGAAAGATAGATATTTAGGTTTTCTTTTTTTGGGGGGGTGCATGTGTGACACTGACCTAAGAAGAATTCGCCAGATCAAGACATACCAGAACAGGCAGAGTAGCTGGAGTACCAACATGGGCGCAAAGATATGGTATTTCATCCTGGACCAAATGATTATTCTCTAGCGCTGCTCTCTCGAAGAGGACTTACGAAGGGGCAAGCCACACGCCATCTTGAGGCGACCATTTTTTAGTGTGTTCACTTTAGTCCCTTCAGCACAAGTACCATTCTAAGTTCACTGTAACTCACGGGACAGTATCAAACTCTGTCCAGATGGACCAAAGAATGATGATGTTCAAATAATGACGAAGGTACCTGCAGAGGAACGTCAGCTTTCAGTGTGCATCAAAGAAAACCGTTGCTCACGTCCAGACAATGGTAAACCATCCAAATGCCACCGTCTTTGTTTTCTCCATTTTCAGGTAGTTGAAACATTTGGCCAACTACTCCCTATTAGTGGACAGCAAACTCGCTCTTGGGTTGGTTCTTACCGAAAGAAAGACGTCTGACCAGTCCATTGTGAAGAAGACGGCGTTACCGATGCCAGTTAGGTTGACAAGATAGCTCCCGCCAATAAGCCAGAGGGTGACAATGTGGTGCAAGACAAGCTCAGCGAAATCTTTACGAGGTTTTTCAACACGGAGAGTGACGAGGAGAAACTGCTGGCACCAGTATGCGAATTCAAGAAGGTAATATGTCTTCAAGATACCAGGCAACCGCCATTGAGGATAATCTGGTTAGTAATGTGAGATTCGATGCGTAACTGGAGAGGAGTAGCTCTTACCTAACCAGAAATTTTCTGTGCGGAAGTACCAGGTTGGGAGGTGGTACATTGCATACTATGTGGCGAGTCAGGTAATTGAGAGGAATGGCTATCGAGAAACAAACCACAGCAGTCGATCCCATGACAACATTATATACTACTGCATATCCCTGCTCTCCAAAGCGGTCGAGTTTTGCTTGGGACTTGATACCATAATAGCGTGCAAGAGGTTGCAGGAGGTAGAAAATTAGGGTCTGACGGACAAATGACCAGAATACTATGTAGTATAGGACGAATGCGAAGTCCTGCAGAGTGATTTATCGTCAAACACAGGCCAGAGAGCGAATGCGAGTTGAAAGGACCCAATAAGTCTTTGCATAGTATGGCGTGTCTGGGGTCGGGCCAGGAACACGGTTACTGATGAAAAGGAAGTTTGCAAACGGATTGTCGAGATGTGGCGTGACGAGTTCCCAGTTGATGTATAAGACGATGGGGATAGCGAGCAGCTTGGCGGACGAGGCTGTGGGTACGCACTGTTGAGTGACTAGAGCAAAAAGCCAAAGGCGGCAAGGACGAGCGTACCAGGGACGAGCATCCATCTAGACGAAGTAATGTCTCCCCAAAACCCTTTGGAGGTGTAGGGTGAGCCATGTAGACGTGTGTGTGGGTTGTTTGCGCTAAAACCTCCTGTTAGCTGATTCTGAGGGCCATTCCTGTGTGTCGTGTCGTGTCATATGAGCACCTGAACTGTGCGGAAGTAGATATGTAGAGTGGCGCCATACCGGACTGCGTCCTTGGAGGATACGCGGTGAAGGCGACCGCTTCCATTAGAGTGACCATTGGGATGACCATTGGAATGACCATTGGAATGACCACTTGAGTAGTCGTGGGTTCCCTTGGCGTCCTTTGCCATGAAGCGCCGTGTTGTGACCAAATTTCGAAGCCAAATTTCGACTGCTTTGTGGTGATCCTGAACCACTGACGTCTCTCAGTATCTCGATCTCGACAGAGCGTGACCCATGTTTATGATCAAATCCTGTAAGTATACGGTCCAGGAATCTTTACCACACGTGATCGCTCTCCTCAGCGCGTTGCTTCTAGTTCTCGGGCGCGGCCGGTCAGATACCCCCAACAACTCGGCGGAAGTCGCCCAGATCCAAGACTGTCAGCTCTACCTCCTCAGAAATGACTCGGTAAAAGGTGCTAGAGAGTGCATGTTTGTTGTCTTGTCCCGTCCCCCATCGCCCGCCGTTGATGCCCTCTCGTCCAGCTATAACATCGCCGTTGCCACAATCCGCAAATCGGACACCGAGTTCGCATACCAGCTCGTCATCACTCGTGCTTTCGCAGAAGGTGAAGCCGAGCTCCTCGACGAAGAAGACGAATGTCGGTGGACTCCCTTGTCGCCCTCCGTTCCGCTCTGACTGACTGGCCCTAACGTAGCGGACGAAGAACGCAGCTTTCTCCTCGATGAATATCTCGAACTCCACCCGAGTACCTATGAAGGCAACCCATCCTTCGTCTGGCGCGATGTTGACGACGAAGACACCCAAGCCCAGTTTGAGCTCGTCATCGACTCCAACCGAACCGACCGTGCAGCGATAGAAGCGTTCTATTCAGCGACGCTGCGCGTCATGTATGAGAGGAAGACGCACAAGTCAGCGGACAAACTATCAACTCCTCAGTTGGAAAGCGCTCTCCACATGTACGCCTGCAACGCTGACCTTCCCTCCTGGGTTATTTCTGACGGGCTCTACCCCAAGCACCAAACAACCCTTGAGAAAGACCGCATCCTCTTCGCACGCCACAAATGTTTTGTCCGATGACACCACTCAACAACCATACCCAGAAGGTCCAACACTTGTCACTGAACAGGCGCAACTATTTATATGGAATTCTGAGAAAGAGGCCTTTGAGGCAGCCTTCCAGGACCTCATCGAGGCTTCTCTAGTACAAATTGGCCAGTTCCAATGTAAGTCCTCAGTAGCACTTTCGCGCGCCGTAGAAGGCTGAACTCGGACTAGTCTGGCTCGTTGCAAAGATGGACGGAGTGATCGTGCTCACTCATCAACTCAATCCAGACATGAATTCCAGAGGCGCTCAGGTGGGACCAAATCATACCTTGGAGACCAGACTTGGTATGACGATAAACCCGTTAGCAACTTCTGTCTATTGCCTGGAACTACCCTGCCCCGGATGGTCGAGTGAATGCCTGGTGTCTACGGTTTGGCAGTGCGGATCCCTACGCGCGTTTCACTACTGTCCTTGGCCAGTGCAACTACGAGATGCAGAACGGCGCCGAATGGAGTAAGACCAAGGTAAGTCTGGTGGCTGGCTTGTTGCTCGGCTTCTGACATATACCGGCTAGGCTGCAGAGCAAGAGTATATTCTAAAAGCTTATGAAGAGGATGTTGAGATGCTCGACACCGAGGAGGAGGAAGCTGACGTAGAGGCTGAACTTGATGGTAGACCTGGCACGTTGGAGTTTCAACCTAACCTGACTTTGTTCAACCTTATATTCAGAACACGAAAGCAACTCTGATGAAGAAGACGAGGACGAGAAAGGTACTCCCTGGGAAACAAAGAGAAAACAGAAGAACTCGGCGCTCGCAGTAGGCTATAAGGGCATCAACGTTGTCGTCCGGGGAGACCAAATCGGAGTATTCCGTGAGACTGAGGACGGCAAGTTACAATTGGGCGGGACGGTTAGCGACATTAAAACCCCAGGTTCTAAAGGGAAACAGTTCGAACCTAGCAAGGTACGCCGATCTAATGTCCGCCCTTCTGTGTCTAAGCTCATATCTAAAGATCATGCTTCATGACCAAGACCGGTCCCTGGTGCTCATGAATCCAGGCAATCACCAATCACTCTTCCAGATGGATCTTGAAACTGGAAAGATGGTCTCAGAGTGGAGGCTGCATGATGACATCACTGTCAATCAAATTACGCCTGTCGATAAATTTGCTCAAATGACTCCCGAGCAGACACTGCTCGGTACCTCCCACAACGCACTCTTCCGCATCGATCCTCGTCTATCCGGAGATAAGCTCGTGACGGACGACATGAAGCAGTACGTAACGAAGAATAAGTTTTCCTCCATCGTTACCACTGAGACGGGCAAGATTGCGGTGGGAAGTGAAAAGGGTGATATCAGGCTGTTTGACAAACTGGGAAAGATTGCGAAGACCAATCTCCCGGCCCTCGGTGATCCCATAATAGGCATCGATGTCACCAGAGATGGTCGCTACTTGGTCGCAACCACCAAAACGTACCTTTTGCTCATCGACACACATATCGGCGTTGGACCTAATATTGGCAAGTCCGGCTTTGACAAAAGCTTCCCCGCAAACTCAAAGCCCATTCCACGGCGATTGCAATTGCGTCCAGAGCATGTGGCGTACATGAACTCGAGTGTTGACTTCTCGCCCGCTCGGTGAGCCGCTATTATTCTTAATGTAGTCCACTTAGCTCACACTCTTCAGGTTCAATACTGGCCCAAATTCACAGGAAACTACAATCGTTACCTCAAGCGGACCATTTGTCATTGCCTGGAACTTCAACCAGGTAAAGAAGGGCGGTGTAGACAAATATGAAATCAAGAAGTATGAATATTGCGGCTCTAAATCTTCTTTTGGTTAACCCAGTCCATATAGGTATTCAGGCAGTGTCGTGGAGGACAACTTCTCATTTGGCAATGACAAGGACATCGTAAGTAGTCTCCTGTCATCAACCGCAGCACATGGACTCTCTTTTAGATCGTCGCGTTGCAAGATGATGTTCTCATGGTCCCGAAACGAGCACTAAAGAAGCCCACTCGAACGTCGCTTGCAACTCCACCTCAAAATCTTCCCAGTCACAGTAACATTGTTAATGCGCCATACTGATATCGCGTAGCGTGGACTCCTAAAGCATTCTGTGGCAATTCGCCGTTCTGTCATCGCTTTGGGTCCTTTGCTCATCCCTTGTTGCTTCTTTTGTCATAAGCTAGTATGCTTGTGGTTATTGTAATATTCATTAGTTACCCAGTCATTCATATTTGTGTTTATTCTCACGCCTAAGCCTTATTCTAGGCTGCTATGTGGTGCTAACACTAAATCTGCAACTCTGTCAGGAATTCCTACTTCTAGCTGATGCAGTAACCAATCTCTCCCATCTATATGTATTACAATCACAGTCACAAATCCATTGAAATCTCTATGTAGGACAAAAGAATCATATTTGTTGTTATGGGTTGAGACCACTATCAGTAGTCCTCGCTTCCCAACTCCCTGGGAAAGTGCAGTGCGCACTCGCTTCTGATCGGTTTCACTTCCATTGTGATTGTTCATGTGAAAATGGTTATCCGAATCTCCCTTACTGTATCTGATCCACCTTCCCACCAGTAGTTAGTCCTAGGATTACTTTCTTAGCCACTCTGCCACATTGCTTCTGTTGCCTCCCCCACACTTTCTTTCCTGTCCGCAGTTTACTTCCTTTCTCTTTGTCACTCCTACTTGTTCCAATCTCATACTGGTTGCCCTTCTTACATATGGTTTGAGGCAATGACCTTAGTTACTTCCCGCACTCTTGGAATTCCTTAGTAGTACTTAAGGTCCTCAACCTTGTTTTAGAATCGGTAGTCTAGATCTTGATCTGAACCAATCCCATTCATTCCTTTATCTTTACCCATTTGTCTACACTCAGTCAATAATCCCCTTTGGCATTGAACAAGACCACATGGCCTGGTAGTAATACCGCCAGGGACAACAACCCCTTCTGCCTCCTGTCTTAAGTTCTAACAGTGTTGGGGCCCACATTGTGATGACCTGGCCATGGGCCTATCTTTCCTTGACTCCTCAAAGCCCACCCCTTTATGGTCCAGCCTCAGTAGGGCCTTTGTGAACCAGCCCCATAGGCTGGAGGATCCAGCACCTGAGCCTGGACCCCAATTCAGGCTCTAAGGCTGGATGACTGTCAGGCTCTGAGCCTGGGACCTAAGGTCATCACATGGGATGACCTCATATGACATTACTCAGTAGTTCACATGACTGCTTAATCATACAATCACTCAGCTGCTTACAGTGACTCAAAAAACTTGTTCACATTTGGCCAAAAATTTCTTGCAAGGTCAATTGTGGCTCAGAAAACAAAGCTAAATTTGTGGGAAGTTTTCATAACAAAGGAAGGTGTCATGTCCTTGTTTGTATCAAATGTCAAAACATTAGCTCCATGTATTGATTTAATACAGTATTTACAATCACCCACACTCAATGAACCAGTTTTTGTGCTGGTCCCTAGTTTTCCCTCCTCTGGCCTTCATCACTGCCTACATCCTCCTGGGCATGCTCTAAATCAGGTTTCTACAAACCTCCTTTGATGTTCTATCCTATTCCACCTGCATTAGCCCCCAAGGCTCATGCACACCAGCAGGAGGTGCCCATAGACATTGGGCTACCACTTGAGGTGTTGCCACCAATATTCAGAAGGGTTGAGGCTGGGTGACTGCAGGCCACTTCAAATCAATGTCCTTGTTCTGTTGGAACCATTTTGAGGCCTTTTTGAAGGTGTCTTTGGGGTCATTATCCTGTTGAAAGGTGAGCCAAGGCCTGTCTGACCCATAAAACTCCTCAGTCACCAGCAATCATCAGCAAGACAAACATCTGCTAGGTAGCACTATGTAGCCTGGTAGCAGGTATCTACCCCCCCTCTCTAGGTAGCAGCTACCTAGAACCACCCAAGTCTAGGTAGATGCTACTTATTACCACAAAAAGGGTATAGCCTATGCTATGTAGCAGCTCAGTATCAGGTAGTGGCTACCTACATAGTTGCTACCACTCCCCACTGTCATGCTGATGGGCTTATTTTCACACACAAAAATGGACAATAAATTATAGCATTATCTACTAGGTATACAATATACTTAATTATGAATACCAGAAATTTACAATCAGCAGTCACAAGGGGAGAAGTCAGGGTTGGGAAAGTCTGAGCAGCCTGGGCGGGTGGAGGGAGCCAAGCCAGGGCCTTGTTGCAGGAGCCTGGTACCATGTCAGTGGGATCAGTAAGTGAGGCTTGTGTACATACCACTCCAAGCCACTGCCTTATTTTTGCAGACTTCCTTGGACACATGTTGTGCAGTCAGGGACATATCAATTGGTATATGAAAAGTAAACTGAACAACTTACCTTGGACTCAGACTCAGACTCCTACCAAGGCTGCAAGTTTGGCTGTGGCATAAGAGTCAGCAGACGATACATCGCATTGTAGCACATATCAAGCACTTACCCTTGCTGGTGGTGAACATTCCATCTGTTCTGTTTATTTCCTGGTATGTAGAGTGAACCAGGGCAAGGTGAGGGAGGTCTGGTCCAAGGTGTGGGCAGTGGCAGGCCATCTGCCATAACTATAATGTGTAAGTTCTAAGCGCTGTGTCAGCATGGAATTTCTAGGGAGAACATAACCCAAAGAGCTGGTACCCACTAATAAGCTAAGGCAATGCCATGAAAGACCCTCACAAGGAGTCTGGCACAATGAGTAGCAGAGCTGACTCATCCATAATCAAAACTGTTGTGACAAAAAATGCCTCAAGAAGACACTAAGACGCTCTCAAGAGAATCCCAACATCCTGTCTGTGTTCTGGGATAATCCAGCATGGGGGCAGTCTGTGAGACTGGCCCTCAACTGGATAAGACAAAGCGCTTGACTGGTTGCATGGGCAAACAGATACACAGGCCATATTACAGCTCAGTTGGTGTATGTAACCTGAGTGCGGGTCCTCAGGAGAAAGAGGGGGCAAGGGGAGCACCTAACAGCCTTGCGGACATTCATGTTTGCATTTGTGGTGTACCTTGGATGCACTGCCAGCAGTGGCTGGCACTTGCACTTGAGGTTTTGCACTTGAGGTTTTGCACTTGAGGCCTTGCCCTTGAGGCCTTGGTCTTATGGAGTGGTGGTGGAGGATAAGAGGGAGAAACCTCCCCAAATTTTGGCCAAACACAACTTTTGTGTCTTGTCTATGTTGAGATTGGGCTGCTTTACAAATATATATTGGGTTCCTACTGCTAATACATGTAATCTACTATGACTTTTTTGGTTCCATGTGTTGTAAATGGTGCACGGCACCATGCCAGTTTGATGTTTGCGCGACTCACACAAAAATAAATTTCAAACACCAAAGTATCAGTCTTTTCACACTGTAGTGTACTGGTTGAACTAGCATAAATCATGTATGCGTTGATACGGGCAGTGGTACAGGTGCGAAGGAACATAACAAGGTTAGTATTGCAAAAGGTCCATATGCATTCTGTGGTGAGTTGGAGTTTGATCATGAAAGATTAGCTTCTCCTCTGTCCCTTACAACCTCTTTTTTGACTCACAGGGTGCCACCGCCGTCATTTTGCTTAGGCTTGTTGACAATGGTGTCAGTGTCCTCTCAATGGTGAACATGCCTGGTTGTAGTTTGAGCTGATCCATTGGGAGTAGGTATAGTTTGGGATGGTTCTGCTTTGGACTGTTGGGCTTGTAACCGTGCCCTCTTCTTCTACTTCCTCACCCTATCCCTCTTGGGGATCTGGACAGAACCTCCTTCCTTTAGCAGGTGGGTGTGCACAGTCTTGACATTTTGGTGGCATTGTGGCCAACTCCGACAAGGTGAAGCAGGTGGGAAGGGTGTTGAGTTGTGCAAATGCCAAACTGGCTTGGTTCCATGCACCGCTTACAACACATGGAGCCAAAACAAGTTGTAGCAGATTACATGTATTAGAAGTAGGAACCTAATACACATTTTTGAAGCAGACAAATCTCAACGTACAAGGCACGAGAAGACGTGTTTGGTTTGGCCAAACAAAATCGTAACTGGGGAGAGCAGACAACATCCCTGGACTCAACGACAACCAACCACCTTGAGTAGGTCCCAAACCCACTTCCCTTATACTTGTAGTCGACGAAAACAAGCTTTCTCAAATCCTCCAGTGGCTGGATGACAGTGCTTGGTGCCCCAAATGCACAAGTGCACAATGCAGGTTTCGCACCATAGCCAACCTCAAACAAGGTACACCCCCCCAACACCCTTGTGGGTGTCCTGTTGTGTACATAGGTCGCTGTGTTGAACACTTCTGCTCACAGAGAATCTGGGAAACCTGAGTCATAGCACAGTGTGTGTGAGTACTCCAATGGTGTGTTCTCGATGCAGGGTGTGCAGCTTGTCATGGCCACTATCGGGTGGCATATTGGGAACTACACTGATTTCAGGAGCAGGAGCAGGGCAATGAAGGATGACCCAGAAGACGACTTGGGGTTGCTCATGGTCTGTGTGTGACCACTTGAGTGAGTGGATGCATGTCCACCACTAGCAGTGCTGAAAACTCTCTTAGATCTGTGAGGGGTTTGTTGGACGAGGAGACGAGCCAAGCTGAGAGGGCTTCCGCAATGGGTGAGAGCATATCCAGCTGTCCTGGTGGCTGCTGAAGGAGGTCAAACTCACTAGCGGGAGTGGATTTTCCTCCAATGGTGGTGGGATCAGAACCGGTTCGAGCCCGACCATCCGAACGCTGAGAGGAGCGAGACTCTGCTGTCTCTGAGCGCGGTAGGGGTGTGTTATCCAGCACAGGTGAGCGTATCCGAATAGGCAATGGCTCTCCAGCAAGGTGAGGATCTGAAATATTGCTGATCAAGCTTCCTCAATGACTTTAGGGGCCGGTACAAGAGGTTGGTCTTCGTCCATACTCCTCCACCCATTCTGAACCTCAAGGGATGATCAGCTCCTCACCTGAGTCCTCTCCTTCATCTGTAAGGTGTGTATGGGCTTGCTTCTCACCAGAACCACCAGCACCAGCAGCTGCAACTGCTTGCTTTCACACTGCCTTTTGCTTTTGCTTGCTGGGCCTTTGCATGTTGGAGTTGTTTATGCCCAAGCTCCCATATGATGTGGCTTTCCTTGGCCCCTCCATTTCTCCGCCACATATACCTCCCTCAAGGCCTTGCTTCCTGCCTTCCTCCCATCCCTGTCGTCTAGCATCCTGAATTTTCATGTCCAATAGAAGTTCTCTTGCTCATTCCCTTGCATGATGTGCACTGTACTCAGCTTCTTGTTGTTCCTTGTCAAGTGCGTCAATTTCGGCTTGAGTGTGCTTGATCTCCTTGATGGCGGCATTGAACTGAGACCTTGCTATCTGAAGCTGTTCTTGGGTTCTGGTCACTGCTGACATCTGGGAGTGAATGTCCTGCATGTCATGCTCATTCTGGGCAGCTCATTTAATATATATAAGTTCAAGTTTTGATCCAATGTCACCTACCTTCTCTCACTGGTAGTGCTTCCTTTTAATTGAACTATATCAATATCATTGTACATATTGCATTTTGACCTATTATCTGTCTCTCTTGTATATCTGATCAGACAGTATATTGAGACTGCTATGTAGTGCTACCATTGATAAAGTCATAAGGGCATGTTATAATGATCTCTCCTATGAATGGCAGATTATATGAAGCACTATGGTTGACTCAAGAACTACCTGACATATTGAATCTCAACTATTATATATCAGGTAGTGGCTACCTAGCTGCTACCATTGCTACTGCCACTACTGCTCCCCACTGTCTTGCTGATGAAGTGTGGTGGTACAGGACTGGGAGCAAGGCAGCATTAGTGGAGCATGCAAAGTGGAGGTGGGTCCACACTATAGGGGCAAGTCCAGTAGTGTGCAGATAACAATACAAACATAAGGAAACATAGGATACAAATGGGTGGCAACAGAAAGAGTCCATAGCCTGCATCCTCCTGGGCATACTCTCAATCAGGTTTCTACAAACCTCCTTTGGTATTCTATCTAATTCCATCTGCACTTGCCCGCAAAGCTCATCCACACCAGCAGGAGGTGCCCATAGACATCGGGCTGCCATTTGTGGTGTTGCCACCCATATTCAAAAGGGCTGAGGTCATGTGACTGCAGGCCACTTCAGGACAATCACCTTGTTCTGTTGGGACCATTTTAGGGCCTCCTTGAAGGTGTCTTTGGG
>Ga0307515_10010564_pt1 | contig 17677 bp, 19 predicted proteins | sample 17_EM_MG_FD_194513 | JGI IMG/M metagenome (GOLD analysis project Ga0307515, IMG submission 194513) | Populus trichocarpa ectomycorrhiza microbial communities from riparian zone in the Pacific Northwest, United States - 17_EM | ecosystem: Host-associated > Plants > Roots > Unclassified | place... | reverse complement strand
GCCATCGAACCGTACCCGAATTGACGGTTCGGGTTTATTGACGACCCGGACCGCCAATTTGGCAACGGTTCGGGTTGGACCCGGACCCGGACCCGAACTGACGGTCCGGAACCGTTGCTAACACTAGACGGAGAGATGGGACGCAACAAAATATCTGGAAGATCGAGCAGTGGGAGCTTCAGAAGCCTTTTCTGGAATATGAAATGCATCTCACCGATGACTCTTATGGTATGCGATGTTCTTCATACCATCTCTCTTGGTAAGCGAAAGGATTTGATGGAATGGGTAACATTCTTCCTCGAACAACATGCCAGGATCGACAAATTCCACCGGCGCTGGGCGATGCTGCCTCCATTTTCTGGCTTTGCTCGATTCAACAAGACATATAACTAGGTGACGCAATGGATTGGTATGGAGATGAAAGCACTTGGGTGTGTGATTGTTCCACTATTTGTGGCGACTTATTTAAACCCTTCAGCGAGCCAATAGATTCACATCACAGAACCCTGTTGTGCGTCAAGAACTTTGTGTATTTTCACCTGACAGCACTGTACCGGTACCTTACTGAGGCCACGATCGAGTACATGAAGAATTATCTGTGGGAGTACCATCATCTGAAAGATGTTTGCTGTCGATTCCGCGCCAGGAAATCAAGCACGATGGTCTCGGAAGCCTTGAAAAGCAGCGTTCTTTGGAAAAACCGAAGGAACGTGAAAGTAATCTGGTTTGGACCAATCTTCCTGCGGCTGTAATGCGTCGTCGTGTTGATGAAGATACAATGCAGATCAAGTCAGAAATTGCACAACATCTTCTCCTTGAATTGGATTTCAACTTGGAGAAGATGCATCTTCTGAACCACTTCTCTGACCATATCCGCCAGCTTGGCAACCTCTTAAACGTAAGCTCTGAACTACCAGAAAAAGCAATGATGGAACCTAAACAAGTTTACCGAGAATGGAATCATCATGAGGACACATACCAGATGTTGCGAATGACAGCCCGGAAGGAGGTGTTTTTGTATCGGGAGGTCAATGCAAATGCTCCAAAACAACATTGCAACGATAATATGCCTCTAACCAATGCACCTATGAAGCAAATGATGAAAAACCCGCAACCAGAAATCAAGACCCTTGATGACTTCGCGGAGTGGTGTGCAATGCCAAAAGGAGAGCTACCGAATCACATTGCTTGGTGTTTCAAGATATTTGCCAACGCAATAGTCTACATCACTCACCATCAGTATTTCAGTCGTCTCAACAATGGAAAATACATTCGGTACAACCCGGTAGCAATTCCAGTCGCATCCTTTCAATGCGACGAGCATGCAGTTCATATGGTTGGTTGCACTGCGTCCACAAGGTGAAGAAAGCATAAGCCACCAAGAAATGATGCATTGCTTCTCTGGATGGGGACGAGTCCGAATGGCCACTTTGAGTCGACTGCTGGACGAATCCCAACCAGGTTGCAGTGTCTTTCGGTCGTCAAGGATGCAGAATCGAGCGTTAAAGTTCTACTAGCCTTGGCTCAGACATTTGCAGCAGGGCCAAAACGTGTCACTGCTGGTATGGTGATCGTCAAGCAGAGGCATCAACCTCAGATGCAATCATTGCACGAAGAAAGTTGATGTCATAAGCCTCCTGTCGGCGTCGAAACCACGTATATTGTCCCTATACGCGCACTCCAAGGTGCTGTACACCTTCTTCCTCTGACGCCGCAGCCAGATATCTTGCAGTGGTACTTGAGCAACACGATTGACTTGAATAGTTTCAATTTATTTTCCCTGTATATTATTCGACTCTATGCTTGAAGTAATCGTTGCAGCGATATGTAGAACTCTGATGAGTGTTCACTCTGGGTGTCATAATTTTTGTAATGGGAGTTGTGTAAGCTTGTGTATAATCGATGTCCCAAGGAATCAAATTGTTAACAATATTCTTGAAATCAATGGAACAGTTCAAAAAACCAACAATTATAATCTAGAGGACAAACGTGAAAGAATCAAGTGCAACAAATTTGATTAAATGACTAAACACGTTTTTGAGATGTTGTGATGACGCAATAACATCATTCAATGCTTCAAAGCATGGTGGAAGATCGCAAACAAGTTGCTTGGAGTATTTCTGGAGGATGTGGAGAAGGATCGGTGCGTGTGGTCCATTTTCGGAAATCAATTTCACTTTTTTGCTGATGTATGATAATTACATTGGAAAACACCTCGAGTAGTAACAAAAGAGGAACCACAGCTAGATTGACGAAATGTTGGTACTTGGAATGTACTGCCCTCTAACATATATGGAATGATATACATACATCCACCAGGTAAATTGGATTCACCAATAAGAATGTCTGCGAGAGTAATAGATATATCTAGTGGTAGCAACGATTCCAGGTAACCCGCCAGAAGTCCAGGTGAGGACCCGGCGAACAGTTCAGTTCAGTGCCGGAATCAACACCAAACCCAAGGCACTGCTTCTTGGCGGGCTGAGCCCGGATCTGTACCTGTCAACCCGCGTGTTTTGCCGTGTTTGGCTAGACCCATCAGTTCGCATCTCCGGTTCTGGTTTTCTGGTTGTTCTATGTATCTTCACATTCAGATATCCTACTGCTAATCGCAAAATATTGACTTTGGCATGTCTTTGTCCTTTTTTGATGCAATGGCCACCTTTATAATCAAAGACAGGAGAGACTAGCTCCCTGCCCAATCCTGAAAATGAGAGTCAACGGAGCGTCAACGATTTTTGGTTTCACAAGTCAGGAAATTGATCAGAGCCGCGGTAGTTTTGATGTGTACTGAACGAATTGGCCCCCTTCACGGACAGAAGCACTAGCTACAACATCGCTACTACGTCCTAAAAATGAGCGTCAACGGAGTGTCCATGATTTTTGGTCTTGGGCGTCAGGTAATGAAAGAATCATTTGGTCGTTGTTATACATAATCACAGTATTGGCTGCTGTTTTTGGTCACAGAGATAACTACACGCTTACTGCTGCCTGATCTTGGAAATGAGAGTCAACACAGTGTCAACTATATTTGGCCTTGCATCGTGGTTAATCACAGTGCGATGTGGCTGTGACTGTCTATATACAACGTTTTGACCGGTTTTTAGGCTACAACGCTGAGAAACACGGAATTGCAGCTTTCAAAATCGATTAAGTTGTGAATGTCTGGGAGGCTGTCGTGGGAACATCTCTTGCTTATCTGCCTATAAAGGCTGCCAACTCCCAGTTTACAGATGTCTGTGATCAAGCACCTCATAGATCACCCAAGATGCAAGACCCAAAATCGTTGACACTCTGTTTACGCTGAGTTTTAGAAGATAGTAGCGATTCTGTAGCTAGCATTTTTGTCGATTATGGTGGACAATACTTTCTGTACACATCAAAATAACCACGTCTCTGATCAATTAGCTAACTGTTAAGGACCAAAATTGTTAACACTGTGGTGAAACAGCGGAGCAAGAAGGCAGAGAGCCCATCATCAACGCACCGCTGCACCTCTCGCGGCATCCAAAAGGAATTCGTGAGAAACAGTGGTTGCAGCCTGTATTGTGTAGAAAGATGGTTAGAAGATATAATACTACCCGGCCGTGGGGATCCATGCAATTGGGTGGAGCCAAGAAGTCTCAAAACGAACGAGTGACATTAGAAGATGAGAATCATGGAGTGTGTAATTCATTGTATGATGAGATGACATATGGTACAAGATGGGATGCTTTCAACCCCGGGGTCTCCTGAATAAATACTCCCCATCGCTCCATCCATCTCCATTACCCAAGTATCTCTGTCCGCCCTCATCACCCTGTGCATCTCTGTCATCCATGTATCTCCGTACACCCGCCACAGCACTGGCCTCTGCCGAGCTGACTGGCGGTGGTGGTGAGAAACGGATTTTCCCACCGCAACTCCTCCCTGGCCCTCTGTGGGAATCACACCTCTCCTCTTCCATTTAACCATATATGCAGACTCGAAAGAACATAAGAATGTCATAAACCCAAAGGAAAGACACAAAGGTAGACCCAAAGGAAAACCATAAACTCAAAGGAAAACCATAAATCCAAAGGAAAACCATATACCCAAAGGGAAAACATAAAGACTCTCACTCCTTGCGTATCCGCTTTCTCCTTCAGCCCTCCTTGTCTGCCTTCCAATCTTGTGAACTACGAGATGTTGCCAAGCCGAGTATCGAATCGCACTAATGCCTGACTGATCTCGTACATGGCTGGTGTGTCTTGTGCCCGGGCCTCTATAAGCAACTCAGGGTCTATGTCTACTGCTGGTTGGAAGAAAGGTACGGCTTAGTTCCCCAATTGTCTCTCGTGGTGTGCCGCCATCATCGTCTCATTGTCCGACATTCTCTTGCAGTCGGGGTGGAGGCAATGCAATTGTAGGAAGCAGCTCGCGAATTCTTCATCCTCTATTGCGTTGTCGTCATTGGAACTGCTACTTTCGCTGCTGGGAGTCGCAGGCTGGTCGGTTATTGGGGTGCCCCTCTGCTTAGAATCAGTAGGCTTCTCTGGGGTTGTACCAGCCTCTTGCCCGGTGGGAGCTGGTGGGGCCGTACCGGCCTTTTTCGCAGTTGGCACTGGTGGGGTTGTACTAGCCTCTTTGTCGGTGGGTGCTGGCGGAAATGTACTCGTGTCTTTCTCGGCGGCAGTGCTGGTTCTATCCTCAGATCCATCTTCGGCCACCTCTATCCATTGCCCTCCAACATTTCTCCCATCCTTTTCAATTTCCTTTCCCTTGGTCAATGGGGTTGGCAGTGGAAGCATCTTGCTCTGAGCAGGGGATGGAGGTGGTACGGGTATCCCATGGTCGGCAGGTGGTGTGCCATGGTTGGCAGGCGGTACTGATGGTGAGATGGTATGGAGTCAATTGGTGTGATCGTGGTCATCCATGCCAGGGTAATAACTATGTGGCATTAGTAACCCCCGGTACCATTTCAAGCCCATAGCTTCATAGTCGATTCCTTCTTCCAGCTGAGGGCAGCCATTATCTCACATCGTTTTCGCTTCATGGAAGTCAGCAAAAGTGTACCACTTGTACGCTGTCGACTTCAGGTTGAACTTGGTGAAACGGTAGATGAATGCACAATTGAGTCATCTCTTCACAAACCTGGGATCTCTGGATGTTAGGTTGGCGATCGCAGTCAATTGCATCCACTTCTCACTTCCGCTGGAATCACTTAGAATTTCCTGGAGTTTGGGATTGTGTGGCGAGAGGTCCGCCACCTTCTTCGTTGCAAGTGTCTTCCTCTGCTGGGCAGAGTAAGGTTGCTTCATCATCTCCCTTACTCTGCCGGACCTGTCGAGGGCCTTAAGGAAGTCGCTGTATCACTTGAATCTCAACTGCTTGAAGTCAAGATTCCTCTTGGTGAAGTTCGACAGCCAAGTGACCTGGGTGTTGGCAGCATCTGTAATCTTGCGAAAGAGATCATAGATTTTGAGCATGATATTCGCTTGCCTTTGGGGGGGAAGCTCCCAAGCACCAATCTCCACGGCTTCTTGTAGCGATCCAACAGGCCTGTTTGACCAGAAGTCCCTGCTGAGTTGTGATAGTGTTGCTGATGAGAGGGGTACTGGAGAGGGATCGCTAGGAATGATAGAGATATGTGAGGAGGAGGCATACGTAGTACCGGCAGTGATGTTGGCTCCAGTGGTGTTGGCTGCGGTGGTGGTGGCCGCTGTGGGGGCGGCAGCGGATGTGGAGTCGAGGCTGTTAGTGGGGTGGAAGAGGTCGAGGACTCTTTGAAATTCAAGGCATCACTGAGTGCTACTGCGATCTCATTGATTGATGTAAATGTCATCACGGTCTTTTGTCATTGTTTGTGGTTGAGAAGGCGATATTGGGCACAGTCCTCGGTGTGCAGAGAAAGACAAATGTTACAATCCGGCGGTTCACTTTCCATGGGAACGTAGTGGGGGGGGGAAGCTCTTTATACACCTGGAGGGGCGCATAGTGCCAGATGCTTCTTTTTCCAGTCTATATGTGGTTCCGGATTTTCCTACTATGCTCCTCTCATATCTCTTCACAACTTCTTCGCCTCTTCCCCTCCTCTTTCTCCACATGTACCCAGCAGTTTGGCATATCTTGCTTGGTGTTCCTGTTCATGGTGGTGAATTGTCTGCCCACTCCGGCAATAATCATCGTCTCTCTTGTCTCGAGGTTACTGGAGGGTGATAGCAAAATGGTAGGAATTGTCAGTGTAATGTGGGTGCAAATCAGCCAATAGGAATATTTCTTCCCCCTCCATCTTGCAAATCCACACAACTGTGTGGATTTGATATTCTCCCTCCATCTCACAACCCCACCAAAATGTGTGGCTTTGGTATCTTCAACCCTTTTCGTTATGGTCCATGCAATGGATGTCATCCCATCTCCCGTTCTTCCCCTCCCACATCTTTCCCATCATTGTTTGGACGGGTGCTCTGCCAGCACCGGATCAGCAGTGTTCCACATATACACAAGCTCTGTACACCCCACCATATCCTCTCCCGTACCCATGATTGTTGCTCCCAGTCTTTCCACTTAATCCAATACATGCATCTTCCTTCTCTATATATCTGGCCTGCTACTGCCTCCACCTCTAATTCCTCACATTCCTACAATTCCTCCTCTTGCGTGGTATTAGGCATAGCAATTTCTCCAGCACAGTGTACGCCTTCATGGCAACTGATGAACTTCTTGAGTCGACTACCATCTGTGCAGCCTGCGAGTTCTGCTCCAGCTATTTCTGATAGTCGATAAGACCTCGAGCTCGGGGAACTTTTTGTGACTCGGTAGGACCCTTCCCACGTAGCAGCCAGTTCGGCATTATGAGACTGCTCTATCATGATTTCATGTATGAGAGCTAGGTAACCAATTTCGGGATCTTCAGCTCAGAGGTTGGCTTCTTGGTCGAAGTAACATTTGTTGGCATCTCTCGACTCCTTTCGGTTTTGTATGGGAGCATAGATATGATCTTGCCGTCGTTCCAGCTGTCGTGCTCTGGCCACAATCAGTGATGCTGTATCGTCGATTCCTTGGATCCGGATGGCGGTATTCCATGTTATGTTCTCCAGCTGTATCAGAAGTACCGCATCTTGTCCGAACATAAGCTGGAATGGCGAATATCTGGTTCTCCATCTGACGTTGATCCTGTGTGCCCAAAGCACTGGCAGTAGGTGGTCAATCAACATCTCTTTCGGTGTGTCAGAGCAGGCTGTGAGTTTAGATATTGCATCTGCAATCGGTCTGAGTGCTTGTTCGATTACTCCATTAGTGGCGGCATGGTACAGTGTTATGGTGATCCTCTTGATATTGAACAGATTGAGGAGGTGGTCGGTTCAGTTCTTGTCATCTGCACCTCCGTCCACTACCACACTTTGTGGGGTCATGAACCGGCAAATGACCTCATTGTAAAATATGTGGGCTACCGTCTCAGATGTGCCCTTTTGTAGAGGTCGTGCCTCTGCCCACCAGCTGAAATATTCCCTGGCTAGTACTAGTAGGTGATACCTGTCCTCTGTTTTGAGCATGTACGAAATCTCCATCCCCACTCACTGCCACAGGTGACAAACTGTTAGGTATCCAGTGGTTCATCATAAGGTAGAGGCACACTGTTCTCCCACTACTCGAACATTTTCACTCAGTCTTTGACGTCGACATACATTTCCGGCCACCAGTACCGCTCCACTGCCTTTCGTAGCATTCCTTCTCTCCCATGGTGCCTGCTCGGTCCGTCTGGAGCTTCAATTACTCTCCTTTTGTGCTCGGTGCTCAGCGGCGCCATTGCCAGAGATTCTTTAGTTTTCAGCCTCCGGAAGAGTACTCAATTTCCCACAAGGAATTCTGTGGCCTCCCACTGAAATTGCTGCATTTCCATCGGTGTGTTTCCTTCCGGCTGGTTCAGGTTCCCCAGAAATTCACCTATATCCTTGCATCTCCCTCTGTATCCCTCCACCAGTCTTGACCCAACAAATGGTTCTTATGCTCTCTCCCTCCTTTTCGTTCTGGTCCTTGTTCCACCTGTATCCTCGTAAGCTTGCTTCGATCGTTTCCTCTAGATCCTCCTCCTCTGCTGGCTCAGGCTTCGAATCGCCTCGCAGCTACAGTGGGAGACCATCGGGACCTTCATGCAGTCTCCCTGGATTGGGTTCCACTCCGAAGACGATCTGTTGCAGCCAGGTGATCCAGTGGGTGACTGGTGCTCCTGGCAGCGCGTTTCCAGGCAAGCTTAGTTGATGCACTAATGTGTTAGGGTCTGTCTCCATGAGGAATCTGACCCCAAATACGTAGTTGCAAAACTACTGACGTCAAATCCTCGGCCGCCGACACTCTCATTTCCACCCGTCACATTTCTTCTCGGCTTTGTTGAGGAGCCCTCTTTGATAGCAACAAGGGTGACGTTAATTATTTTCGTCTTCCTGCTGCAAGATTACCCCCCAGCCCTTTTAACTGACGTCAACTCCAACGACTATTTGCCCGGTGCTGTCGCTAATGTCCAACATCTTCGACGCAGCAGCATTTCAGAGAGCATCCTTCACGATTGCCATAGGTTTCTTTTCCTCACTCTCCCATTGAAACTCGATGTCCTTCCATAAGATTTGGCAACAGGGGGCCTGCAACTATTGCATACTCAGGGATCCATATTCGGTAGTATGTACAAAGCCCGAGAAATGCCCTGCACCTGGTATGGTTCTCGCACCAGGGCATATTGCACCCCTTATCCACCTTTGGTGCTTGCAGCCACCGTGTAGCTTCGCTATAGATAAACCCAACTATTGATACCATGTGCCAGCTCCAGTTGAATTTCTCTCCGGAATTGATGGCTCCAGCACTCTACATATCATCAAGTACGTTATCGAGGTTCCGGAGGTGTTCCATAACAATCCTTCGAATTCCTGGCAGGCATTCCACCTTCTTGTCTCACTATCGACTGTTTGGGCCTTTCACTCAGACATTGTCGACGATGATTTCTCTGATTGATCCCAGGTGAGCGTTTAGCCTTTTCCGAGATACTCTGACAAATGCTGATACTGAGTTGGTCGCTGTCTGCACCAGTCTGGTCGGCCAATACATGCCTTGCGTAGGCTGGAATGCCATATAGTCCCGGCTATCTGTGTGCACATTTTTTAGTCGTACTCTGAGTGCAAGTCAACCGGTGATGATATTAGCAGTCTGGCGAAGGCTTTGGAAAACTCTTCGAGGTTAGGCGGTATGCCAGAGGCTTCTACTGCATCCCGCTTTGCACTCACACCTGAGATGAGGAAGCGGTACTTCCCATTTCTTTGTGGAACTAAGAAGTGAGCATTCCTGTAGGGGCCCCAAGCGGGCTTGAATAGGCCCTGCCAAACCCTCTTGTCTATCATCTCTCATACCATGGGAATGAATTCGTTCAGTACGCGGAATACACCATGTATCTGGGCAGTGTGACTGGACTGCCGCCGGATATGGTGCAGTGGCCCAACCTTGTCGCTGATTGTTCCCAGTTCCTCGCATGTCCATCAGAGAGCGGACTCTCTATTCAATAGCATACCCAGGAGGGCATCCTATTGCTTTGGGCTCAATACATTCCCTATCCATAGCTCTTGTATTCCCTCAGGTGTCAACCTTCCCCCTCTTGCTCTGTGGGTGAATATGGGAATAAACCACTTGTCCCAGGGGCCTGGTATTGGTACCACCCAGGTGATTACTCTTCCTCTGCTGTCGAGTCCGGCATCTGGTGTACTTCCATCCGTCATGGGAACACGTTCCATTTTCTGGGCAACACATTTGAAGCAGGTGTGCACCCAGGCTGCTGTCGTGTTTTCGTCAAAGTTGCACTTTGCCAAATCATTGTACAAGAACATGGGACATATTTGACTACGTTTGGGAGCAATGCTATTGTTAGAAACCGACCCAAAAGTCCTGGATTCCCTCCCGGTTACCCTCCTTTCCTTCACCAGAGCCTCTTCTACCATCAACCACTCTTCTGTCACCGTCCTTCTACCCAGCTCTCTGACTACCAGTCCTTACTCCTCTTCACACTGATCCTCCCAATTCACGCCTCTTCCCACTAGCTTCCTCATGGCTTTCGATAGCCCCCCTTTGCTGACTGAGTGTTCCCCTTCCTTAAACGTTTCCTTCTCTTTCGTGTGGTATAATCCTTCCACTTTCCCAGCAAGCCCCCATTCCTATCCACCAACTTCTTCTCTTTTCCTATTCTGCTATTTGAACCCCTCTCATTCCCATCTTTCCTCACAGAATTGTCCAACCTCTTACCTTCATAGTGCTGGGCCCTATTTTTCCTAGTTGCCCTTACTTTAGCAAGGCATATAAGTTTCCAGAGCTGCTGGAGAATCTAGCCCTCTTGTCTCCTGGAAAGGTAGTGAGAAATGTCACCTGCTCTGACCCGTCGACAGCTGCGATGGTGGTCTTGCAACTGCCATCGTCCATGTTCCTCTTACACTTTCGAGCGTATGATACCCAGGGGCAACCCAAGATAAACTGTTGGGATCTGGCTTTTGCGAAACAGGTAGGCTTGAAAATGATGATACCATGCACATTGATGGGCACGGACACTGCCACCTCGTTCAAATCAGACCAATTGCTATCGGCAGTTATCATCTCCCAGTTAGCACGTTTCCACCAGATGTTCAACTCTCTTGCCACCACTTCACTCATTACGCAGATCTCAGATTCACCATCAATGAGTGTGGAGACTTTGTGCCAGTATATCATTCCGAGACCAATTGGCGAGGCTATGGCGTACCTGAACACGCTGTGTTGGGCATAATCTTCCAGGCCGGAGAAGGTAGAACCATGAACAACTCTGATTCTCTTTGGTGCAGCTGGGGTCCTGGAGGCAACTCGTTTGTTATTGGGAACTGACTCAGTTTTAGCCATTGGTAACAGTCAAAAGATCAATTCGCCGGTGTCTCTCTCCTGACAGGCTAGAATAGTACAATCGAGTTGGCTTCATACGAGGACTTCGTAGACTCCAGTATCCAGGGCTATTTCTATCTTTGGTTGCATTTTCAGAGCCTTTGGCGTCTATGGAGTTGTGTTTTTGATGTGGTCCGACTTGGCCGGTTGCTTGCTGAATGCTACCGCTTCCTTGATAGTTCTCTTTCCTGGGTACTACAATCTGTTGAAACCTCTGGAACCTCTTCCTCCATACGTGCCCGCTTATCATCACCCCTTGTTACCTCATCCATCCTCTTCCTTCTGGTGTCCATGAAGATGTATCCCCTCTGTGTACGTACAACTGCCGACAATTTTGTTCTCTATTTCGCGTCTAATCCCGCGTCTCTCTCTTACTCTGTCTCACATTCCTCCTCTTCCTCCGCACTGCTCACACCTTGCTCTTCTTCTTGCTGTACTTCCTCAATGCTCAACTCCTCGATACGGTCATGGTTACTTTCTACCTTACCTTCCCTATCTGTAGACAGACGAGAGGTGTACTCATCGATTTCCAACAGCTGTTGGGCGATACCTGAGCAGAAAGCAGTTACCTATGCACTGGCCATGCGAATGAGCTGAGATCTTGCAATGTACTGCGGCAGAGGTGGCTGTGGTGCAGCCATAGCGGTTACTCTCCCTCCCTGCTGCCCTTGCCAAGCTACTTCCCAGGCGAACTCCCGCATTGTCAAGAACCATCTTTCTGGTCGATATCCGGATATTTCTCCTCCATTCCCTCCTCCTGGTCCTAGGGTTACTCATCCACATTCATTGAGGTGGACTATTCTTTTCTCCTGGTTGGTGTGCGCATCGAGACAGAGTGTGTGGATGTGTTCTAGCTCATAAGAATAGATACAGGGTTACAATGATTACCATGGATACTGCTGGGAATTGGGTCCCAGTGGGTAGTGGGCGGGTCCCATGCGTGCTTCCAGAGGTGGGAAGTTGATCGGTGTGGGCCGAGGTGGATGGTCAGCCTGGATGGTGTATGCCCTGGCAGTCTGGTAGCCTCCGTATCTGGGCTCATTCGCTTTGCTCAGCCGCAACGTCCAAGCTTCAAAGGCCTTCATCATATTGTGCATTTTGGTGTCGATTGTATTGTCAGCTTTAGTGATGGGAATTTCCTCCATGGCTTGCGCTGGTGCCGGGGTCTCTTTGCTAGGGATTGCTGGAAGATTCACCACTGCTGCCATCTGTGGGAGTGGAACTCCAGCTGGGATGGAGTAAGATGAAACCCCCGGTGCCATATGTGCTCCATCAGCATCCATGAGAGTGAGGGCATCGCTGGGAACATATTTGTCGAGGACATGTATTCGGAGTTTGTTGTATTCGAATGTCTCGGGGTCTCTGGGAACTGGTTCAGGTTTCATAACCATTGTCGCTCTCAGATCCCAGCGAAGGGCTCCGAGAATCATTCCCACCTGTGTGTACTCGGTCAAGGTGCGCTTGTTGATCATATAGCAGCTGATGTTGTCGTAGGTGAGGATAAAGGCTTTCAGGCCGACATTCCCACCTTCCAGCTGGTCATTGCATAGTAGCTCCAAGTACGATCTCATGTACATATAGACTCTGCTATTGGTGTGGTGGAAGGCATCCTGCAGTTCCTTTGTCAACTGCTCCCAATCCTTAATCAGATAACCGTTCATCATTTTGGGCATTTCCTGGACCGTGTATGAGGAGTAGTACAGCAAGGTTGAGATGATGTCTTCCACTGCTGGGTCGGTCCCGGTGCAAGATGAGACGCTTTCGTAAGCTTAGATGAAGTTGGTAACTTCCGCTCCTCTGAAGACTGGGGTGCCCATGGTGCCCGGGAGTGGCATTTGCTTGTTTCCCTGATCAATGGCGAGGGCCAAGGACTCGATGAATAGCCTTTGATCATGGACATGATTGGGCGAGGTGTTGGCGGAAAGTCCAGCGCTGGTGGAGGATCCGGCATGGCTTGAGGGACCAGCACTAGTGGAAGCGGTACAGTCACTTGAACTGGGGGCGGAATTGGATCCAGAGTGTCCAGTTGACATCTTGGTACTGTTTGTAGCGGTTTGGAGACGGGATGGTAGATTAGGTGGTGAATTGGCAGTAATTGGTGATCTAAGGTCAATTGCTAGTTTGTGAGTTCTTGGAAGGGGAGTTGGGATAATTGACGCTCTTTTTGTGGTGCACTCTGTCTTTTCGGTCTTTCCTAGCCCAGATTTACGACCTCTCAGTCATCTCTTGTAGATTCCTGCCACGCCGTCTATCACTCGGGTTCTGTTCCCTGCGATCTCTCCCCCCACGACTAGTAGTATCCTGATCAGCATCCTTCCTAGTCTTACTGGCATCCTTATTTCCTTTTCCAAGTGTTCCTGCGGATGAGTGCTTTCTTTAGTATGGGTGTGCCGTCTTGTTTCTCTCTTGTGTTTTCCCTTCCCGGTATGAGGTCCGTGCCTGTCGTCTGGGTGTTAGGTCAGCGGCTGTGGTCCCAGTGTCAGGTCGGTGAATTTCATCCCGGCTGAGTAGTCAGTGGTTGTCATCCTGGTATGCGGTTGGTGACTGGGGTCTCACCTGCGAGGTCAGTGCCTGCCTCTTGGTGTTCGTCCCGGTGTGAGGTAGGTGTAGTTTGTCTCATCAGCGAGGTTGATGCCTGTCATCCTGGTGTGCGGTTGATACGTTTTGTCACTTGGTTTGGTTGGTACCATTCCTCCCGTGTTGGGTTGGCGCCATTTTGTCGGTGTTCATCTCGGTATGAAGTCGGTGCCATTTCCTCGGTGTTCGTCCTGGGATTAGGTCAGTGGCTTTTTCATTATTGACATTGATATACCAGGCATAGCGCATCCGGCATTCCAATCCGACATAGTTAGCATTGTCCACCATTTTCTTCTCTCCATGTTTACCAGTAATAGCTAGTGGGAGTCTTTCCCACCATTCTATACTCAGCTTTCCAAACCAGAATCCACCTTTGGGCTCCATTTGAGGTGAAATGGCGGAAGTAGAAGGCAGAGACCCATCATCAACACTTCGCCGCACCTCTTGGGTCATGCAGATGGACTTCGCAACAAAGAGTGGTCCTGGCCTGTGGAGCATACGCATAGGGTGAGATGATATGATATTACCCGGCCATGAGAATCCATGAAGTGTCAGAATATGCACCTGAGGTCAAGGGATTGGAAAGATAGAGTGTGTAATTCGTGGTAGGATATGATGAGATATGGTACAAGATGGGAACTTATCCACCCTGGGCTCTACCAAATATATACTCCCTGTCGCTCCTTGCATCACCGTTACCCCTGTATCTCCGTCTGCCCCTGTCACTTAGTTGTCCTCCGTCATCCGTGTATATTGGTACACCCGCCGAAGCTCTGTCTTCAGCCAAGCTGAGTGGTGGTGGGGGTGAGACATGGATTTTCCCGCCACAATGCTATGTTGACACTCATTGTCAAGATGGGGTAGGGAGCATGTAGCTTTCTCTTTTGCCTATTAAGGCGGCCAATACTGTGATTATGTATAACAATAACTAAGTCACATTTCGATTAGCTGACTTACTGACCAAAAATCATGGATGCTCTATTGACGCTCAATGTGCACCGGGCGTATCCGCAATATACAAGAATTCAATTTGGCATAGAATATCAGTAATGGTGTTATGGCATGTGTTCTATCGTCTTCATGTACCTTCTCCTTCATCGCTGCATTGTTCTTGAACAATTCCTATAATTACATCATTTAAAATTTACTTTAAAGTGTCCGCTAATTGTAGCTAATAATACTACTCAAAAATCCTGTTCCTTTCTATTAATGCTTGTCATCACTGTCAGGTTTGCTCAATAGGATGTTCTCATCTGCAGAATGGCTGTCAGCTGCATTTCCACGCTGCAGATAGTGTACTAACCAGTGGATGTTCCTTCATCAGTTGACAAATCTGGACAAAAATCTTTATCGTGCTTGCGATCCTTGGCATGTGAATCAAGATTGAAAAATTGATCGTTGGGAAAGGGAGGATGTTTATACACATATCCGGGTGGCACAGTTTCGATTTCGGAACTTGGCATTCCCTCATTATCACCAGGTGGCACAGGTGGCATTCTGGGCGGAGGTGGAGCTGGATCTGGTCAAGGTGCACCCGTGCCTCCCCACCTCAAGTGTGTCTGCAGATTCTTTGGTGTGCCATTTTGGAATGGAATGCAGCTGTCCATCTGATTTTCTCGAACCATTGCCGGGTGTCTTTTCATCGTAGCCTTCACCTTTGATGGCCACAAAACAGAACTCCCTGCTTCTTCCCTTCTCAGACTTCGGTGCAAGGATTCCCGATCAGGTGTTGTGTTTCCTCTAGTATGGCGTGTGAACACCCTGCCGTTGCCATTTCGGCCATATTCAAGGCGAGGCGCATGTTGGACTGTTCTAGCTGTACCCGACCTTCTTGCCTTGCCATAGTAGCTGACATGATGAAAATCTAGAAGAAATTGGTTGCTTCTGAAAGTGAGATTTGGCTATTACCTCTACCTGATTCGACTCCGTAGCGTCTGGCGAGGTCTTCAAAGCCTGTTTCGTCCACTCTTGTGGTCCTTTATCATGAATTTCTCCTGCGAAAATCCTAGAACTGTTAACATCATGATGTTTGATTTTGCTGACTGCAGACATATGCCCTAGATAACCATGGATGATTCGCATCATGGGCAGCAATAAATTGGCCATGGAGCCCTCTACATACACCAGCTGTATATTATATAGTTAGTTGACTGCTGTCTACTTTGATATGGAGCTCCTCACATCCGATCGCATGCAGCTTCTTATGGTTGCTGTTTCCGGTGCCATGTAGCATATTTATATGTGCATCCTGGGTCATATCGTTGGTGGCTGCATTGGCAGTGTTGGGGTGGACTACCTGGTACCTGCCTTGCCGCTATGTCTCGGTGGGTGCTGAACGGGATAAAGTGCCTGCTGTTTGGCTCGATTGGAATCCACTCCCACCTGGCTGAGGTGTATGTGGAGCCATGACTTGCAGTTGGGGAAAAGGTGAGGACTATGATAACGAAAAGAAGTGGGAAGTCCTGTGCAATCAATAGTTAGTTTCAAGTCAAAATGGAATGAGTGACAGCCAACTTGCACATTCTACTCAAGACAAAGCCTACTGCATATAGCTGACACCTGCATGTGATTGCAACTATCCTGTAATTTGCAGTAAGTTAGTCCGATGCTGTTTGATTGTTTACCAGGATATATTGCAGTGAATTAGTGCTGAAATCTCGACTTGGTTAGATATTGAAAGGACATTCTTCGACGGAAACGACCTCCGGTGATGTTTGTCTCAAGACATCACCCGGATCTTACAATACCGTCAACCCAAGATACAATGGTCAATGCTCCAAACATGGACCTTTCGCCTGATCCAGCATGCAAAAACAGCAAATCTAAAAAGCGCTCGACACGACAATGTCATCAAGTCCGTGAAGGCCATAGTGGCTTGGAGGCACACACTGTCCGAGCATTTGGAGTATTGCGCTGCTTATAATCTAACAAGAAGCTTTCAGCAGAGAAATGATGAGAAACGCACTTTTTGAATAAAGAAGAGGAAGAGCAATGGATTGAGGATTATGAGGATAGAGAGACTGCTGTGGCAAGAGAGCAAGTTCAACACGCAGAGACAGCGATTGAACGAGAGGAGTAAGATATGAGTAATGCTGAAAAGGCGGGATCGACAAACAGAAAGCCGGAACAAACATTACAGAAGATGTTGATTGCTATGGGAGACAGTCTCAATGATCTTGCAAGTTCAGACGATGCGGAGGATGGGGAAGATGAGGAAGATAATGAAGCAGATGAAGTGCTTGCCAAGCTCAGCGAAGATGAAGAACCCGACTGGGTGATGGGCACAATCTCAAAAATGGTACAGCACTGCATGAGGAGCTATCAGCAGAAGCAGATAAGGCTTGACAAATTGATGCAACCAGGATGGGGGTACGCGGCCGACTACTTTAGCGAGAGAGATATGAAGTATGAGACGGCCAAATCTATGGTTCCTGCAGTTGTCCAGCGTCAAACGGACACGACTGCAGCCACACTTTCACCAACATAATTTGCAGAGCTTATGCAGACTCGTGATATCATCCCTGGACAATCGCGAATGCCGCATGGGACTTCTCAACCAGTAAGTAGTCAAATGCGGCTGGGTTCATAGAACCCACAGTCAAACAAAGGCATCATGTCTCTCCCGCCTGTCATGGCACCCGATTCGTCACACACAAAGCAATCAAAGCCTGTTGAACCTGTACACTTTTTCCCCTGCATATAATGTCCCTAGCTGATGACCAGACAGAAATTGGATTCGGATGAAGATATGGTGACAGCTCATGCAACGCCAGAGCAACAGATAGCCAAATAGATGACTTTGACGATGTGTCACTGTGAAAAGCAATTTGTGTACCAATTTTGCTACAAGTCACCTTTGTTTGGATTTCAGTGACTAAATTGTGAGACATGATTATTCGTCAATGTGTATGCAAGGGTTGTGCGGGTCATTGGAAAGTTCCTAACTCCAAATCAACATGATAGACAACCAGCAAACATGATATTGTCTTACCTGTTACGGTTGAGTGAGAAAGCAAAACCTAAATTGGAGACCACATATACTAACAAAAATTAAGTGAGTGATGTCAGACACATCAGCAAAAAACATTTCCGTCCGGGCGGAATGGCTCCGTCAGAGTGGACGCGCTCCGTCAGTGCCGTCAGAGACACCCCGGTGGCGGATTACTCCGTGCCCGGCGTCAATACCACGCGTCGCGTT
>Ga0307515_10010563_pt1 | contig 17677 bp, 12 predicted proteins | sample 17_EM_MG_FD_194513 | JGI IMG/M metagenome (GOLD analysis project Ga0307515, IMG submission 194513) | Populus trichocarpa ectomycorrhiza microbial communities from riparian zone in the Pacific Northwest, United States - 17_EM | ecosystem: Host-associated > Plants > Roots > Unclassified | place... | reverse complement strand
AAAAAATTGGAAAAACATTGATTTTTTTTTTTAATTAAATGTGAGTGTTCGGACCAATTTACGTATATTTCAATTAATCTCATAAATTCTAAAATTAATAATTATATAAATCTTTAATAAGTATCGTAATTATATAACTTGAATTTAAGATAAAAAATATAAGTTTTTTAATTTTAAATTCTTATTACTGGAAGACGGTTGAAAGACGGACGTCGACTTTCATGTTACTGGTGATCGAGCCCTTTCTTTTTCCAAGGACACGGCAGTTCCATCTTTCTTTCAAGTCAAGCTACCTCATTGGATAATTGAATCTACCCGCCCAACCCCTAACCAACCCCGACCCCACCCCAACCTCCCTTCTCTTTCTCTCTGCACATTCAACTTGAAAGACAAACCGATACTCCATCCTATTTGTATTGAGAACATGTAAGAAACCGTTTGTTTCGTTTCATGGAAATTATTTTTTGAGAATTATTTTTTTAATTTTCTTATGTTTCTTTATAATTAGAAAAATTAATTAATAAAAAATAATTTTTAGTTAGAAAAATCTGGCTTGGTTTCTGGATTATTTTTATTTCAAACAGAAAATACCTTTTTAAAAATAACAAAAAAATAAAAAATATATATTGTTATTGTTATTTTGTTTTGATTTGATTTTTTTTAATTGTGTCCCATAGAATTTGATTTAATTTTATTTTTATATCAAATTTAGTTTTTATTCTCTTTATTGATATTTATTTTTATCTTGTTATTTTTTTAATTAAATTTTTTTATTTATAATATCTGATTTTTTTTCATTATTATTTATTTTATTTAAAATAGTTTATGAAATTATTATTTTTTTAATTTTATTATCTTTTAATTTTTTATCTATAAGGATTAGTTTCCGTTCTTTTTTTTTGTTATTTGTTTTATTTGAAACAATTTATAAATGTTTTTTCAATCTTATTATTTTTTAATTTTTTTTATCAGTAAGATTTAATCTTTATTTTTTTAATAAACTTTAAAAAATAAAAATATTAATAAATTATTTTTCATGACATAACAACATATTTAAAAATATTCTCCAAGTTATTTTACATAAAAAAAATCCAATAAAAAAACATTAACTATGTGATAAATGGACAACATGGCCTGTGATCTAAATAGCTACAGTAGCATATAAAACATTGCCACGTGACCCATCTCACCATTTCCCCCCTCTCTTCCCTATATAAGCACTCCCTCTCCCTTTCCGAAATTCCTGTAATAATATTCCACTTCAAATCAGCGATCTTTACGAGGCCAAAAAACAAGAGTTGTAGATTCCATTTCTAGTTAGTCATATCCCATCTTTAACATTTTGATTCTATTTCGTGTTTCTTTCGTGTTTCCTTTATCATTTAATTACAAGCACTCCTCGTTTACATCGAAAGCGCGTTTCAACACTACGTTTTGTTCTTCGCCATATCATTTCAAAGGTTTACTTAGTTAAAATTCGTGCTCGTTTGGACTAAAAGAGATCCAAAAAGTACGTGTTGTTTGGCAATGGAAGAGATTCTGAATATGAACGACATTTCGTCTTTATATTTTTCTCTCACTTGTTAAGGATCTGTTTGTTAGGTAGGTTTATTCTGGTGCATGTTTATTTTAAAGTTCGGTGTGGTGGATACTTGTTTAACGTTAGATATGCATTTTGTAATGCATGGATTTACCGTTTGTTCTTTTGTTGTTGTAATATTTAGCAACATCATTAAAGTGCAATTAAAAAACATTTTGCTTCCTTCTGTTATTATTCCTGTAAACTGAGGGATATATTTATTGTTTGATAACAGGCCAGTTTGGTGTTTTGTACACTATGGCGACAGGACAACTCTTCTCTCGAACAACACAAGCTTTGTTTTACAATTATAAGCAGCTGCCTATTCAACGCATGCTTGATTTTGATTTTCTATGTGGTATGTTCTTTTTTTTATTATTAATTTTTATCAAGAGAGGAAGAGTTATTGAATTGGATCTTTTCTTCTTATTATTTCTTGGATTATTGAGCGGTGATTTTTTATTATTCATTTATAGTTTGTTGTGTTTACAGGGAGGGAATTACCTTCTGTAGCTGGAATTATTAACCCTGGCGCTGAGGGGTTTCAGAAACTCTTTTTCGGTCAAGAGGAAATTGCAATCCCTGTGCATTCGACGTAAGCTTTGATTTTCTTTTCTCTGTTTTTTCATTCCTTTCAATTGTTTTGTTTCTAATTTCACGAGTCATTGCATGATTTGTGTACCCGGTTGTCGATTTTGGAAGGGTTTGTTAGCTATGGTGCAATAACAATCAATTTGGTTTGATTTGGTGAGGTTGAGTAGGGTGTGACACTATTGGATCACGATCCATGTCAAAATTACATCTAACTCTTATGATACTTTACCCTTTGGTGTGCCGGTTCATTTGAGCATCAACTCCTTGATGGCAAGGTACTTAGGTCTACTCAGTTGTGATTGGATTATGAGTTGTTGAATGTGGATCGTGTGCTGGTTTTTGTTTCTAGTTTTATAAGCCAGTTTGTGATTCAAGTACCAGTTCTGGAATGGTTGCTAGTCGTGATTAGAAAACAGTTCATCTGATTCATTTTGGTGAGGTCGAGTGGTTTATGATACTAGATCATGATTATTATTTAGATTACATTTAGCTTGTATTATATTTCGCTCTTCTGTATGACGGACGGTTCATTAGAACGTCAAAATTGACCACAAGACTTTAGTTTAGGTCTGACTCAAATTTGATTCCGTGATTAGTTGCTGAATATGGATCAGGGAGTGTTGACTTTGGGGTCATAAACAATTGTTGATGAATGTATAAGTCAAACATTGACACTGCAAGAGTCAAATGACTTTGGTTGACTGTCTTGCAAGCTATATACTGACAAATTCCTATATACTGACAAATTCAAAGCCAAATATGTATATTTCCGTATGCTATCTGCTCAGTGATCAATATAATTTATCTGTCCTGTACATATTTTAAAAATTTTCTACTTTTTAGATACTGAACATTTATTTTTTCTGAGGTTTATTTTCTCATATTTGGTTCGTTATTTTTGTTTACAGTGTTGAGGCAGCTTGCACTGCTCACCCAACTGCTGATGTGTTTATCAACTTCGCATCATTCAGAAGGTTTATTTTTGTTTACTTAGTACCATCATAGGTTGCATGTTTTTGTTTGTCCTGTGTAATCATTTTCTGTTTACTTGGTTGCAGTGCGGCTGCTTCATCCATGGCTGCTCTGAAGCAGCCAACTGTTCGAGTTGTGGCTATCATAGCTGAGGGTGTTCCTGAGGCAGACACCAAGCAATTGATTGCATATGCTCGGGCTAACAATAAGGTGAGAGCAAATGATGCAATTTTATTTGAATTGTACTGATCTTTTGGTCCTTGAGTATTCATTACCTGGCTGGCTTATGTTTGTGCTAATTTTAGCGCTGCTGGTGTTCCAGGTTGTCATTGGTCCGGCCACTGTTGGAGGCATTCAAGCTGGAGCATTCAAGATAGGTGAAACTGCTGGAACAATTGATAACATAATTGCTTGCAAGCTTTACCGGTCTGGATCTGTTGGATTTGTCTCCAAATCCGTACGTATTCATTCCATTTCTCCTCTTTCTTCATAGCATGTTTATCAATAAAAACTCAGGTCACATCTGGCCATTATACATGCATGACATGGAATTTATCAAAGATAAACGAGCTGTAATTCCACAATTAAAAGGAATGTCATTCTAATTGTTTTGGGTAGACTTGCCAAGTGACGGTGTCTTGGTCTATCGATCTCCTCTCACTACCATTGCTGTGTATGTTAAAAATTCTGAGAATAATGCTTATTTTCCTACTGCAGGGTGGCATGTCTAATGAGCTGTATAACGCCATTGCCCGTGTAACTGATGGAATTTATGAAGGTGATTACACATGCTAGCTACTTTGTTCGGGTTTGTTTTTATGGATTTTCTAATACATGAAGATTTGAATTGGAGTTAAATCAGCATTATTTTTTACAATCCTTTAGGTATTGCAATTGGAGGAGATGTGTTCCCAGGATCTACTCTTTCTGATCATGTTCTGCGGTTCAACAACATCCCACAGGTATATCATTGTTCCCGTTTACTTACATTTAAGCAATAGTGTGTTCTTTTAGTTTCTTTCTTGTTGTCAAAGCTGGCAAGTATCCAGTGCTAATTTATACATTCATAAAATTAAAGTATGCTTAGTACTTTGTTTAATAGAAGATCTGTACCCTGCAATTTTGCCCATGCAACTCTCTGCTTTGACCATTAACTAAGATTTAGCAAATCTACAGTTTGTACTGTTGCTTGTTATCATGATCTTGGCTTCCTTTTTCTTTTATTTGATTTTCTGATCTTACACAGGTTAAAATAATGGTTGTACTTGGGGAACTTGGTGGACGAGATGAGTATTCTCTAGTTGAAGCCTTAAAACAGGGAAAGGTAAACAAACCAGTGGTTGCTTGGGTTAGCGGAACTTGTGCACGACTCTTTAAATCAGAAGTACAATTTGGTCATGCTGTAAGTGATTGCCCTAGTATATTGCACTTGTCTATTTTAAATAGCAGCTGCCATTGCAGTACAAGAGGGACTTTTTTTAATCTCCCTTGTGACATTGTACATCAGGGTGCTAAAAGTGGTGGTGAGATGGAATCCGCTCAAGCAAAAAATCAAGCAATAAAAGATGCCGGAGCTGTTGTTCCCACTTCATATGAAGCTTTTGAGACTGCAATTAAGGAAACATTTGAGAAACTGGTTAGTTTATGTGTCCTCGAGTAACTTTCCAAACTTGGTTAAAGAAGAGAACTTTCCAAACCAGAAAAAGTACACTCAAGCTCACCAAATGTGCTTGACCTGCTTTAAGAATGTTACCTGGTTATTTCCTCCTAGGTTGACGAAGGAAAGATTACACCTGTAAAGGAGTTTACGCCTCCACAAATCCCTGAAGATCTTAACATTGCAATCAAGAGCGGAAAAGTCCGGGCACCAACCCATATTATTTCTACCATCTCTGATGAAAGAGGGACGTTCAACCAATGCTTCCTGAGTTACTATTAAGGTGCTAGTTGGTTTAAATGTTTATTGCTGAACTCTTTTTTAATCCAATTTTGCAGGTGAGGAACCGTGCTATGCTGGCGTGCCAATGTCTTCCATTGTTGAACAGGGTTATGGTGTGGGTGATGTCATCTCTCTTTTATGGTTCAAGCGCAGCCTTCCACGTTACTGTACCCATTTTATGGAGGTATGTTTCTCATAATTTTTGAATTGTATGACCTTCCTTTACATTTTTAACTGGTCATGCTGAGCTTTAAGTTCAATGTAGCTCTTCTTGCCTAGTTTCATTATCCTTTAGGATTTGACATGCATTTAGAAGCAGTAGTTGGTCTAGCTGCTTCATTCACTGATACATATGACCTCAATCAGATATGCATCATGTTGTGTGCTGACCATGGTCCCTGTGTCTCTGGTGCTCACAACACTATAGTAACAGCAAGGGCAGGAAAGGACCTAGTTTCCAGCCTTGTCTCAGGTACACTATGGCCATGAGATGATTTTTTTTTTGTTTCTTTGTTGAAATCTCTCCAAATGAATTGCTGGTAAGGATTTATGAGAGCATAAAGCAGAAGGAAAACTGAATCATAATCTCCTGAGACAGGCTTGCTCACAATTGGTCCCCGGTTTGGAGGCGCCATTGATGATGCTTCTCGGTACTTCAAGGATGCTTATGACAAGGTAAAGTTTAATAAATTTTGCAAGTACATTAGAAATTGGCCTCCAATGTAGCTGATAGTTTGTAGAGACAGATTAATTTGTGTGCCATGTCTTGTCAGGGTCTAACACCCTACGAGTTTGTTGAAGGCATGAAAAAGAAGGGGATTCGTGTTCCAGGTATCGGGCACAGGTACAAAATTTTTCCAAAATTACACTGCTTAAATGCTTTTATTGGTTTCCATTGCTAATCTGAGGGATGGAGTTCTTATTATCTCTCTTTGGAAAAGGATCAAGAGAGGGGACAACAGGGATAAAAGAGTAGAGCTTCTACAACGGTTTGCTCGCACACATTTCCCTTCTGTTAAGTATATGGAGTATGCTGTTCTAGTCGAAACCTACACTCTTTCAAAGGCCAATAACTTGGTCCTTCACATCGATGGCGCGATAGGGTCCCTTTTCTTGGATCTCCTTGCAGGTAGCAGAATGTTCACTAAACCAGAGATTGATGAGATTGTTGGGATTGGCTATTTGAATGGGCTCTTTGTGTTGGCACGTTCCATTGGTTTGATTGGGTGAGTTGGATTCCAATTCAAAATTTTCTTGTCACATCCTTTTAGACTTTCTTATGCTTCTCGTTAGGTTACAGCAACCCTTGATATTGACACATTGTCGGTGAGATTACGGACATGATTAACTCTTTAATTACAGTGCTTCTAAAAGCTGAGCTCCTTTTAGTCCCGTCGTAGAATTAAATGGTTGTATGGTCGCTTGAAGGATATGACTTAATTGTGACAAAAGAGGGCACAGTGTTTGTGTTTGAGGTGTCTAGTTGTAGTAGCAAATGCCTGGCTATTGTAACAAAAAAGTTTCAGTGGTGGGTCAAGGGACCCCCCAGCAAGGATGAGTGGCAGAGACCACCGTGTTCCACTGCAAATATGTGCTACTATATGCTACATAAATGCTGCATCTGATCCTACAATTGATTTTTGTTTCAGGCACACCTTCGACCAGAAGAGATTGAAACAACCTCTATACCGTCACCCATGGGAGGATGTTCTCTACACCAAGTGAGAGACTTACAGATAGCAGGTGCAATGCTTACCTGCTCTGCACAAGCCTTTTCTTTTTCAAATTTCTCGAGTCTGTAATTTGCTGAAATGTCTGTTCAGTTGTTAGATTAGTGTTGCACTGCAGCTAGGTGAAGCGTGCCATTGTGTACAAAGTAGACTCTTATCATTTATCAAACAGATGTTTCTATAAGGCCTAAGCTTTGGGTATCGAGGAGGAATAATAACAGAGTTGCTGGGATTTAGGAGCAAAGAATATAGTTAACCATCACCCTAATGTATGGGAATTTGTCAGTTCTTGTTATTCCCTTTGGATTGTTTGGTCACCTTCTCTTGTTGTGGGATGCTAATAAAGGAAATGAAATTAGGGTTCTTTTTTTTTTCTCGCTTCCGGTAACCATAGCTATGGAGTATTGTTCCTTTTATTTTTCTGCTCATCGGCTCAGAGAAAGATTGAAGCAATTGTGAGGAATTATTACACGAATTGGATCATGCGGATCAAACAGATCAGACAGTTTGGGCCACACGAACCCGTCCGTGCAATAATTTCACACCTTTATGTTAATCAAAGATGCTTTAGTTATCTTTCAAATGCTCTGCGTGTGTTTTCATGTCAGCATCATAATTCTGGTGGTCAATTCTTGCTTCAAAGTTAAAATAAAAAAACGATGGGAGCGGTGTAACCAAATTAAAGGACAAAAAAGGTGATTGAATAGTCTTATAATCTCTCACGTGGACAGGAAAATGAGATTGGTCATGAAGGGAATATATCACATGGGCTGGGAACTTGGTTGTCTCCAGCCCTTAGATAATAAAGTAAAAATAAATAAATAAATAAATAAATTGGTGGCGTCCTTATTGTCTTGCTTTCTTCCTCCATTTTGTGAGAGGATCTCTGCATTGGGTTCTGGAATAAACCCCAGAAAATAAAACAAGACATTTGAAGACCTTTCGTCTTGGTAAAAAGAAAAAAAATGTGAAGCCAGGATGAAATCACAGTGATTATCATCTTATTTTTTTTACTTGAAAATACATTAAAATAAAAATTTTAATTTTTTAAAAATTATTTTTAACATCAGTATATCAAAATAATTTAAAAATATAAAAAAATTATTTTAAATTAAAAAAAATTCAAAATTTAAAAAAACCACATTACCAGACGCTTTACGCTTTTAATATTATAGTCATATATCAATGAGAAACTGATGAGTGTTTAAGCCCTGCTTGTGGGTTGGAGGTTGACCAAATTTTTTTTTTATGTTTTTTTATTATAAAAATAAAAAAAAAATATTATTTTAATATATTTAAAAAAAAAACTTAAAAAAACAATATTTATTGTAATTCCAAAAACCTATACGAGAGGCAGTGAATAATTTTATAAACTCGAAAATGAACCGTTTATTATTTAATTGCAGACCCAGGACAGCCTCGCCTAAATCAGGTGGAAATCGGAGATCCCGTCAAAGATTATGGACTCTTGACGTTGTACATGGGATCAAGAAACATGCTTCAGATAAGATTTATTAATACTAATTGTGTTTAAGGACATGTTTTTTTTACTTTACGTCAGTCATGTATATATTTTTTTGGTTAACTTTTTATATAAAAACTGATTTTTTTAAGAAAAAGACATAACAATCGAGAGTTTGGTGGTATTTTTTTTTTATACTTAGAAATTATTAAAAAAAATAAAATGTTTTTTTAATGAATGTACAAATTATTCTAGGATACCATTTAAAATTTTAAGATAAATAAACTTGTTCAATTAACTATTTAAAAAAGGGAGAAATAGCCATGTCTTTGGCCTATTTTAGGTCTTAACAATAAGATGATGGCATGGGCATGAATGGCGGTTTTGATTTTGGGTGTTAAAATGTGATACAACCCGTGTTTTTAAAAAAATTAATTTTTTTATTTAAAATAAAAAAATTTATATTTTTAGATCGTTTTGATATACTAATATCAAAAATAATTTTTAAAAAATAAAAAAATATATTTTGATGCATTTCTAAGAAAAAAATACTTTGAACCGTCACCACTATTACAATCCCAAACAGGCAATGTACTTTTTAAAATAATATTTTATTTAAAAATATATAAAAATAATTTTTTTAATTTTTTACATTAATATATAAAATTATAAAAAATATTTAAAAAATCAATTTAATATTTTAACCTAGTTAAAAACACTTTTTAAAAATCACAACCTGGACTCTTCATCCCCACATGCAAAAACTCGTATAATAGGTGGTTTAATGATAAAAACTTAAGATTAAAGGATTTATTTTTTTTGTAATTTCAGATTTGAGCCCTGTTGTTACTAATATGATAGTCACTGGAGCCTTACATGGTTGTTAATTTCAGGACTTGAAGGATTAGTCGAGCTGCACACAAGCCGTTCGTATACCTATATTAATAAATAAAATAAAAAATAAAAAAATTCATTCACACCATACAATAATATTATTAAAAAAAGAAAAAGAAAAGAAACAACAAAAGGACGCAATGAATCTTTCTCGTTAATGTTACTTTTCGGTTTTATTAATGGTGTCTCCGTATCATATTCAGATTAGCTGCTGCTGGACAAAGGGGACTAATAAATTTCTCCTCTAGCCAAGCCTTAAGCAGGGGCACAGTGCTGAATTTTTTTTGTACTAACGAGATTTCTTTCCCTCAAATTCATTTCTTTCTGGCAAACAAAACTCTTTCTCCTGCAAATTCACAAAACAAAAACCTTCTTGTTTTGATTTCCTTCCCATTTCCCAAAGGCGACGATATAAAAGACAAAACTCAAAAATCTCCCCACTACGCTATACTATACTAACTGCAATCCAACACAAGATCTGAATCTTTTTTTTCGGTCACTCTCCACCACTAAATATATTTGGTTAAACCAGAGCAACCAAAATCTTAGTTGAAGAAAAAGAAATGGCATCACAATCACAAAGGCAAAGCAATCAGCCGGTACATAATCAAGCTCAGTCTTCGGGTACCAGTAACATGAGGCAACACCATCACGCCACAGAATCAGTAAGCAAAGCAATTGCACAATACACAGTCGATGCACAACTCCATGCAGTTTTTGAACAATCTGGTGGCACTGGTAGGTCATTTGATTACTCAAAGTCTGTTAGAACTACTAACCAGTCAGTACCTGAACAACAAATCACAGCGTATTTGTCAAAAATTCAAAGGGGTGGTCATATTCAGCCATTTGGGTGCATGATTGCTGCAGATGAACAGTCTTTTAGGGTCATTGCGTATAGCGAAAACGCCAAAGATATGCTTGGTTTAACTCCACAATCAGTCCCTTCTTTAGAGAAACAAGAAATTCTCTTTGTTGGGGCTGATGTAAGGATTCTTTTTAGGCCTTCCAGCGCTGTTTTGCTTGAAAAAGCATTTGGTGCAAGGGAAATAACATTGTTGAATCCAATTTGGATTCATTCCAAGAATTCCGGGAAGCCCTTTTACGCAATTTTGCATAGGATTGATGTTGGTATTGTTATTGATTTAGAGCCTGCTAGGACTGAAGACCCTGCTTTATCTATAGCAGGGGCTGTTCAGTCTCAGAAGTTAGCAGTTCGTGCGATTTCACAATTACAATCACTTCCTGGTGGGGATATTAAGTTATTATGTGATACTGTTGTGGACAGTGTGAGAGAGCTTACCGGGTATGATAGAGTTATGGTTTATAAGTTTCATGAGGACGAGCATGGTGAGGTTGTCGCTGAGAATAAAAGGGTTGATTTGGAACCTTATATCGGTTTGCATTATCCTTCCACGGATATACCACAAGCTTCGAGGTTTTTGTTCAAGCAGAATAGGGTTAGGATGATTGTGGATTGTCATGCTATACCGGTCCGTGTTATTCAGGATGAGGCGCTTATGCAGCCTTTATGCTTGGTTGGTTCGACTCTTCGTGCTCCTCACGGTTGTCATGCTCAGTATATGGAGAATATGGGGTCGATTGCTTCATTGGCCATGGCTGTTATTATTTATGGAAATGATGAAGAAGCTATCGGTGGGAGGAACTCGATGAGGCTTTGGGGTTTGGTTGTTTGCCATCACACTTCTGCTAGGTGTATTCCATTTCCGCTTCGTTATGCGTGTGAGTTCTTAATGCAGGCTTTCGGGCTTCAATTGAACATGGAATTGCAGTTGGCATCGCAGTTGTTGGAGAAACATGTCTTGAGGACTCAGACTCTCTTATGTGATATGCTTCTCCGCGACTCTCCTACTGGCATTGTTACTCAAAGTCCAAGTATCATGGACCTTGTGAAGTGTGATGGGGCAGCTCTTTATTACCAGGGGCAGTATTACCCTTTAGGCGTGACCCCAACTGAAACCCAAATAAAAGATATTGTGGAGTGGTTGTTGACCCTTCATGGAGACCCAACTGGATTAAGCACTGACAGTTTGGCCGATGCTGGGTATCCTGGGGCAGCCTTTCTCGGCGATGCAGTTTGTGGGATGGCTGTTGCTTATATTGCTGAGAGAGATTTTCTTTTTTGGTTTCGGTCTCACACTGCAAAGGAGGTCAAATGGGGTGGTGCGAAGCATCACCCAGAGGACAAGGATGATGGGCAGAGGATGCATCCGCGTTCATCATTCAAGGCATTCTTAGAGGTGGTGAAGAGCCGGAGTTTACCGTGGGAGAATGCAGAAATGGATGCCATTCATTCTTTGCAGCTTATTTTGCGAGACTCATTTAGGGATGCTGAAGCAACCAATTCTAAGGCTGTTGTACATACCCAGCTCAAGGATATGGAATTGCAAGGTATGGATGAGCTCAGTTCGGTTGCAAGAGAAATGGTTAGACTAATAGAGACTGCAACTGCTCCGATATTTGCTGTAGACGTTGATGGCCGCATAAACGGGTGGAATGCAAAGGTTGCTGAGTTGACTGGACTCTCAGTTGAGGAAGCCATGGGGAAGTCTTTGGTTCACGATCTTGTTTATAAGGAATATGAAGAAATTGTTGACAAGCTTATTCATCGTGCAGTAAAAGGTACCCACTTTATATCTCACATATCTCAATGAATCTTTTTAAGTTGCATCCGAGCTTACAGGTTTGCTCCTTTACTAGAAATAAACCTTGGAAAACATACATGGTTTTGCAAAAAGCTGGAATTATAAAAGCCATGAATTGAAATGTAAAAGAATTTCAAACTTTCAAATCCTGGAATTAATTCTATGCAATAAAAGGTTTCATCAAATTAAGAAAACAGCTGGCTCACTCAGAAGTGTCGCGTACAGAACCTTGTAATAGTTTCATTTGCACAGCATGCCTGAATAGTCTCCTGATTAAATGATTTCAATGAAGTGATGTGTATAATTACTTCTTCTTGAATGCACTCCATTGATAAGGCAAGATGAAATGTTGATGCAAAAGCACTGTGGTAACGCACAATTTCTTCAAAATCAGAGATAAATAAACAAGGAAATTAAGGGTCGTGGGCTTTTCTTAAGGAACCAGCTAGTTGGGAATTGCAATACTACAAATGGAGAACATTTTTCGTAGATATCATTCACTAGGATCTTGGGCACCACATCTAGGTCAAAATGGCTCAGGCATTCACCACTCAATAGCCTTGCGGCTGAAGTATTCTTTGTCAAACTATCTCTTAAAGTGGATAACTGGATAGCTGCAGTCTTGTATTAAGTTATCCAGTGAGCTTAGTTCATTGTATAGCTAGCAGCTTGGGAGCAAATACCTAGCTTCCTTATTACTGTAGAATTCATAAGGACTGAGATGCATTGCTTTGCGTTCATGAGATCTAGCTTTCAAGTAAATCCCTAGGGTCCTGAATGTTGAGGCACTCCCAAGAACTGAGTTTCCATGTCTAAAGAAGCTGCTGGTTGAATTACTCTAATTTCCAGGGAACTTGCACATTACATCTCATCTGTATGAAAATAGTGGTTCATGCATTTTTCTAAATCTAAAAAGTTAGTGAAGAGATCACTTCAAAATGGCTCCTTCAATTATGCTTCGAGTGTATGCTCTCCGTAAAAGAATGTGTTTGTTGCTTATATTACCTTTATCTATGCACATTTTTAGGTGTAACAGAGAGTATAACCGACGCAGGACAATGGTAGGAATTGAAGAAAGAGATAGGAAAAGGGGTAGAAATCCTAGAAATAGGGTTCTTAAGATCCACAACAACAAGCAATTATGTCAAATAGCAATTCTCAAATTCATTCCACGTTCTCCCAAACACCCTAAAGGCTCTAATTAAAATAGGAAAGGCCTAAAACTCCTAATAGTACTAATTATATCTAATGTTACTTTACCATTAACTTCCAAGATAATAATAAAGTCTGAACTAATAAAAAAATTTAAAAAAGAAAGATAGTAGCACCAAAATGCTTGTTCCTTTGGCTGCATCAATAACCTAGAATATTATGTGTTATTACTACAATAACTCAGTTGTGATTAAAATTTAAACAATGAAAATGCACATGCTATGGTTTTAAATAGAAATTTGATAGATGCCTCACCACACGGTGCTAATTTGGACAGTGCCTTGATCATTCTAATCAGCAGTTTAACCATAACAGTAGGACTAGCTTTAATATAGGTTTGAGGAACTGAAAACACATAAAACATGAAAATTTAGTTTGTTTTCGAAGGTTTTTTGGATTTTTGATATCCTATTATACCACTTATGTTTAACTAATGCAGGCGAAGAAGATAAGAACGTGGAGATAAAATTGAGGACCTTTTGCTCTGAACACCAAAAGAAGGCTGTTTTTGTGGTGGTAAATGCTTGTTCGAGCAAGGATTACATGGATAATATAGTTGGGGTTTGCTTTGTTGGTCAGGATATTACAGGTCAAAAAGTGGTAATGGACAAATACGTCCTTATACAAGGTGATTATAAGGCTATTGTACACAGTCCCAATCCTTCGATCCCTCCGATTTTTGCTTCAGATGAGAACACATGTTGCTTGGAGTGGAACACTGCCATGGAAAAACTCACAGGATGGTCCAGGGGCGAAGTTGTTGGGAAGATGTTGGTTGGGGAGGTTTTTGGCAGTTGCTGTAGGCTCAAGGGTCCAGATGCACTGACAAAATTCATGATTGCCCTGCACAATGCAATTGGAGGGATAGATACAGACAAGTTACCCTTTTCATTCTTTGACCGGAATGAAAAAAATGTGCAAACTCTCTTGACAGCTAACAAGAGGGTTAATATGGAGGGAGATATTATTGGAGCCTTCTGCTTCTTGCAGATTGCAAGTCCTGAGTTGCAGCAAACTTTGAAAGTTCAGAAACAGCAGGAAAAAAAAAGCTTTGCAAGGATGAAAGAGTTGGCTTACATTTGCCAGGAAATAAAAAATCCTTTAAGTGGTATACACTTTACCAACTCGCTTTTGGAGAACACAGACTTGACTGAAGATCAACAGCAGTTTCTCGAGACTAGTGCTGCATGTGAAAAACAGATATTGAAGATCATACGAGACATTGATCTTGAGAGCATTGAAAATGGGTGAGCTTTCTTAAAGAAATTATCATAACTTAATATTGACAGTGAGGTGAGTATTTCTGCTTTGGTACCATTCTTTTGGAAATATATATATGACATGAAATCCAATAGATGATGATTATCCTTGAATGTTCAAACACTATACTAAAGTTATCGACATATTTGTTTTGGCACTAGGTGATGTCAGTTTGATGCAGGTTCCATTCCCTTGAGTCCATTCCCTTAACAAAATAGCCTTCAAATTTGACTGCGGTGCTCTGTTTTTAGTCGTCTAATACTACTGAATTTATCATCCATGGATGCCGAGATTGTAAACAATATTGATTTCTTTTCTGTAATTTTATTTTGGGTCTTTTTAGTAATTCCAGGTGATAACTTCGCTTTTGACAATCTGTATAATCTTTTTTAAGTTAATCATGTGCATTCAAGTGCATTTTCATTAATTTTTCATCTCAATCTCCAGCATACGTACATTCCTAATTAGAGAGAGTCTCCATTTGCTTTTGAATTAGTTCACTGGAGCTTGAGAAGGCTGAATTTTTACTTGGGAGTGTCATAAATGCTGTTGTTAGCCAAGCAATGCTATTGCTGAGGGAAAGAAATCTACAATTGCTTCGTGATATTCCAGAAGAAATAAAAACGCTGGCAGTTTATGGTGATCAGGCAAGAATTCAACAAGTATTGGCTGATTTCTTGTTGAATATGGTGCGTTATGCTCCATCTTCAGCAGGTTGGGTGGAGATTCATGTTTGTCCAACACTGAAGCAAATCTCTGATGGACACACTCTCGTGCATACAGAGTTCAAGTATGTTCTCCTCAACTCTCTTGCAAGTTAATGATAACAATATTTATACTGATAGAGGAAAAGCCAAAAATTTACGATGGCTGTTACTTTTTTTCTTTATTTTCATGTAAACCCCCCTTTTGATATTCTAATAGCTACATAATGTTTTCCTTGAGTTTAATTATAAATGCCACTTCCTTATTCAAGTATTTTTCTTTTGTGAGACTCTGATGATTTTTACAGTATCTTCTTTAGTTAAGTACACTCGAATCTTGTTTATTCTTCCCCACTCCTCATGACCAGCCATGCATCCTAATCTGACTTCCAAGCTGTAAATCTCAACCAGAAGGTAGGTTTGAGTCAGTCAACAGGTATAGAATTAGACTTGATCTGCCATTAATCATGACAATCACCATTCCACAGAACAATAATTTTACAATGTTGAGATCCAAACTGGCTGCTTCCTTGAATCTGTCGACTATTGGTTGTATGAACAAGGAAGGTTGATGATGCTGTAGTGAAGAGCTATCTGTGATTTCTGTTTGTTGTCGACATGATAAAGTGGTTTATATGAAGTCCAATTTATGGTGCTTCAGTTTGTACGCCTCTGTTGGAAAACTGTATCTCCTCCTTTGCTGTCCATCATGTTATATACACCAAGAAAATTTAGATGATGGTTGAAAACTACATTGTGCTACTTGTTCCTTTCTTTCTCCTCCTTTGTTAGAGAACGGAAGTCTCGTTAGTGCACTTCATTACTAAATTGACTAATATTATTTATTATTATTTTCTTTTGAAGGATTGTTTGCCCTGGTGAAGGTCTTCCTCCTGAATTAGTTCAAGACATGTTCCATAGTAGTAGATGGGTTACTCAAGAGGGCCTAGGGCTCAGCATGTGCAGGAAGATCTTAAAGCTAATGAATGGTGAAGTCCAATATATTAGAGAGTCAGAAAGATGCTATTTCTTAGTTGTCCTCGAAGTACCCATGCCTCAAAAAGTTGGAAAGGGTGCTGCAGACTAGGATGCTTGGCCTGCAACATCCACTAAGGAGCTTTCTCAATTGCAAACTGACACTCGTTATGCTGCACCGTGAGGGGATGGTTCCAAAAATCCAGTTTCAAGGTTTAAGCGTGTGCCAGGGCCGCCTGATTTGGTTAAGTTATCCTGAAAATACAACTGTTGCTCTCTATCCACTTACAATATGGTTTTTGCTTCTTTATCGGCGCCAGTCCAGATCAATAACTCACACATGAGGTAGCTGCTTACTTTCTAGCCTGTTAATTCGAAGATCCCATCGATGTAGATAAGCCAAATTATAATGCTGTGGTATGCTGTCATTGTTATAAATAAAGAAGCATCAAAAGGATGCCATTAGATTGTTGCAGAGGCTTCCACGATAAGGCCCTCAAAGGTTGTATATATTCGCCTGCTGCAAGTATATACTGTATGTACCCTAGCTTCTGAAATCCCCGGATAACTATAACATATTTATCTGTACGAGGTTGCTCCAGCTAGAGTTAGTCTGATAATTCTTCATTTTCTCTTGTTTAATAAAATCAAATGTCCTGTTCCGGAACGTAGTTTCAGGATTTGTATTGTTTTTCCTGCCCTCCCGTGATTGAGGATTTTGGACAGCGCAAGTTCGGATCACTTGTTTTGTAATTTGGTTGGTGTACGGAATGGTCACATATATGCCTCGCAGGTGGGTTTGTGCATAGATTTCTTAGTAAACAAACAGTAGAATATATACTTCGTTATTTTATTATCGATTCCTCGTGCATAAAATTATCAAGCCCTGCTAGTATATATACATTCAGATAGAATTTCAAGTTAATTTTAAATAAAAAATAATAATACGAAAGGACATATTTTTTGGCGTCATAAATTTTTTTAATTTAATAATTGAAATGATATATGTTTTTAATAAGATGACTTGAAAAATATAAAAACTAATAAATCAAATAGAAGTAATTAAAAATGATTAAATACCTTAGCGTGAGATTGATATTCTTTATAAAAAAATTAAAGATTGGTGCACATATAAATATTTTATTGCAGCTACTATTTTTATTTTATACATTTTATTTTATTTATCTTCAAGGTTAATCTTACTTACTAAGTACATATGATTTTCATTCTCATAAATAAACCATGCATATGCAACTTATCTATTTAAAATTTAAGATGAAAAAAAATTAAAAATAGATTAAAATAATATTTTTAAAGTGTTGTGAAACTATGAAAAAAGACAATTCATATTTAAAAAACTTAAAATTAATTAAGAAAATGAGTATTTTTAAAGAAGAAGAGCTGGGATCACATGCCTATCTAATAAGGAAAATCCCAGGTATGAATAGTCGTGGAAGACCAGGCCTGTACGCCCAATTTTTTTTTAAAGCGCGTTGTGTGCCCTATTATTTCTTATTTTATTTTAATAGATGTAATGTTTTTATTTTTTAATACTGGATGATGTGTCATTCGTTTCTATGTTTTATAGATATTTTTTGTAATTAAAAAATCAACATTAGAGTATTTGGATCTTAAGAAACCAGTTTTCAACTTGGTTTTAACTCAGAACACCTAAAATAAAATCCTATAA
>Ga0307515_10010562_pt1 | contig 17678 bp, 8 predicted proteins | sample 17_EM_MG_FD_194513 | JGI IMG/M metagenome (GOLD analysis project Ga0307515, IMG submission 194513) | Populus trichocarpa ectomycorrhiza microbial communities from riparian zone in the Pacific Northwest, United States - 17_EM | ecosystem: Host-associated > Plants > Roots > Unclassified | place... | reverse complement strand
CTATAGTTTCTTTTCTTTCGCGTCTTATAAGTGGATCCTTAAAGTCTTTATACTTCTTAATCTTAGTATTAACTTTTTAATCTTTAGGCTAAACACTATATTTAATTGGTAAGTCTTCTAGGTCTATATGTCTGTTTCCTAGTCTAACTACTGCCTGGATTATAGATTCTCTAATCTATAAAGAAGCTCCTTACCTCTTACCTGTGGGTGTCTTTATTCGTACTCCGAATTCTTAATCCCTTAGATTCTTTAATCCTAAGCTCGCTTCTAACTTAAGCTTAGCTCCCGCCTTAGTCTAGCTAGGCGTTTGTAGTATTCTTATCTCTTCTTAAGAATCTTAAATCTCATCTATCTCGTCTTAAGAATTTAATGCCTATGGGAAACTCTATCCTAAGCTCATTCGTATATTCCTAAACTAAGCTATTGCCCTACTCTATCGGTTTTCATCCGTTGTGGGTCCTTGGGTATACCTTATCTTATCTTAAGAATCTTAGTCGTCTTTTATCTCGTCTTAAGAATCTTAAGCCTTTGGCCTTTTACCTTTATCAAGTAGTAAATTAGCACTAGCAGTTGTCTGCTTACTTAGTCTTTATAAGACGCTCTTCCTACTATCTTATAAAGTAATAGATGCCGTATCCAACGGTGTTATAATGCCCGTTACTAAACCTTGCTCTATAGCGGTCTCAGTCTCTACTTTTAATACTAATGTCTTAAGATCTTCTTTCTTAATATCACTAAATGGATTTTTCCCGAAGTCCCTTTCTAAATACTGCCTTATTAACACTGTACTAAAAGTTACTGTTAGATCTTTATCGCATTCGTAGAGCTTATCTTACTCTTTATAGTCTTAGGTAGCTCTTAGTTTCTCTAAACTAGGTTTCTATAGCTAATAGCTTACGCTATACTTAGCGTCTTTATAAATTCGGTACGCGTTATTATAGCAAAACGTAAAGTGGTTAATTAAACAATCTTTTATTCCTCGCAGTGTATTATTGTCCCTTTATATATATATACCGTCTACTAGTCCGGTTCCCTTTATTATATAGTAACTCTAACCATCTTTATAATCTCTGGTAAAATAACCCTGTTTTCTATAATTTATATAAGCTCCCTTTTTAAACCATCTTTCTTATTATAGAGTCCGCCTAAATATCTTCTGCTACTAAGATCCCTAATTCAGCCTTTACTCCCTAGACCTTTAATTACTTAATTCTTGTCCTCTTAGTTTTTATAGTGTCTTACTCTATCTCTTATGGGCTTCTTTAGTACCGCTTAGGTCTATTAGCTCTGCGCTATACCATATTTTCTAACTCGGCTTTAGTTAATGCGTACTCTACGCCTTATATAACTATAGAACTCTATTCTAACCTCTCTTGGTCTGTTCCCTTTAGTAGATCCTATTATTAATCTTTATCGCTTAATCTATTAACTCCCTTAGGGTGTCCGCATCTTCTATTAGAATAATTGCGTCCTAGACTTTAGCCTTAAATCCCTATTTGTACTATACTATAAGCGCCTTATTATTCTACTTAACTTATATTGCTAGCGTTTGGAACTACGTTATATACTTAATAGCTAAGGTTTATTGCGTAATATCTTAAAGCTTTCTTTCCGCCGTGGTTGTTGCCTTTAGGTCTCCAAATATCTATATAAGTCGCTCTACAAATCTATTCTAGCTTAAGAATATAAACCATACTTCTTAGTTCGTTGTTATTATTCCATTTACTTATATCTCTGTAAGGTAAGGCTTAAACTACTTAAGTGCTTTCCCTAATAAGAACAATCCTGTATACGCTATTTAATCTATAGGTATTGCTAGCTTTACTCCCTTTTACGCAACCTTAAAATGCATTTGCGTAAGAAATCCTTTAAGCTTTAATCTCTCTCCTAAGAATCTTTTAATTAATGGTAACTTAACCTTTACTGCTCCTATCCCATTAACCCTTTATTTAAGTGCCGTATTGTTTTCTATTAACTAGTTAACTATTTCCTATAGTTATCTGACCGTTATAGGTTGTTATAAGTTAGTATCTGCTATACTAGTGTTACCTCCTAACCTTAAAGTAGTTGCCGCCGTTAATGGCGTTATGGTAGCTGCTTTTAGTGGCATATTATTTAACTTTTAATACCGTAACTAGGTAGTAATTGTATAACGGAACCTTGTAGTAAGTACTACAGTAGGTTTGTTATTGGGCTAGGTATATAGGTAATGCGTAAAGTTAACAACGTAATAATAACTAGTGGAGTAGTTGCCCAACAGATTAACTCTAATTGTATTCTAAGAATTACTATAAGAAAGGAACTATCTAGGTAGGGACTAAGGGTCCTTAAATACACAACCGTACTCCTATAAAATCCTTCTTATACGTAAGGTACGTATACTCTATCTGCTCTATCTTATAGATTATACAGATTACACAGATCATATAGATTATATCACGTGACTTGGTTACCATTTCTCGTCACATAGTTCTACCGGATCCATCCTAGACCGTGCTCGTATTAACCAACCAGCTTCCTCTAACTCTTCTCCAAGTAGTCGTAACATTGTACTTAAAGCGTCCGTAACACGTACGCCCTTATAGTATTCTTTAAGCGCTAGGCCTTATAAATATCGTGTAGCTATAACGTCTAGGCCTTAAATTCGTTCTAAAGGCTATAGGAGGAGGGGAAAAAGGAGGCTAGGGGGGCTTCCTTTAACTGCAAAGTAGACTATAGGGTAAGAAGATTCTTAAAAGACTCTATCTCCGCAAGAGGTTAGGGGGAAGACGTATAAGTATAGCGTAGGTACGGGTAAATAAAGCTACTAAACGCGTAAATATTAATAGAGGAGGAGAAGAAGAGAGCTCTATATTATAGAATTAGAATTATAGTAGGCCGTTCTATATAAAACTAAAAGCCCTACGCGAGCTAGGAGCTAGCGCAGGCACAAGAACAAAAAGAGGGTCAAAAAATAGATTATTAAGGCGACAATAAGGTCGAAGGCGCGCGACAAGGTCCTCTATACTAACCTAGTACTAACCTAGGCCTCAAAAACGCGTCCAAAAAGTAGGGGCTACTACTAAAAGGGGGGGGTAATATTTGGACGATATGTCGCGGACCTTAGGGGGTCGTGCGTAACCCGAGGTTATGCCAAGCTTAACCCGGACCTCCGATACCTTCTTTGATGTTGTCGGACTGAAACGCTCGCCCGAGAACTTTTGAGCAGTGCTTCTCCACGCTTGTGCGCTGAAGTGGAGTTCATGATTCGGGATCATGAGGAACGAGTCTTTCCCCAAAAGATAGTGGTCATCGACGAGGGTGTCTTCCAGAACTAACCTGGCTCCTGTGCCTGAAGACCTATGAAAGATTCTTGCAGCACGGAGAACAGGATAGGAATGTCCTTTATCCGCTTGAGATCAATTGTACGTGCTGCGATGTCTCCTTCCTCATCTATCGTCGTGATGCCGCTTACCTCCGCACGAACTCTTTGTAAAATGTCTGGGTCGAAAAAGACATGATAGATCGTCTAAATGCTGTTGGGACTGTATTTGCTAGGATTGCAATGCCATTCACGCATTCAAACCGTGCGATATCCTGCGGGCCAATGCGGGTACTCAAGAACAAGGCGTGAAGCATGTTGCTGGCCTTTGGCTTCAAAGAATTGTTCAAAGGAAGCAACCACTTTTTCACGTCCGGCATATCCTTTAGCTGCAAGCACACTCGGCATAACTCCTGCGAGTAACATGACGGTATCACCGGCAAAGTCCCTGGAGGCAATGAGCGAGCTACAACACAAGACATGAATCTTTAGGATTTGCTCACCAGAAAGCCTTCTCGATCTCTGAGTCTCGGTAGGGATTTGAAGGTCCATATATGCACTCAGTGGTCGCTACTGTAATTTCGTGTTGGACCCACATCCAGAGATCGATTCGCCGCGTATGCTTGCTCTCCTCGAACCGATCTAAAGCTGAGGTTGTTGCATGCGCCGCTGTGCGGTTCATCTCATCGATGGCTTCTCCAGGCATCATAACCTGGTGCGTAACCTTTAGACCCTCTACCAGTAGGCTCGAGCCATCTGACCCGGGTTTAACATTCTCCAGCAAAATATCCGTGGCATCTGTGCTCATCCCCCCTAACATGGCAATGAACTTGCTTCAATGGACCAAAATGATAGTCTTTGGCTGCCGTTGTAGAGAGAGCACAGGATTAGGGGAGTTGACAACATAGACCCGGCCTCTAGCCATTTCTAGGCTGTATATCGGAAGGTATACCTAGAGCTTGGAATCGTTTGGTTTAGCTATACTTTATATTTTTAAGAAGAAAGCATGCCTACCTAAGTTCCGTGTAGTACTGGTTTTGTACCAGAACAGACCAAGAATATGGCCAAAGTACGGAATTGTAGATGAGATGAATGGAGGCTCCCGACTATCCCGCTTCGGAGCCATCTTTCAACGATGAAGATGCTGTCTGCAGCCACTACCAAAGTATTGGAAGAAGCATCTTCTTTCCTGAGGCCTCCTCAGTTGTCTAGACTTCAGATCCGAAGATTGCGTATACCCAGGAGAATAAGATAGATGTAACACGAGTTAGGGAGCAAGTTTTGATACTACGCAGAAAACCGCGCCGTAGCGGGAGTTGAGGCAGGATTCCGCACGGATACTCAGTGAACACCGACAAAGTCTGCCTTGCCTGCGGTATTATCTCCTATTCTCAGTGGCAGCCTTGGAGAATGCAGGCGGGAATAGAGACCGAGAACCGAGCATGATCCGTCTATGAATCGCAAATACCCGTTAATTTCGATAAAACTGATTAGGGACGGACTTCATAATTTCAGGCTATTCAAAGAACTAAGGATGCTCCTAAATATGGGAGTTGGACTGGGGTGCCTGTTGATCTCATCCACTAGCACGCACGCACCACCATTAAAATTGCCAACGTCAATTAAGCGGGCCGTTCCTTTCACCAGTTTTACAGAGTCCCCGAACCACGTAGGTAGGTTCTAGTTTTCCACTTTTGGATCTTTAACCCAAAATAGCATGCTCTGCATAGAGGCGGAGCTTCGTTCTCATACAGTAAGCCCGATTTAGTGAAATAGACAGACTTTCCCCATTAAAATGATGTTTCAGTTAGAAAGTTAGCCAGCGGTGCGGGCGGCTGGTAATCCTGCCTTACGTGGTAACTAAACGCATAGGCATACTTGTTATTTATTTTACTTCTAAATGGAGCTGAGGCTCGATATATCTAGGTACTAAACTATTTTGTAAATGAGATCTAGACCACCACGACGAAAGCCAGAATGTACAATTTTAGGGTGTAAGCAAGGTATCTTGAGGCTGCTGCGTGATAAAACCTTTTGAAACCTACCCTATAAATTCTTCCTTTCTGGACAGCTTGAGATACGGACAGGATCCGGAGAGTAACTCTTGGCAGTAACTTCACTGTCCGAATCTTTTCCAAATTAGGCGGAAATTTGGGCGGTGAGGCAGCTAAGACACTACTTAAGCACCTATTTTACTAGTAAAAGCCATATAAATGTAATGTTTACCTAATACCCCGGCACCTCCCGCAAGCCGCTGCATAATTAAATAAAAACACGAATTTTATTAACGCTAAAATTAACGTCGCGTTAACGCTAACGTTAATTAACCCTCCCTATAAATATATAGCTATGGCGCCCCAGGCTCTACACTAAGTAGAACTAGATTCTTATTTAAAATGGACACTCCTACTGCTATTATACCTTAAGTAAACCAACCAGTTGAATGGAAGGCCTACGAGAAGCTAAGAAATAAAGATGCGATTGCGGCAATGTAGGCAGCTATTTAATTAATCCCTTTTAAATACTTGCTTGAACCGGAAGCTAGTGAGCACTATAATACTCGCGACTTAGCAATATAGCGCTTTAATAACTACGCGTTCTCCTAAGGCCGTAAGCTCTATATAAGTAGTGGCTAGGTTATATAGCGAGTCTATATAAGATATAGAGCTTATAGTAAAGAGACTCGTAATAATTAGAAGCTTATAGAGGAGGACCGCTAATAAAAGGACGAGGGAGGTAGATATCTTAGGCGGCCAAATAGGAAGATTTTAAAGAAGAGCTGTCCCTATTAAGTTTCCGCTTATAAGAACGTAGTTAATAGAGCTATTACCTAGCTTATAAAGATTAATAACGGTATATATACCTACGCGGCTATACCGAATCCTTTTACTCTCCCAAAGTATAAGAACCGTTGGCTGAATTATGCAGTAAGTGTAGTAGAGGCTCTTAAATACTAAGCTATTAATGTATCTGTAGGAGAGATACGGCGACTTCTATCCTCTAACAAGTTGCCACTAATTAGTAGTCGTGACTACTGGAATATAGGAGGATAGGTTTATTAAGGTATATAGAAGGTAGGTGTAATAAAGTAGGAGCGATTTAAGGAGCTGCGTTTGGCTCTCTAATAAGCCGGCTTTTATATATACTCGCGCATTTATACCGAAGTTAATTCTAAATTAGGTAAGCTTATTACTTAAAGAGCCTCCGTTGGCTCCTCTCCCGATAGTATAGATAGTATAGTATTTTCTAGAATAGCCAAGCTACTAATTAGTACTGTGGGCCCACTAAATACAATAGTTTAATTGAATGGCTGTATGGCTTAGAGTGCTTAGATATTAAAGCGTTTGGGATATTAATTTGCTTTCCTACTACTGACTGAATACTGACTTACTATTCCCCCTAGGTAACTGTACCTCTTAAGTCCTCATCCAAATCACCTTCTTAACTCTATAGTAGATTGCTTTTATACGTTGATTTGCTTTTAGCTTCTATATCTGCACTAATATAACATTCTTAATAAACCAGCTCCGCATGCCGCTATTAACTGTAATAACTATAATGAATACTGGTAAGACAGTTCCAATTATGCACTTACTTATCTTATTTAAGGCCAAGTAGGTGTTTAAAGAGATGCACGACTTTATAAACGAGTTTATGTTTTATAATATACCCGGCCTAAACGTCTATATTAGTGATTAGGGAGCTGGCTTTGTATCAGCTACAGAGAAGCTTATAGAGGAGGATATCTAAATGCAACTCTATAAGTGGTATGTTGCTAAAAATATTAAGACCATATTAGTTAATAGTGGTGATTACACTAAGGAGAAGCGGAAGCCTTTAGAAGAGTTAATATGGAAGTATATTAAGTTAGAGAATCCTGTCAAACTTAAAGCCAATTATACTATATTTATATGTTAACTTAACTAGCTGGAGGCTCTTAAAGTTAAAGAATACTGGCGCCTAAAGGAAGCCTACTTTAATAGAGCATATACGCGCCGCTACCGTAATCTTAGTGCCAATACCTTATAGTGAGGGGAGTTAATTCACCTAAGGATAAAAGCAAGGCTGTATAAAGAGCTTAGATTATTAGAAGTCGCCACCCGGATTAAGTTAGTAATTAATAAGAAGTTTAAAGAGTATAAGATGCTAGAGTATAAGGATTATAGGGAGTCTTTCCGGCTTTAAGATACTTATATATTTCGGTTGCTATAGGGCTAGGTAACTAACGAGGCTATTAGGCTTATACGAGACAAATGGGAAGTCGTTAAATCTAACTATAGGCGATTTAGCTAACTTAATAAGGACTACTAAAGGCATAAACCGCTTAAGAAGAGTTAAGTTATTGCTTATATAAGTTAGCGACTCCTAGAGTTCTATACTTGTAGATTTAATACTAAGGACGGTCACAGTAAATACGGTTGCTATTTAGCATAAGGCGACTGCGACCTTTCTGTTTAATATGGCCTCCCATATTATCATTAAATGGAGAAGGCTATGCAAGACTCGGCGTCACTACTACTAAGTCTTCTCTATCTGCGGTGGCTACTTAACGGGCCGCCTACTATTGCGTTTAACTGGCAGCCAAGCTACGCCACTTAACTTAGCGCTAATAATGAAGCTACCACCAACAGCGATTGTTTTAGTAATGGTGGAGCAGACATGGCGTTAGGTGCGGCAAGTATAGTCTATAACGTAATTACAAAGACATATCCACCCGAGCAAGCAGAAGTTCTTACAGTGATGTCAATGGACTGGATTGATTTTGGATTGGATTGGATTTCTCGGGCTCAAAGTAGATCCGGTTAAGGACTTTGATTGGCTTATATTTGGATTAGATTTGAAGCCTTCTTATAACTGGATATCTAATAGATCCAGATCTACATGTAGGTGGTGAGACGTCTGATATAAGCGAGCGTCGCTTGAGCATTCTAGGCCTATCGCCATACAATTAAGGCTCGATCTATTGTAGCGACTAATTTAATTTGATAGAAATAATTAAGCTAAGGTCGTTGATTCGATGTAGATCAAGTAGAGGAAGTTGATCCTCATCGCGTCGCCCTCATCGCGTCGCCCCCATCGCGTCGCCCCCATCGCGTCGTCGCCCTTATTACAGCCCTTATCACGTCGCGTCTCCTTCCTGCTTAATTTTTTTGATCCGTCTACTTCTTCTATATAGAGGGCTTTGTTACTACTACAGGTCGAGCAACGCGCAGAGGGGGTAGCAATTATGCATTAAGCAGCCGTGCTACAGGCAAAGCTCCTGCTATTCCTTAAAAGCGAGTTAGTAAGGTCTCTGGCAGTAGAAAAAGGAAGCGCCCAAAAACAACTGCAGATCCAATTAAGCTAGAGCCTCTTACCTATTACAAATCTGACCCTAACTCTAACTCTAAGCCAGAGCTTATATAGACGCCGGCGGTAGAGGTAAGTCAAATTAAGCTTTATAGAGAGTGGTACTATAAAGCTAGCGATATCGCTGGTTAAAGGCGCGGTAAGAAGAGGTCCTCGTATATATGGGGTAACAAGAAAGGATTCGCGATTGTGCATAAGACGTCGGCAGTTAAATACTACTACTGCTGCCAGTGCCTAGATGAGAAAAAGGATCCTGCGTATAAGCCGCTTAGTAAGAGACTTTACTAACTCTACTGCCTATTTACTAATTAGTAATTAGAACTTAATAGTAACTCTTCTATTCTAAGTTATTAGAAAAGGACTTACCAAATTAACTAAAATAGTAGTAAGATTAAATCTAAAGGGCTAATTGAGCAGTATATCGCGCAGTAGGATTATATTTAGAACGCCTAGTTTAATTGCTTTAAGATCTTACTAATCCGCTAGCTGGTGTACTATTATATTGCGTTTTACTAGATTAAAAACATCTACTTTTTAGAATTAATTTAGCATCTATATAGAAGTTTCGTTAAGTATATTCCTACTCGTAATATAATCCGCCGCTAGGTTATAGATAAGTTTTAAAAGCAGAAGCGTTAACTATAAGAGGACTTATAAGAAGCTTAATTAAATATCCACCTATTTTTTAACCTCTGGACGTCACCAAACTGCTACGCTATTATTACAATTATCGCCTACTATATTAATAAGAGCGGAGCTTAACAGACGAAGCTTTTTACTCTATAGTAGCTTAAAGGCGAATATACCGGTATAAACTAAGCCTAGATTATCCTTAATGTAATCGGCGAGTATAAGATTAGTAGTAAAATTGGGTACTTTATGCTTAATAACGCGTCAAGCAACGATATAGCTGTCAACTTAATTCTTAAAACTCTATATCTAAAGATATCGGAAAAGCAGCGAAAGCGACGTTAATTACGGTGCCTAGGCTATATAGTTAACCTCTATATATAGGCGTTCCTTCTAGGCAAGAAGGCAAACACTACGCTAGAGGAGCTTAAGCTGGCTTATAGTAGGTATGACTTTAAGTTAATTGCGAAGATCTAGAGGTAGTAGGGAGCTCTTAGTCGTCTGTATAACATTATTAGATATATTAGGATATCGCCCTAGCGCCATAAGGAGTTCCAAAAGGTCATAGTTAGTAGCAATTAGTCGTTGTTTAATAAGCTTAAGGTAAGTAATAAGATCTTAGTGTTAAGATTTGGTGGTATTCGCTACTTAATAACGTCAAAAGCTAGGGGTTTAATTGGTGGGCTTATGACCAGGCCCAGATTTTATAAATATCCGGGCTATAGTCGCAATATTAAACTTCTTAAATTCTTTAGCTAATATCTCTACTAGCTTATTTAAAGCAATACAACGCGATAGAACTTATATTTTAGCTCTATTATACGCGCTATTAATTATAAGCAATATATATAGTAATTCTGCGAGACCTATAGGCCTAAGCGTGGTAATGGCATTAAGAACAACCGTCTTATATCCTACTACTGGTTTCTTCTTAAAAAGCTTTTATTTGTCCTATAGCCATTCTATAAGGCGACTATATATAGCTAGGGCCATAAATACACTCTTTACCGCTAGTTTACTACTATAGATTAGCTTTTTAACTATACCTAAGACGCCTAGATAGATTTTAAAGAACACCATCTATAGTATAGGGACTATAACGAATACGCCTACCTTAAGGCTGCTGCCTGCGCGTTATAGGAGAAGTGCGAGAAGTACTATAAGCTAGCCGACAATAGCGCTGCTTACTATACTACTTAAGTCCTTCTACCAGATAAAAAGTGGTAGTAGTTTTATTAAAGATTTAACAATAATAAGAACAAGAAGCACTGGCTTACTAGTAACCCTAAGAATTAAGAAGATTACGGTATTTAGGGCCTAGTAGAAGACCTCTGGCTAGAGGAGTATAAGGGTAAGTATACTACTCCTATATCTAATAAGCCTTCGTCACTAATTATATTCACATTAGGTAAGACTTTTAGTAGGCTTAAGAATTACGAACAGCTTAAATCTATACCTCTTAGCAGATCCAACGCCTACTAGACCTATATTAAAAGCGACCTTAAACAAATTAACGACCATCTAGCTTATTGGAACAGCCTCTACCTCTTACAGCCTGACCTAGCTCGATTCGCCCTTAATATATTAGCTATACCCCTTATAAGCGCTAAATATAAACGCGTATTTAGTTCAGCCAAGCACCTACTTACAGATCCCCGCAATCGTCTTAAAGCTGACATTATTAAAGCCAACGAGTGCCTTAAGTCCTGGTTTGGGCAACCTTAGGCCAAGGCTTTTGCGTAAGGCGTTGATCCTGACGTTGACGAGCAGTATAAGGAGGAAGCTGCTGCCAAGGCCGCCGCCAAAGATAAAGACAAGGCTGCGGACAAGGTTGGTATACAAGCCGGTGGGCAGGAAGACAAGCAGGAAGATGAGCAGGTAGATGAGCAGGTAGATGAGCAGGAAGATGAGCAAGAAGATGAGCAGGATGGGGTGGGCGTAGTTGAATATACGATCTACGATGACTGATTTGGTCCTCAACACTATGCCAAAATTCGCGATGTAGCTGAATATATATTTGGATTATCTGGTTTAACCGGTTACGTAACCGGTTAAGAAGCCTAATTTGATTTTTGGATTGGATTTGAGGCGATTTTTGTATCCAATCCAGTCCATTGACATCACTGAGTTCTTATAGACTTATTCCGGCAGTAGACTCGGCAGCTCCTTCTTAAATTTAAAAAGCTGCGTAATAAGGATGACCTTATACTAGTGGAGCTACCTAATGCTGTTTAAACTTTAAAGGTAAAGTTTAAGAAGAAGGGTAAGGCTAGAAAGCGTGGCCTTACTGGCCTTAAGCAAGCTAAGAGAGTAGTAAGAAATAGAGAGTAGGTAAACCAATATAAGAAGCGACAAAAGAATAGGCAGTAGCTGGTAGTGGGTGTACGTAAGGAGCTTAAAATATTTAAGAGTATAGAGTCGTTAAATACACCACCTGCATTAACCGCGCCTGGGAGGTTATAGTGCTTACCACAAGACTTACCGCGAGCAGCTACTAAGAAGCGGAAACATTAGTCGCTAACCTTACCTATAGCCTCTAGAAAGCCTGCTAAGAAGTCTTTATTAAATAACTTAGTTATATTATAGGGTAGCTTACCTAAAGCACCTATATTAAGGGTGGAGCTAGAGTAAGAGTTAATGTTATTAAATATATTCGTTCGTCTACTATAATTACCTATAACGTCCTTTAGCTAAGACTTTAATAACTCCGACGACTCTAACGACTCTAATAACTCTTTTATAAAGCTTAATACTGAGGATATTGACTTTAGGTCATTATAATTTAAACTAGGTAAGGAAGTTAATATGGCATAAACTAAGATGTAAGTAATAGTTATCCTACCTATACGAACTAGCAATTAAGTGTATGGTATACTAAGCTAAATTAGGAAAATATACACTGGCTTAGAGTTAATTAGAGACGTGGCCATTTGACGCCGTTTCGCAGCTTTGACTCCTAACTGCTAGTGGTAATTTATGGCTTATCGCCTTATTCTATTAAAGCCGCTACCTTATATTATATTTGATATGCATATAAAGAAGTCCTCTATAACTTGGCTAGACCCTACTACTAATATTACTAATATTGGTTGGGGGTTGTTGATTACGTCTATGGCAAGCTTTCCGGCGGTACAATTTTTAATAATCGCGATCCTTGATTATTTAGGGTATCTCTATCACTGTAGAGACTACCGCAGTAATAGAGACGCCCTAAATAATCGATACTCCTGAAGTTCGATATTACCCCGAGCACTGTGGCTCTCTTGCAGTAACCAAGCAGCCTTAACCGCAGTAACAGAGACGCCCTAAATAGTTAATACTCCTAAAGTTTAACACCACCCCAAGCACTACGGCTCTCCTACAGTAACTAAGCAGCCTTAACTTCCTTCTAATACTTGGCGCCGAGTCTCGTTGTATTGCTATAGCCTTATTATATCGCCGCAGAGCCTTATAAGCCTTATTACATCACCGCTAAGGCCTTAGCCTAATTGCGCAGCAGAAGGTCGTGGGTTTAGTTCCCATTAGTAGCGTGTTAAAAATATTAAAAAAAAAGGTTATTTCCTATTAAATTACGTATTAGCAAGGCTTTAAATTAATTATATTGTTCTCATCTTATTTTTAACGCCCTAAATTATATTAAACCTATGTATTTGTATTATAGCTTAATAAACCACTTAAGAACTTCGGGAAAAGTGGTGTAATTATGTTGGCTAGCTCCAAATTAAATTAAAGTAATTGCAGAACTTACTATACTACTGCGCCGCGGAGACTTTATATTATGATACCTGCAATTTAATTAAATTATAACCCCTTCTAAACCTTATAATTAAATATTTTTATATATAACACCACGCCAAGACTTATAATATAGGTGCAGATCACGACTTAAGCATGGCTTAATTATAATGCAATTAGTATACGGCCCTAAGATTAAGATCTATAATACTAAAAATAAGCTCTAAGCCACTGATTTTATACCTAGTAGAATTGAACTTGGCAAAAGATTTAGACAGTAAAGTTACTGCTAAGAGTTACTGTCCAGATCCTGTCCGCTTGAGATAATGTATATCTGTGGTAAGAAAAATTCTATTAACCCATATAGGTTAGGGTCTTAATCTAATAACGGAGTCTGAGTCCTGGGGGCTTGGTAAGTATATTTATACCATTGAGTTTCTATAAAGGGCTGAGCTATAGCTCTAGTTTTCCTTATAATTCCAATTATTTTATGGTGATGCTCTGATATAGACTAGCTTGTCCTTGAGTTTGTTGTGTAAAATACTTTATATGGTTGTGGAAAAATACCTTCTAACGAGTACCGTTGTAGTGGTAATATTCTACATTATATATTTTTTCTTAAAGATTAGGAGCTAAATTCTAGTATATTAGCGTATAGCAACTAGACCGTCCTAATAGATGCTTTGTAGGATGACGAGCCTTATCTAACTATTAGATTTTCGGAGGTGATCCGAACGAAGTGTCTTGTAGTAAAGTATTTGTTTCATGGCGTAGATATAATAAACAATTCATATATTAAGGTACGAGATCCCGTTAAGGAAATTCAGTTACTAGCTAACTATCTTATAGGCTAATGGAAAGCCCTTTATTATTCGGACTCTAGGAAAGACCAACGTTATAGTAACGTCTTTAAAGCATATTAAAGAGCTAGACGGAGCACCTCGACACGTGCTATCGCTCCATGCGGTAGCAAAGGAAGTTAGTAGTGTTTTAACTAGCGGTATCCTTCATCTACTAACCTTATAAATGGTTCCTTCAACCGAAGCATATAATGCAAGGTTTTGAATAGGAAGAATAAAGAGGCGTAGAGGGTACGAGGTTTGTGCGCGCTTTACGCACCCTTCTTACATCTTAGTTACCCTGTGTACTCTCAAATATAAGTATCGCCATCGATGATTAGCTTAACAGGGAACTAGCTAAACCAAAAACAGTAATGGTAGAGATAAGTCCATATCATCTACAGTTGCCTACTAATTGTAATACTAGGCTATCACCGGCTACCTCTTTTTGCAGCCGCTAAGAAGTTGATCACAAGAGCCAACAGTGCCGTATTCTTTGGCTTAGAATTACGTAGGTTCAGGAATACCCTGCCTCTTGTCAAGCTCATGCACTTATTTTAGAAGCAAATAATCAGGAATTTATCAATGCAGCTCTTGACTTTCCCGAAGACGTCTTCGTGGGTGCTGAAATCAGGCTGGTTTTCCATTCTCTTATTATCCATCTTATCGATCCATTATCGATATAGATCTTATCGATATGGATTACAAATATTATCCATACTTCCCTACCGCTAGAAAAATTCTTAGCTTTTACCTTCCCTTTACCCTATTATACAAAATATGGATTCTAAAGCAGAATTATCTCTTCTTGCGCCTTTAACTATCGTTAATTCGGCCTTAACTTACCCAATAAGGACCTAAACAGCCGTTACAATATGGGCTTATGCTTGTACGGCGCTTAGCACGAAGCCAGAATATTTAGGTCGAAATCGTATTCTCTACTACATTTACTATCCATAAGAATTACTATATAGTAGTCTAGTTACTAGTAATTTTTAAAAGTATCTTAATTTAAAACATCTACTTTAGGTTAAAAAAGATACTAGCCTAATATAATTAGAGATACTTAAAAAACTTTAGCAACTATATATTAAAGCAGGGTCTTTAGGTTAAATGACGGAAATAAATACCTAGGTCTTTTAAAAACGGCTAAATTAGGATATAATTAATAAGGCTTTAATCTTGTTAATTATTATATAAACATTCCATTCCGTATTATTAAATAGCCTAAATTTTATACTTTTTACTAGGTTCTTAATCTAGAATTATTTAACTTTCTTATAATAGCACACTCTTAAATTATAAAAAAGATTAAACTATTCTGGTAAGCTTATAAAGATATTATACAAAAGAAACTTTAGTTAGTAATATTAAGTATTTATCTATTACTTAATATCTAGACCTCCCTAAATAGACTCCTTCTTTTAGGGATCTGCGCCTACTTTATTAATTAGGGTTAGGAGAAGCAATTAAAGGCCCTCCTTACCCTTTTGTCAAACGGAGTCTGGGTGTCTTAGTTACTTAATACTGTCTTAGTTGCCTAATATCTGTCTTAGTTGTCTGTACCCCGCTCCCCTCATATATATATAGCCTCTATTTCTTTATAGATTATTCTTTATACGAGTCCTCATTTTTAGACCTCATTTTTAGGTCGACACCTTTATACGGTAGCAAATTATAATAGAGATAAGTAATTCGCTACTCTTCTCCTAGTTTTTAAGGACTACGGTATTATACAAAAGCTTAGGTCTATTATTTATAATAATGCTAGTTTAAATAATACCCTTTATCGCAAAATAGAAGCCTATCTCTTAAAAGAGGAGAAGATTAAATAGGATTTCACGTATCGGCGGATCCGCTGTACTGGTTATATTATTAACTTAGCCGTATAAGCCTTTCTATTTTATAGTTAAATTAAAATAGAGTAATTTAAGTTGTATAATAAATAGGAAGGAAAAGGGGAAGTAAAAGATAAAGAGGAGAAATAGGCAACCTTTTAGGTTATAAGACCACTCGGCAAGCTTTATAATAATATTATATATATCTATAGTTCTGCTAGTTATATAAAGGAGTTTAAGGATCTTATAGAGAGAATAATTCCACTTAATAACCGTATAAGTGTTTAAAACTTATATTTCGTTTAGGTTTTTTATAGGCCTTATATTACAGTACTGTAATAAAGTAGACTAAATAACTACGTTATGGTATAAAGAGGGGAAGAAGGTGGAAAGGGGGTATTGTATATAAATAGTAGGGCTAGCCGCTAAGTCACTAGTAGTAGGCCAGCTAATAGTAGGAAATAGTACAAGACAGTATAAAACAGTATGCGTTAGGTTAGTGCCGTAATAGTACTCCTCTCCCCTAGATAGTTTAGTCCCTAAACTAAATAGATAACTTAAAAATAGGCAATATATGGGGTTACCTATTTTTTACTATAAAGATATTAGTTCCGCTTACCGCCCTTAACTAAGCTAATAGCGATTTTCTATACCGGGTATAGAAAATTCTAATTAGTTAGTTTAGTAAGTAAGGTTGATAGAACTCTATACTGCCACCTAAATTAATCCGCGTAGCGTTTCTTAGCAAGAATTTAGTTAATTAAATAACTTTAACTGCCGGTTAAAGTTCTATAACATCTTAACCACTATAAATTTTAATACGGTGGTCGGCCGCGACCTTAGCGTAACTTTTTCTTATTTTATACCCAGTCTAGAGATCCTAGCTTCTTAGGGTGTTGCTTATAAAAGCGCTATATAGCTTATTCGCAACCCTTTAGGTCTTCCTCTAGCTGCTAGGTTATGTCCTTATAATATTTCCATTTAATCTTATAAGTTAGGCCCTAGGGGTCTTCGTTGTGTATATTAAGGATTTTCTTAAACTCCTATTTATCTTCTATATTACCATTATTATCTCTCTCTGCTACTCGTCCTTATACATTATAGCGCTCTATAATATTAATATTTACTTAGCTAGGGATCTCTTTAGTAGCCTAGAGGCGGACCTTAGATATATAAAAGGATTTATTTACTTAGATATGGTTCAGAAGGTCTATTATAACTACCCCTTAGTATACTATAAGTATAGGGTATAGGCCGTCCCATTTATCGTCCTATTTCTTCTTAGGTCTATTTATCTTTATATTTTCTAAGCTAACTATAACTATATTGCCTTTGTAGAATAACGCGCTCTTATCCCTACGGGTATTAGTATTATCTTTATAGCGTTACTATAAAATCCGGGCTAAGGCCTTAAGCTATATTAATATCCGCTTAAAGCGGTTAGCCATAGAGTCTGCGCGGAAGAACTCCTTCTTTACTTATACTAATAGTATTAGTAGGTAAAGGCTAGCAGGCTTAATTCCAAGGTAAGGGTTAAAGCTATAGTTTGCAAAAAACGGGGAGATGCCTATACTTTTATTAACTTAGTTATTTATAGCAAACTTAATAAGCGGCAGGTAGTTAACCTAGTTAACCTATATAAAGCTAATAAAAGTATAAAGGTATTTATTTATAGCAGCGTTAATAATTTTGGTTTAGCCGTCTATTTCTAACGTCAGGAAAAAATTTACCAGCATTTAATTTTACTTTTCTGCCATTTTAGCATTTTCTAGCATTTCTAGCATTTCCTAGCATTTAGCTGCTAAATGCCGCATTTAGAATCAAGTGTTAGCATTTAGCTGCCAAATGCCGCATTTAGAATTAAGTGTTAGCATTTAGCTGCCAAATGCCGCATTTAGAATTAAGTATTAGCATTTAGCTGCCAAATACCGCATTTATAATTAAGCGTTAGCATTTAGCTACTAAGTGCTAACTATAAGATTACTA
>Ga0307515_10010561_pt1 | contig 17678 bp, 25 predicted proteins | sample 17_EM_MG_FD_194513 | JGI IMG/M metagenome (GOLD analysis project Ga0307515, IMG submission 194513) | Populus trichocarpa ectomycorrhiza microbial communities from riparian zone in the Pacific Northwest, United States - 17_EM | ecosystem: Host-associated > Plants > Roots > Unclassified | place... | reverse complement strand
TCCCCCTTCTGTACGTACACTATATATACACACGCAACATGTGAGAGATCTGTAATACAGTCCTCTCTTAGTATGGTTGCATTCGGATTACGGGTCCTGGAAAAACTGCGTTGATGGTGGCGTCAGATGTGTCATTGGTCCAAATACTGACTGCGCCCCCATTACAAAAACCGGCGAGGGACCAGATTTTGTTTCTCACCTCCTCGTAACGTGACGCGTTCAATGAGATTGTCTTTTCGAATTCGTATCTTGCCACCTGCCATATCCTGACCGTACCCCTTTGTTTCGCCTAATTTGAAACAGCCTCGGATCCTTCCACTCTCCGATCGACTTTGCCTCTTTCGTTTTAATCTCTCATCCCGCTCATCCTCCTCCTCCTCACCCCGCACCCGCGCTCGCAGACAGAGAGTAATGGTAAATGCCAACTACAGATACATTTCAGGATATACACATAATTACCACACACACACACACACACGCCTATACATATCTACCCATATGTTCTGCGTATCGAAGAGGAATAGTCAAGTATCAAAACAAAAAGAAGGCCAAGGCCGGAGGGCCAAAGCTCCATTGTACCCATGACTCGTCGCCCCAAAGTCACTAGATAACAAGCAGTTGAGACGTAATGGAACCTCCCCTCCAGAAATTATATCCACCCGACACAATACAGATCAAATGAAGGCTTCAGTCCATATAGAGTGGGCATCATAAGTGCCCGGGTTTGTATGGTCGTCTAAGCGATTGATTGACCAGCTTCCAGAATCTCTCAAGTCTTCACTCTACCGCTATCCGGATCCCGCGAACGGATTACGGAACCAGGGGCGAGTGACGTTTGCGAGCCATAGATAACGACTCGTGACATCTGCCTAGCCTTTGAACGTCGGAGGGGGCATCAGGTATCCAAACTCCCCGGGAGACGGCCGCAGCGGGGCCAATGATGCCAACTGTTGTAATAGCTGCTCATCCATCGAATTTCTAGGGATAGCCACCGTTTTTTCTAGGTAGCTGAGGGGAACCAGTTCGAGGGAGGAATGGGACGGGTAGTGTGGAGGCGTCAGGGGATAGGACCGGGGCGGTGAGGCGTCGTCTGACGAAGTAACCGATGATTGTGACAGCGAAGGGGAGGCCGATTGATAACCAGATTCATGTTGGTGGTACGGGGAGGGCGTGTACATCGATTCTTCCTTCGATGATGACGGCGTGTCAAACGTACAAGGGAACACGTGAAGGTTCTCGTAGGGCGGGCAGCCAGCTGGCGAATTACCAAACGGACGAGGGGCATGATGCGGCGCGGCGGTACTTTTCGATAGGGAAAAAGTTGTCTGGGCTGGCGGCGAGCCCTGTGGCTCGTGCTTCCGGGTCTTCGCCGCGCGAGCACTCTTGAACCAACCTGTAGGAACAGGGACGTCTCCTACGCCTGGGATTTCTGAGACGGATTTCAGATTGTCAACCGTCTCCTGACTCCAGTACGCAGCTAAACGAACCAATTCAGTGACTGGTTCGAGGAGAAGGGAGAGGGAGAGAGAGGTATCTTACTGATATGCCATTTGCGCTGAATACCAAGAGGTCGATCATCGGGCAAACTGACAAACTGAAACCAAGAAAAATTAGCCGCCATTTCTTTCCTGTGGCCAAGGTCGCAGGGACCTACCACACTGTACGTCTGTTTGACGAGTTTTGGCGTGTTACGCCTGGGCCGTTGGAGAATATTGTTGAGCGTCGCGCTCAAGTGCTTGTCGTTCTCTCGAGGCTCGTAGTACAGGAATTCCTGGGGAAGAGTGAGCGATGATTCACGCAAGGGACTCTGGGGCTCGTACATCTCGAACTCGACTCGGGCCCCAAGTCATGCCGTCGGTCCTGAGAGGGAGAGGGGACGTATGAGCACATCACGAGAGCAAGCCAAAAGAGGAGGGAGAGCTTACCATCGCTCCATGGTTAGTCCCGCAGCGTCAGAATTAGCGCTGCGCTCCTCCCAGACGTATACATTTCCAGGAGCAATAGATTTTCTCTCGTCTGGATCTAAGCGACGGGAGATAATTGGGAGGATATGCCTAGCGACTGCGTAAAAGATGTGAAGTGCATCGCGTATGGAGCGGACGTGGACTCCGGAGAGGGTGGGCTGCTGATACATCGAGGGAGGAGGAGGAGGAGGAAGGGGGAGAGGGTAGTAGGGGGAAACGGAAGAATAACCGACCGCCGTTTTTAAACGAGTTTAGAGTTTTTTTCCTAAGTAGATTGGAGCCCGTTGCGTTTTGATGGAAACGAAAAAGGAAAAGACCCATCAGGACATGGGTGTTGCCGAAGTGATCGTGGAATTAATATATTTTATGATTTTTCGGGGGGCGCGCGCGCTTCAAGGCGGCGATCAGATAGTTTGTTGTTTGTGAGAAAGAGAATAAGCTTCGGGTGTTTGGAACCGCTCATGCGAACGCTCAACCCTTCTCTCCGGTTATCAGCCTGCTATGCGGTCCTCTTTACGTCCGTGCACGGACCATTTCCATTCTACAAGCCAATCCCCTCTGGGAAGTCACGACCCGGTGGATCGCTCATCTTGAATCTAATCTGCGCCCCTGTATCAAATCCATTCTAATCCCTCCACGTGGTTACTGCCCCGCCCCTTCCTCCACCAATACTCTTCTCCCAGTATATGACGTATATCATACTCGACAACCACTTAAGAATTCTCAACACAGTCTCACATGTCCCATCTTACGCAATTTTTTTGTTCCAATCATTCCCCTTGGAATGTACGCTCACGTTGATGCCCAAAAATTCAGGGTCCCGACTATAACCACATCATCCCTACCGCCCAGGGCACGTCAGAACCCTCTGGCCCTCTCTCCCTTCAATCTCCCGCTCTATTCTTCACAGTCCAGCCCCTCGCGTACGCTCCGTCCTTCCTTATTCCAGCAGGTGGTCTAGATCGTCAATCAGCCTCGCTGCATCCTAGAAGAAGATAAAATCATCATCATCATCATCTCACCTTCCAATGGTAACACGACGCTCCATGAATCATCGACTTCGGCGTAATGCCTCCGTCCTCGGAAAGAATACCAAACCCTGAGCACTTTGGGCAAGTTCGGTGCCGGGTCGTAAAAGCCCTGGAGACCAGACTAAACGTGTGGCGCAATGTCCATCAGTTTTCCGGTAACCGCTTTCCGCTCATCCAAAAGGAATTAACCTTGGTCTGTCTCCCCGGGACGTACAATTGGCTCTTGTTGACCAAAGCCTGCACCGCCGTCGTTACATCGATAACCAGATCCCTAGCTTCCTCCAACGAACAACCATAATTCGCCTTCTCGATCACAAGACCTAGAACATTGGGCGGTTGGGGAAAAAAAAAAAGTGGTTTAGGACCGGGTCTCGACATCCGGAAACAGTCTGTTGCCTTACCGTCGACGTTACGTTCCGCATCAGTATGCCGGCGAGCAACATCCCGTAAAACGCTTCTCTCAATTTCCAGTGCCTCGCGGTATTCGGACGAGCTCTCGACCTCCTTCTGGAGCCTTTGTTTATACCTTATAAAGACAGCCAGTTAACCGAGCTGTCCCTCGCCATGTCAAACTATAAATTCGGTCACTCACGCCACCCGTTTCCTATACTGTCTCGGTTGATAGAGGAGGTGATAACCTAGAAGAAGGGCTACGGTCGGGACCATGCTTGTGTAAAAGGCCAGCTGCGGCTCGTACTCCGCCGATAGCACGATGGGAAGGTGCAGGTGCTGCCTGAGGTAGCGTAAACTGTATAAACCCCCAGAGTGCCCATGTGATTAGCGAATTAACGCGAGAAATGGACAGAAAACAAAAAGGAAACAACTTAACATACTTGATGGTTAAAACTACCCCCTCTGCGCCCGAATTGATGTTAGCGTCCACCCCGGTTCGCTGGTCCGGCGAATTCCATGCTCCAGAAATCCAATAGGTCAGGCCCATAACTCCTAACGTACCACCTATACGCATATCTAGCGCGAGCCTACTAAACATAATCCCAAACTCCGACCGGATCCCGTTCATCAATTCAGAGAGGGAGATACCGAGGGAGTAAAAGCTGGTCCCTTTTACCAATGCATATCCCGACAGAAGACTCGTGGGGGGGTCGTCTTCGGAGGTATCCTCTTCTGAATTAGCTTTTGGGGTGTAGTCAAAGTTTTTCGGAACGACTACATTCACCGAGAGCGACGGTGAGGCGGACAACGCATCAAGGGTTAGCACACCTTGTGTGCCCGAATCCGGAAACAGCCTTCGTGAGTACGTCAACGAGCATGGTGGCACCACCCCCTTTCCTAAAGACAACGACCGAGCCGCGATGCGAGTCTGGGCCTGAACCGTGTTCGCCCCGTCGCTGTAGTTCGCGTTGCAGGTCAACGTAGGCCGCGCCAAGAGCGGAGTGGAAAGCTAGGCCCAAAGTACAACTCAGCGACCACACGAGGCTACGTCAAGTAAAACTCGTGCTGACCTCGAAGTTTAGCCGTGGCGAATATAAATGTCGCAGAGAGCCAACAATATGCATTCGCCCTCTTCCCACGTTCCCCCCCAGCGTAGGTCTCAGAGCTACCGCGCTGGTCAGGCTGGCACGTGTCTTCTTTGAAATTACGTGCTTCGGAAAAATGAACTTTTATTTTTTCAAACATGATCGAGCGATAATGTACTTGCCTGCACACTGTGCCGAAGACCAACGTTGAAAAGGTTAATGCTGCGAATTCTAAGCAATGCAACGCCAAAGTGCGAGTCGGAGGGGTGGACGTGATCACGTTGGAAAAAGGAGGTCGCATCGACTCCCAGGCTAAGTCTATTGGTTGGCCGTACAATCTGCTCCAGTTTGTGTGCGTCCACATTACGTTTCACCAATACGAGTTCGGACTTGATCTGACAGAGGAACGGGGACTGAGTTTCTCAATTGAGCGGAAGGCTCTACCGAGGGTACGAACCTCTTCGACTGGCCGCTCATTCAAGCCTTCGGGGAGCTCGATCTGGAGACCATCTTCACCTAAATAGTGCGTTAGATCCTGTAACAGGGTAGCGCAGAGTTATGAAGAGAGAAGGGGTCGACTGCGCGCGTTGTATGTATAATAGCCGCGATCAGAATGCTTTGTCGAACGCTTGGAACAAAGGCATCCAGAAAGGGTATTGGGGTAAGGACGGGACTTCGGCGTATGGGGACAACGCGTTGTCTAAGATATCCAAACAAGGGAGAGAGACTCAACCTAGCGTGTCGTACACGATGCTGTGGGGAGGCACTGTGAGAGATGATCAAAATAGTCTCAGTGTTGGCCGCACGCACCGGAGAAACGGATCCGACAGCACTGCGAGAACGTTAATTACGGTCAATACCCGATGGGGTTCGAGAAGGCGTTGCTTGATGGGATGAAGGCGGACATGCCTTGATATGCCTTTTGGATTTTCAGGAACTGCTTGGAAGCTATTTCCTTTGCGGACTCGTCGCGTTGTTTGTCCGGATGGTATTGGATAGACAGCTGGCGGTAGCGATCCCTAATCTCATAGTCGGATGCGGTCGGAGGGAGGTTCAAAACGGAACTATCGTGTGAAGATTAACGTGCGTTTGCCACCAGGCGAGCCCAAACAGCTCACTAATAATAATTCCGACCATGAATTTGAGCGGCGGAGTTGACTGACATTCAGCACCCCTTTCGAAGCACTCACGGGGATTCGGACGGGGATTCGGACGGGGAATCAAGACAAAGTCGAGGGTATACGCCCGCGAGGACGGCGGATGCAAATGAGGTGCGGGTCGGAAATGCAATCGAGAATCACACGTTTCTGCCATAGTGATCGAATTCTAACCTTAACCCTACCACAGCTTCATCTCCCGCACACTCCTAACCCCTCGGCGGCGGCAACGAGGCATGGCCTCCCAACAACCCTCGAAATCCAGGTCGGTCGGAGGCGTAGCCGAACCGAAGCCCCGCGGCCCAAACAGAACAACGAAGACGGTTGGAAAACTCAAGGTGCTTCCTGAGCAACCGGAGCCATCGACCGGTCCCAAATCGCCACGTGTCGCTCGCGACTTCACAGCGTCTCAAAGTCGCACGGAAAGCAGCGAGAGTGAGGAAGAAGGCGACGATGAGGCCGAGGATGAAGCAGAGGCAGAAGCGGAGGTCTGTCTCATCCTCTCTGATGGAAAGGACGCCGACGTCATATCGCACAGGTCTACAACCAATTGGACCTCATACCTGCTGGCACAGCCCGCCGGGATGCTCGCAGACTAACAAAGAAACGTATCAAGCAGCTCCCTAGGGTTACAGCTTACGCAACGGCTAGGTGCGATCAACTTGGATCGTTGGCCGATGAGGTCGGAGTCTAACGCCCCACCGTACAGTTCTTACCGCTTTCAGGATCTAACGAAATTCTTCAATGCGCGACGAGAAACCTACCACACAAATCCTCAAGTTATAGATGAAGTGATCTATACCCCGTATTCATACAACCCCACTATTCCACAAAACAGCCGAGATACCGGGGAAGGTACCGAGATTCCTCCTACCGGGGATCTCCTGGGAACAGCTGACCTCCTAACGGAGGGCGGCTCGTCCCCTCACATCCGGAAGCGTTCCACCAAGTTCACCGAGGCCCCTATCCAGGCCGAGGTATTCTTGTTTGAGTACGGCACAGTCGTAATCTGGGGTATGACGGAGACAGAGGAGAAACGTTTCCTCTCTTCGATGTGCGAGCGTTTCTTCCTTCGCGTTTCGTATCCTATTCACTTGCAAGTTCCCAGAAAACGATTTGAAGTCGAGCGATTGGGTGAGTTTCGGGTTTAAATTGCTTTCGGTTACTGGCTTCGCTACGCCCTTGAAACCTCGATCACCATTCGCCCGTCTGGATGTGCTAACCTAATGGGCAGCCCCGGAAGATATTGAAATGGAGGATCTTAATTTCTACTATGCGAATTATAGCAGGCGCGTCCCTTGCTCACGGTAGAGGCTCGTAGTGGCTGAAGTTTCCCGGGCAGGATATACAACGACGTAATCACCTTACGGAAAGGCTCCAGCTACATGTGAGCCACTTGTGGTCCGTCCCCACCCCTTCACTGACTTTCCCAGGACGAAACTGTCACTATCGCATGCGCTCGCACAATCCGTCAAGATATCATTGGTCAGAGCTGCGCGACCCCAGTGTTCCAGCAGCCACTGATGTAAAGCGTAGTTCGAATCGCTCATATCAACGACGATAGAAGAGACAAAGGACATACCAGAGATCATTAGCGAAACGGGAAAGATTGGGATGCCGCATAAAGGTGAGGAATCCGGAAACCCAATACAGTCACACCACCGGCCCCGCTTCCTTTCCACCGACGCTTCTCTCGTTCTACTAATCCAACGCCACTAATGCAATCACCATCATTTTCCCCATCATCATCATATACGTGCTAACGAGATACTTATCATATTTACCCTTCTCTTCGTTTTACAGAAATCATGCGCCAGATTGGCGAACTCTTCCTCCTCAGGACGAATCTCAACTCGGTTGGCTCCGTTCTGGATTCCCCCGTATGCATTCTTTGTTTGTTTGTTTGTTCAGTTCGGTCGCTGACAGATTTACGTTTGCCGTTCGTTCTCTATTGAAACCTTGTTTAGGAGGTATTTTGGGTACGTGTTTATTCAGGGGGTGTTTTGAAAAATCTCACCTGATAATGCATCCGGACTACCGTAGACCTATCCTGATCTCCACCCCCTCTATGATGCGGCCAGAAGCTACCTGGAGATTCCCCAGCGGATCAACCTCCTAAACACCCGGGTTCAAGTGAGTTCGATCACGAGTTTGCAGGTTCCTACCGCACCCTAACAATTCTGCACGCCGTATAGGTACTCCAAGACATGTTACAGCTCCTAAAGGAGTCGGTGTCCAGCCAGCATGCCGAGAGACTGGAACAGATCGTCATCGCGTTGATCGGCGTCGAGATAAGTAAGTTCGTCCCAGTGACTAATCATCTCCTTCGAGCTAAGCATGCACTTCATTCACCCATCTCCCTCCTGACATAGTTCTCGGCATCGTCACGATCATCGTGGACCTTCTTGCTTGATCCTTTTCTCGTAATGCACACTCCTCGAGTTAGTTCGATGTCACAGATCGCGGTCTTTAGCCACCCAGGAAAAACTTCACTCATGAGTATACCACTTGTTCTACGCTACTGTAATCGTTTGATGATGATGATGATGAAGAGGGTATCTAATACGACCTTCCAAACATCGCCCAGCGCTTCGCATCTTGTCCGCACGCCACACATTTCGTCTTTCCAGGTTCGATGGGATCCCACCTGGATTGATCGAAGGGGATACACAGAGATTTGGCACCTGCGGATGGAGCGCGTTCATCTGTGGGTTCAGCGCTGGGGAGATGTGGGTTTCAGCTATCTCCTAAACATTGACGAAATCGGGAGCACTCACGCCCTGGCGCTTCTCTCTTTGATATCATCTTCACATTGCTCGCGTTCACACCAAGGAATGACGACAACATTCTTGCCATCGAGAGCGGGGACGAGATCTTCCCAATCAGTGATGGCCTTGAGTCGTCCTTGGTAGGTATCCTTGGCGCGGGTAAACAGGTCCTTCTGAATGACCTCTAGAAGGGTGGACACTGTCTGAGGCAATCCCTCGAGTGACACAGGGTCCTTCTTGCCGGTGTCTCGTCTAACTGTGAGCGTCTGGTTCTTTGCAATGTCCTGGGGACCAATCTCGAGCCGGAGGGGAACTCCCTGTTGGGATTGAGTAAGGACCACGTAAGTGTTCGAGAAGTGATGGGTTTTACCTTCTGTTCCCAGTCGTTGAACTTCCAGCCAGGGGTGTAGCCGTCGCGCAGATCGGCCTTGGCACGGATATCGGCAGCGCGGAGGCTCTGAGCGAGTTCTTCACATTTGTCATTAATTCGTTTACGTTCCTCGTCCGTCGTCTTCGCAGTGATACCACAAGGCACTATAACGACTTGGACGCTAGCTACCTTTGGCGGAAGGACGAGTCCCTGGTCATCGCCGTGGATCATAACCATAACACCAATAGACCGGGTCGACAGACCCCAGGAATTCTGCCAGACGTAGATCTTGCCCTTACCGACAGGGTCGTTGGGGTCCTCTACGAAGATATCAAACATGTTCGGATTGGAGAAATTGGTTCCGAGGCAGTGAGAGGTGGCTCCCTGAATACCACGACCGGAGGTTGGGATGAACCCTTCGACGGTGGTTGTGTAGAGACCACCAGCGAATTTCTCTTTTTCGGACTTGACACCGGGAATGACAGGAACCGCAAGCAGCTCCTCGTATACGCGACGGTAGAGGTCAAGGATCTCTAAGACTTCCTTGTCCGCCTCTTCATGTGTCAAGTGAGCGGTATGACCTTCTTGCCACAGGAACTCTCGGGTCCGAAGGAACGGCTCTATGGGTGACTTTGATTAGGGGCCGTCGCAAAACATACAAGGCAGACATACGGGGGCTCTTGAACTCCCACCGAACGACGCTGTTCCACTGGTTCAGCTTCAATGGCAAGTCCCTATGACTCTTAATCCATTTAGAATAATCTGTCAAGCTTCAGTACAAGCTAATCAGGGAAGTTATGCCTGCACTTACAAGGATACATAGCGGTCTCGGATGTTGGGCGAATGGCGATGTGTTCTTCGAGTTCGGATTGGCCACTGGAAAATACCATCAGAGATGAACAACAGTCGTGGGGCTACGCCTTACGCTCTTGTAACCCAGGCGACCTCGGGAGAGAATCCTTCTATGTGATCTTTCTCCCTCTCCAGAACCTTTTGGGAAACGAACATGGGGAAATAAGCGTTCTGGACGCCCAAAGCTTTGATTCTGTCATCGAACCATCCTGTCTCGTGGTAAACAGCGGAACTATTGCCGAAGGGATTGGATGCGTACTTTGGATGGTTTCCCAGATGCTGTAGGACCACGGTTTCAGGATATAGCACCCACTGACGTTGTAATAGTCCAACATATCCGCTTTGATCAGGACCTACTACGGGTCAGAGCGAGTCGCGATACACATGAGCTTGTACCCTACTCACATCGGTGTACCAGGCAGAGAAATCCTCGTCCTTCTTCGCGCCGATGGCAATCTGAATTGCGCTTTCGCCCTTCGAGGGAGCCTTATCGCCACCACTCTTGGGTTTTGAAGCTGCAGGAGCAGGAGTGGCGGCCTCAGCCTTCAATGCTACGAAGTCGATCTCTTGAACCTTCGCGTCGGCAGTCTCGAGCGATTTGAGGTAGGAAGCTAGATCATTTCCCGAAATGAATGCGGTATCCCTAGAAGATCCGGCATGGATGGCGAAGATGGCCTCCGAAAGCGCGATCGATGAGTCGAGGACCACAGTGACTTTGGGGAATGTGGTGGAGTTGAGGGCGATCGGAGAGACTTCATCGGGGGGACAAGGTTAGATCAGATTATGAGTGGAGACCTTCGGTAGAAAGTGCGTACGGGAGTTCTTGTCGAGGGCGAAGAATTCCGATAACAGATCCTCAGAAGCGAGGCGGAGCTCCTTGAAGTTAAGCTTCTTGCCCAATGCTCCAGAGGCTGTTTCTGTTTCTTCTCGAGCAATAACGACGACCGGGACAGGGGTGGCGTTCTTTGCTGTCTTGGGTTTGTAGACAATGGTCTTGATCAGCTCGAAGGACTTTGGGGATGAGGTATCCGCAGATAACGCGTCTTTCCATGATGCAGGGGAATTTGTGGCAGCATGGGAAATGGTTGCCGTGGGCTTGATTGAGAGGGCTGCAAGAGCCTGGGTGACTTGATCCAGGGAGGACATATGAGGAGGGGACGAAGATAGATAGTGGGGGTACGGTTGTGCAGTGGGAAGATGATTTGACTTTGTGAGGGGGCGTGACTCGACATGTCGAACACTCAATGCGGACATCAGCCTTTGCGGTTTGACCAGCACTCTGTTGCTACCCACAACTCGCAGCAGGCATCTTGCACTGCGGTATGCGACCATGCGCAATGGCCCGGCCGAAGTCGTGGTGGTGTTTGGCAGTTAAGCTCGCTGGCGGCTATTTTCGCGTCCATGAGACGTGACATACCCAACGCGGTCCTCATTGTTAAGCAAGGCCCACTATTAGAATGACAATTATAATACCCTAATACAATCCGCTAAATCATCTACTTGGGCTACGAACCGCGTCATCGCATCGAGCACATAAATCAGCATGTTCCCCTCGAGTGAATGTCCAGCACCGGGGACATTTGGAGAGCGACGCTGGTCTGACGCGCAAACCCACCGCGTTGGCTGGGATATCAAGAGATTCGGGCACCTCGCCCTCAGAAGGGGAAGCGCTAGGTGGGTATAAGGTCGTAGTGTACTCCCATTCCGATTCTTGTTTCGAATTTCGGAAGGCCACCTCATCAAGGACCCTGACATCGGAGACCACAGACAGTGTTTTCAGAATGGTCGCTAGATGGAACGATCTTAGTGGTCACGTCCAGCGAAAGACAGGAAATGACATACGGTCACGCCGTAGCACACCAAGTTCTCTCCAAGTCGATTCCCCTTGGGAAGGCAAAAGGAGATCAATACCTGCTTCGAGCGAATTGCGAAGCTGCCTGGAGACTGTTGCGTGAGAAGCAATAAATAAATAAATAAAGTACCAACTTGTTCTCTCGTGCCTGCTCGAGGAGTAACATCACCCTGCGGCGTACTGCCAATGCAGATTTCACGTCCAGAGAACCCTCAAGATCAGTACGTCCCTAATAGTAATATTCCAGGAGCACGCGATGATAAAATAGCCGAGGGTTACATACCAAGGGTTGCCATTTTGTCGTGAAGACAGATCCGCGTGTCGCGACATCCTCACCCCCACCATGCGCGTGGTGATGGATCTCCTCGGCCAGATGAGGGGTAATTGGGGCGACGAGGGACGTGAGAGAATCCAAGATCTACCCCGTTTCGTCAGAATACGCCGTTCGACCTCGCAGCTTCCACAAACCTTCCCAAGCACAGTCACAACCGATCTACGTTCTATACTGTCCGGAGCATTGGCGTATAGTGTGTCTTTGGTTATGTCAAAGTAGAGTGATGACAGCGTTGTGTTGGTGAAATTGCTCAACGCCGTTACGACTGGTGCCGAATAGGATCGTTGAATATGCCAGGTGCCTCACGCATCAGAAGAGATAATCGAGCTGACCTTTTGCGAAGTCGTGGGACTTGTAATTCTCCAGCACGGTTTCCTCCAACTGCCGCAGCTCTGTCATGACGTAACGCTCGATCTATCAAACACGTTAGAGACCTCCTCTAGCGAACAGAAGCAGTACATCTCACAGGACCCAACAGCTCCCACGGGACAGGATCAAAACCTTTTCTACTCGGGGCGTCTCCGATGTTTCCAAGAATGAATCGAGCAGAATTGCGAATCTTCCGAAGAACCTCTGCCGACTGTCCCAAGGCGGTCTTACCTAAAGGACTGTCCGTTCCGAAATCTGCGGAGGCAGCCCATAATCGGAGAACGTCGGCACCGTAGGCGGGTTCCCTCTTGAGATCCTAGTAGTATAAACCTTGTTATTACATCAAACCTTACCTCCCACGAGGCGATCAAGCTCACCTTTCCACCCTGAATGATGGTTTCTGGCCTGATAATATTTCCTAAGGATTTACTCATCTTCTTCCCAGACTCATCCAGCACCATCCCGTGCGTGACTAGGGTCCTGTAAGGCGCCCTCTTCTGCCCGTTCTCGTGATGGAGGGAACCGATGAACGTAAGCAGTTGACTCTGGAACCAACCGCGATGCTGATCTGATCCCTCAACACATACGTCCGCCAAAACTTCGCTGCCGCCCCGCAGACACGTGAGAATAGACCAAGAAGTGCCGCTATCGAACCACACGTCCATAGTGTCGGTGCCTTTGCGCCATTCCGAGGACAAAGAAACGCCATCTCCATGTAGGTGCGGCGGAACGAATTCATCGACAGGTCCATTCCACCAGTAATCGGTTCCTTTTGACTCAAGGACTGAGAGTATGTGGTCTACGCTCCGCGAATCAAGCACCGCGCGGTCGGTGGGGGTGTGATATAGCGCGGGGATCGGGACACCCCAGGCACGCTGCCGTGAAATACACCACTCCGATCGTGAACGAATGAAAGATGTCAGCCGGTTCCTCGCTACATGTGATTGAGATCTCAATGGGACGTCAAGGTAATCTGGTTCGGTGACTTACAAACTTCTGGGTAAAATTGGACCCCAGCAAGAGCATTTAGGGCCGCTTCTTTGATATTCTCTAGGTTTGCGAACCACTGCGAAGTAGCCCTAAAACGTGGTTGATGTGAGTCAGATGGTTGGTGGAGGCCTAGCCTGGCTTACAAAGTAATAACAGGCTCCCCAGTTTTCCAGTCATATGGGTACCGATGCCGGATCCTCTGCACTTTCACGAGGGCACCGGCAGCTTCCAGTAACTTGACCATAGCTCTAGACCCTCCCTTCATGATGTCTTGGCCAACCAACTCCTCGGCAGCGGAATTTCCAACGACTTCGGCGATGTCGTCGGTAAATTTTCCTTCACCGTCAACATGGCATAATAGGCCGGACCTGAAGCTGGCCGGACCCAAGTTCAAGAGAGCGTGATAGTCCTCCGCGCCGTGTGCCGGAGCACAGTGGACCAGACCGGTGCCTGACTCCGCTGTTACGTGATTTGACGGGATAACGGGACGACGTGCTTCCACGGCGAAGGGGGAACGGTAGTGAGACCCAGCCAAGTCGGAGCCCCGTGCTTTGCCAACGACGGTATACTGCCCAAGGATCTCGGCCAGCGCGTCCAACCTCTCCTCAGCCACGATGGTTAAACCGGGAAAATTCTCAGATTTAACAAAACTGTACGTCATAGCCGAGTTGACCGCAACACCCTGAACGCGCGTGAGTAGCTTCCAAGCGTAGTATTCGCGCTCCATACCATATTAGCAGACAATGTCCAGGGTGTGGTGGTCCAGATCAACAATCGCACTTGCTTGTGGTCCTTGACGAGTGGTTCCACGGCTGGTTTCAACGTTCCTTGGGTGTCTAACTCAAAACAGACGTATGCCGAGTGAGAGACATGGTTGTCCTGGTAAACCAACTCTGCCTCTGCCAATGCAGACCGTGACGACGGGGAGTAGTATACCGGTTTGTGCTGTCGATAGATCAAACCTGTTCCCTCGTTAGTAACGGGTGGCACCAAGTGTTCAAGGTTGCTCACCCCGGTCTACCATCTTCTGAAATACCCTCAGTTGACGCATCTCGTACTGCGGATCTGTGTACATGTGATGAGTCGCTCAAAGGGCTACGTGCATCAGGAGGCGTACCTAGAGTCCGGTATGTGGTTGTTTCGTTGTCCCAGTCGGCCATGATTCCCAGGGACCTGAACTCCTCTTTCTGTGCCGCAACCTCCTGAATGGCAAACTCCTTAGCCTTAGCACGGATCGTAGTAGCCGGAAGGGTGTGTGGGTCCGCCTTGGGGCCATCATGTTAATGCATAGAATCCCAGTCACTCAACCAACGAACGCACTCCAAGGGCTGCCAGCGCCTTGTTTTCTATGGGTAAACCACGACAGTCCCATCCGGGGACGTAACTTGTCCTTGAAGTCAGTTTCAAGTCGCAGCAAAACCTCGGAGAAACGCTTACTGGACCTTCCTCCCGAGAAGTACATTAAACCGGTTGATTATGTCCTTTATGATCTTGTTGAGGGCGTGACCTTGGTGGCAATTAGCGTGCTCCATCCAGCTCGAAGCAGAAGGTAAAATTACCCATATGGAGTCGTCCGTTTGCGTACGGCGGACCGTCGTGAAGGACGAATAAAGGTCCATCCAAATTTTCCGACTAGTAGTTCCCAGTGAGCATTGAGAGTACACCCGGTTCAAGGGCCACAAACCTGCCACCGGTATAACTGCGGTCCGGTCTTGTTTGCAAACGTCCGCTCAACCACAGCAGCATCGTGGCGCATAGGAAGAGATGTTTGAGGAAGTAGCAAGGTATCGGAATATTTCTTCATATTCTTGGCTGGCGCGTTCCCCATCCGTACGCGTGACCATTGCAAGAAGGTGCGGCCCATGCACCCAGACGCCAGTCGCGTGGGGCGAGCATAGCTATTCTGCATTCAAGGGCTCGAGACGCGTTCGGTAGTGAAATAGAGAACGAACGGAATGAGCCCGGTACAGGGTGGCGGAATGGGTTGAAGTTCCTGGCTCCGCCGATCACTGGGATGCCATTCCGATCAATATGGGTCAGTGGGTATTACTACAGGGTAGTTACCATTGTTCAAAGTAGGTGATGCACAAAAGATAGCTACACTCCCAGCGCTGCTCAACTGTACACAACAGTGTGGAGTACGGGAGAACATCTTTGATGTAACGATGCGATGCGTAGAAAGCACAATGAGAATGGACAAGAATAGATAAAGGACAGGAGCGGAATTAGAGAGCGACGAGTTGCTTAACCCAAGCGACCAGGCAGAACATCTACAAAGCGAAACGAAAAGCTGAAGACAACACAGGTCCGGGCAGGTAGAGGAGGGGAGGGGGCGAAGGAGAGCGGGAGTTCGGAGCCACTGTGGAGATGCATCGATTACCAGCGAAGAAGATAGGTGATAGATAGACAAGCCGGGTCCTCATGGAGAACGTTCAAAGTTCTTCGACAACCCCGCCTTCAGCGATCTCCTTAGCCCTTGCTTGACGGATCTCCTCTTTCAGGGTGGGAAGCTCTTCTAAGAGCAGAACGGGTCCGCCTTGCGGCCATCGCTCTAGCGCCCACTCCCGCACGTATGCGCTGACCTGGGGATGCCATAAGATAGGGAAAGGGGGAAGAAACCTGTGAATGCCCACCTTTAGGAATTTCTTCGACGCATACTTCTTGTAGAATGATTCATGCTTCGGTTCCTTGAGAATGTAGTTGAGCATGATGTTAGCTGTGGGGATCAAAGCGCTCTCAGGATAGGATGAGTAGTGCGCTAGATTGGGCGTCTACCATGAAGCTCAGTAATGTAAAACGGGTATAACTGAGACGAGACGCACCCAATCTTCCCGGCCGAGGATGAGTCTAGCCAACCAAACCGAGGCGGCCGCAAGGACGGAAGGTGTTGCAGAGATTAACCTCCACTCCAAGCATTGTATCTCCATCAAGTACTTGGCGATGGTTCTGGTCTGAACGTTGTACTGGTCAGCCTTGCTGATCCTCCTGAGGAAGTGGATGGGGTTGGGGTAGCTGAGATTCCAGTCTAATGTTTTCAGAACGTAGCGCTCGGCTTGGAGGATCTCATTTTCGGAATAAGAGGAGTCGGCACAGTAGAGGAAGTTGGAAGCAGAAGGGGAGATAATCTCTTCCACCTTGGCGGCGATAAACATACACGTGATTCCGACAAGTTGTAGCTTGACGAGGGAGACGACGCGGGCGGAAAGGAAACGATCGATGATGTTGATGCAGAGGAAAAGTGTCTCCGGGAGCAGACGAAATCGCGAATGAACTTGAATGAGCCAGTCAGTCAAGATGCCTCGCATCTTCCACGCGAGATCCTTTTGCATCTCCATGTAGTTAGGGTTAGGCATCGTCGTTTTCTGGAAGACTTGAGATAAGTGATAGAAAGGTATGGTCGATAATCCACTGACCTCAACCTCTTTGAGATACGCGAAGATTTCGGTCACGTAATCACTGACCATGAGAGGGTCGTCAGCATCTTCCGCGTCGAGGTCATCCCACTGGTCGCCGTCTGGATCCGCTTCTGGGGTGGTGGACCGTTTAGGATGCGCGACAGGATCCTCGACTTCCGGTGGAATGTGGGCCACAATCTGTGCTTCCTCCGGTAAATCCGACGACGTACGACGCTTCTTCACGACGCGCCTGGATTCTTCCTCGTCCACCACATCCACGGGCTTGAGCTGTTTACGTGAAGACACAACGCGAAGCGACTTGGTCTCGAGGATCTCCGCCTTGGTGCGATGTGGGATGTCGATCGCCATTGGGTCACTGCCAGCCGGGATGTCCTCCTGGATCTGCTCAAGTTGTTGCACCTGCTCGGAAACGGAAATGACGGCCCTACGGGATTGGTGCGCGCCACCGGTCACAGCTTTGAGTGGTTGCCGAATAGTGCTGGTCGTCGTCGTTGTAACCGTCGACTTCTTCAGCACTACACCATCAAACTTTTCCTTTGGCTTGTCCTTCGTCGTGCGTTTGCTCATCGGCTTCTCCTTTTGATTCTGGTTGGACGGACCCGCGATTTCACCCAGGGCGGCACGCTTCCTCTTCGCCGGAGCCGTGGTATCAGGCTTGGCGTCGGTGAGGACGGTCTTGGCTCGGGTCGCGGCGGTCGATGAGGTGGCCTTGGTAGGGGCTGTCGTAGTAGATGTTGGTTTGGTACGGGTGATTAAACGAGAGGATGGCCTGGCGTTAGCATTTTCAGTATCCTTCGTCGAACGCGTCGTCCGCGCCGTACGGCGTGGCTGTTTTGACATAACAGACAGTGGTGAGACACACGGAGGATATAAAACGCGACTAGAGACAGTGGACTGACCTGCACCAGGTTCGACGACATCGCTCTGATATGGCTTGGGTGTCAAGCGGACTTGAACCACGTTGGGGTTTTGTCCCCGGCAATTGCCGGGACCACCTCACACGTGACTTTCTATAACCTCCGTGTCGATCAGGGTGGAGTTGCATTGAGCAAACTCGTTCAGCGGTACCAAAACAGCCCGGTCGACACTCACGAAAC
>Ga0307515_10010560_pt1 | contig 17679 bp, 15 predicted proteins | sample 17_EM_MG_FD_194513 | JGI IMG/M metagenome (GOLD analysis project Ga0307515, IMG submission 194513) | Populus trichocarpa ectomycorrhiza microbial communities from riparian zone in the Pacific Northwest, United States - 17_EM | ecosystem: Host-associated > Plants > Roots > Unclassified | place... | reverse complement strand
GAAAGCAAAACTTAAGCATTACAAAAATATAAAGAAAGAAAGCAAGAACATGATCTTGATCTGAAAACCAAGATGACTAAATACATGGCAAATGCCTCCTTTTATAGGCTAAGATTCAGAACTATTGATTGGTTGACTAAGAAAATAGTTGGTGGCCAACCATTGATTTGGTGGTTGGTTTTTGACATTGTTGGCTGCTGGTTATTGATATTGTTGGCTGGCCAAAATGTCATTGCTAACATCAGAATTTGAGCCCTTTGTTCCATGAAAGCTATGGGCAATTGTCTTAGCTTTCCAACAAAAAAAACCAGAGCTCATTTAGACTTCTAGAACTCAAGATATGAGCTAAAAACCGAACAGTGTCTGAGCTGCAGGACATGTTCCGACTTCTCCGTTGTTGCTTCGATTTGAACTTGAAAACGGCAGAATTGAGTCTTCGACTCTTATGAAAGTTTTAGGTCTATGTTTTAACTTTCCATTTATATAAAGTAGACCTAAAAACCGAATGGTGTTCTAGTTGGAATCGAACCAACATCTCTTCTCTAAGTTTAGTTCTCTTTTTGTCTTTTCACTTTCAATAGTTAATCACATCAATCAATCCTTTGAATTGTGAGATATACCTGCATTCAAAACAAGCATTTACCATAAATTAAAGATATATTATATTATCAGACTTGTTATTATAAAACATGCTTTAGTTAGGAAATTTAATGATACTTTAGTGCAATATAATGATATAAAGCCTTAATGAAAATGCACTTTTAAGTACTAATCACACTCCCCAACCAGCTTATTACTAGTCCCTAGTAATCAAAGCGTTAAAAGAGATATACCTGCATTCAAAACAAGCATTTACCATAAATTAAAGATATATTATATTATCAGACTTGTTATTATAAAACATGCTTTAGTTAGGGAATTTAATGATACTTTAGTGCAATATAATGATATAAAGCCTTAATGAAAATGCACTTTTAAGTACTAATCAGCTTGTTTAACAGGTCCGTTTTAATTTTTATCAATGTTATAGCCGAGTTGTAATTTCCATAAATTTATGTGTATAAATTTGTATGGATGTTGATAATTGATAATGAATATTTAAGAGAAGTTTTAACTAGTTTGTTGGATAATCTCGAGCTAAACCAATATTTTTGCAAATTTATTTACTTAACATAGTTAATTAATACATGATGTCATTATTACTTTATTGAGGTTCGATAGAAGTCATGGATGATTGTTTATAGATGTATCGAGATTCACCCCCAAGGATTGCGGAGGATGGATTATTGTAATGGGGTTCTGGGTTTTATTAATTTTGCAACATCTATTCCAATAAATTTTAGTGGCGGCGGTATTAGGTGTCTTTACAGGAAATGTAAAAATAAAATGTTTCTGCATCCAGGTGCTGTAACTATGCATCTTTGTTGCGATGTCGCGGTCACAAAAATTAATTACCCTAGCTTCAAATACAACACAGAAGATAATATAGAGCAAGCAAGGGGTCGATCCCACGAGGAAGGTTCAAGTCAAACTTTTATGCTAGATGATATGCAACTTGGGGGGGTTTTGGACGTTATCTAGGCTAAAGCAAAAGAAAATAAAAAACTATCAAACAAAATTAAATAAAATCAGAAAATTATCAAGAGAACAAACATTGGTCGCAAGCACACTTCCACCTACAGAAATCAGAACTGATCATGGAAACAAAACATCAATTTATATTCTGAATATTATCTCTTCTTAACATTGGTTAGTTAACGGATCCGCCGTATAACTAACCCTAGCCATCAAATAACCACAGTGTCCGCACTAGTAATTTAATTCAATGGCAGCCTTAAGAACTAGATAAGTTGATTAATCAAGAAAACATAACTGTCTGCAGTCTCTATTTGATTTGATTGAATGTTCTCCCTAAGATTAATAACATAGATCCGCCACAATTATTAAACTCAGTTGCTTCATAAGTTCATATACCACAACTCCGGTTTTGATATCAAACTTAGCAATAGATTGTCTACAATAATAACTTAGAGTCCGCTCTAGCAATTAAAATAAACAATCATAGAAAAAACAATCATGTTTGTTGAACAACTAATCAAAAAGAAGGAAGGATGCATAATTTCGAGTTTCTTAGAGGAGGGGGGCGTTTTTCTCCTCTTGGCTGGCTGCCCCTCTTCTCTTCTCTTATTCTTTTTATATCATATGAAACCCGAGTCTCTATTTTACAAAATAGTCCTCCTTTAAGTAGACTGTTTACATTTAAGTACTTCAATAACTATTTTCCTAAAAAAAGAAGAAATAGCCTTGCATGAAATCTTCAAGATTTGACTTAGAGGAGCTAAATTGCTGAAATAAAAACTTGGATATCGGTTTAGATGCTTCTACGTAATTTGGACTCGTTTCTTCACGAAACCTGTTTGCTGGCAGAATTTAGTTGTCATCTTTGCAAAATCATATCTCCCTCATATGACATCCTTTTTGGCTGACATTTGGAGCGTTGATAGGTCGTTGAGTCAGTAATCCAAAACAATTGAGTTTGCATCAATTGGACTTCTGGAGCTCCAGATATTCAAGTCGGAATGACTGAAGGTCAACATTGGCAGATTGCGAGATTTGACTTTGAAAGCTGCGATTTACATGCTCTTCCTTATTTTATTTTCTTTCCTTAGATGTCCAGAAATGTATGGATGTTAGCTTTTTAATTCCACTAGAATCACTTCATTTCAACCTCTAGAGCTCACGCTCTGCACAAAACATCGACTGAAGGTCAAATCTGCCAATTACCTCCAATTTACTCCTTTTTGCATCTTTCATCCAAAAGTGCCTTCAAAACATAAAACAAAGAATATCAAGACATTTTATATATAAAACATAGACAAAACACTAGTTAAATATGGGTGAAACTATCGAATAATATGGTTGCATCAATCTTCTACATAAATGGTTCATAAAGAATTACCTGTGTTGGTATGCATACGAAGAACTATTTGTTCGTAATGCGAGCATGGTACAAAGAATGGTTGGGTCAACTTCTAGTGCTAGCAATGTGCATGGAGTTGTAAATGACAACAATAATCCTTATAGGAATATGGTTATTAATGTAATAAGAATAAATCAAGGTAATGGAAGTCAATGTCCACTTGTAAAAGAAGAACCTAATACAGATACGACCAAGTTTTTTGATATGTTGAAAGATTTCGATGAACCATTATGGGATGGCTGCACTAATCATAGTAAATTATCGGTCATTGCACAGGTGTTCACCATCAAGTTGGATTGTGGGTTGAGTGAGGTCGGTTATGATAGAATTATCAAATGGGCAAGAAGCATTTTACCTGAAGAGAATAGGTTGAAAGAGAACTTCTATGCTGCTAAGTTCATGATGAAACCCCTCGGTTTAGAATACCAAAAAATTGACATGTGCCCTAACTTCTGCATGCTATACTACCTCGAAAATGCTGAGCTGACTGAGTGCATGACATGTGGGCATTCTCGATACAAACCCAGAATTGGCATGGGAAATACTCTCGTGGCATATAAAAAACTTAGATACTTCCCAATTACACCTAGATCGCAGAGGTTATTCATGGCACCAAGAATTATTGAGCACCTGACATGACATCAATCACATGATGCGGTTGATAGAGTGATGTGCATCCTTTTAACGATGAAGCATGGAAACACTTTAACAGTGTGTATCTTTTCAGTTGAATCAAGAAACGTGCATTTTGGGTTGTGTACAGACGGATTCAACCCATTTGGGTAATTTGATGCTCCTTATTCTTGTTGGCCGGTCATACTCATAGTTTATAACTTGCCACCAGGGATGTGTATGAGGCTGAAGTTCATGTTTTTAGCTACAGTGATACCCTACTCAAACAGTCCAGCCCGGAATATAAATGTTTGTCTTCGATCGTTGATTGATGAGTTGACGCACTTGTGGTCCTCCGGAGCTTTGACTTATGATATATTAAGAAAACAAACATAATTTTCTTATGAGGGTGGCTTTGATGTGGACTATCAATGATTTTCTAGCTTATGGAATGGTTTTTGGTTGGAGCACGCATGGAAAACTAGCATGTCTATACTGTATGGAAAACAACAAGGCATTCACGTTAACAAATGGAGGTAAAGCTTCTTTTTTTACTGCCACCGTCATTTCTTACCAATGAATCACAAGTATAGAAAGAACATAAAGGATTTCTTTGGTGGCAGAGTTAAAATGGATGTTGCACCCCTACATCTTTCTAGTAAAGAATTGCATTACGTTGTATCAGAGTATGGTGACATTGTGTTTGATTTCCAATCTGGTAAGCAGAAATTTCCTGGTTTTGGTTTGACCCACAACTTGGTAAAGCAAAGTATTTTCTGGGAGCTTCCTTATTAGAAGACAAATCTCCTCCGCTATAACCTTGATATCATGCATATAGAAAAGAATGTGTTTGATAACATTTTCAACACTGTCATGGATGTGAAGGGAAAGACAAAGGACAATATCAAGGCTAGAATGGATATAGCATTGTTCTGTAACCGTAAAAATATAGAGTTCATTTTTGATGGGTCACGAGTTGCAAAACCGAGAGCAAGCTTCGTGTTAGAAAAAAAACACAACTACTAGTCTACCAATGTTTTCCCGATGAACATGTCTCGAACATATCAAGGTTGGTTAATCTAGAGGAATGCAAATTATATGGAATGAAGAGCCATGACTTCCACATGTTTATGCAAACACTCATTCTATCAGCTTATCGTGATTTGTTGCTAAAGGGGATATGGGATGCACTCACGAAGATCAGTCATTTCTTTAGAGATATATGCTCCAGCAAGTTGCAGACATATCATATTAAGAGGCTTGAAATGAATATCATCGAGAGAATATGCAAACTTGAGATGATATTCCCTCCATTATTTTTTGACTTGATGGAGCATCTACCCATACATTTACCATATAAGGCAAAAGTTGGAGGACCAGTCCAATATAGATGGATGTATCCATTCGAGAGGTTAGATATTACAGATGCAATGTAATTCGTAAAGTATTTTCATTGTTTTTCTTAACTGAAAATATTTGTTTAATTCCATGCAGGTACTTGTTCAATCTTAAGAAAAAGGTTAAGAACAAGGCGTATGTTAAGGCTTCAATATGTGAGGCCTATATTGTTGAGGAGATCTCAATATTTATCTCGTACTATTTTGAACCTCATTTGAGAATGAAAATCAACCGCATTCCACAACATGATGATGGTGGTGAAGTGCCTTCCAGTGAGAACTTGTCAATATTTTCAATTGAAGCTGATGACAATTCAATTGAAGAAGAATAAGAAGAAAATTCTGACTAACTATCATAACACAAAAGTGTAAAGGAATTTTTTATAATGTAATATTATGGATGAAATTTTGTATAAAGAAATATTTATTTTATAATTGTTATGTTCACTGTTGTTATTGTGCTGTGTGGGCAGTTTTTAATTTAAGTGTTTGCAGGGAGGATAGAAGGCAATACAGACACAATCTGTCATGCACTGTGCACATCACCGATGGAAATACAGACATATTGTGTTCGTCGGTATTTTCTAGAGGCGATGGGAACTGCTCACATCCACATTGCCGATGGAAATACAGATGGATTATGTTTGAATTTTTTTGCAGGTTTAAAATATGAAATTTCTTGTATAAATAAAATAAAATCAACTGGTTTGTGGCATATATATTGTCAATATTTGCAGGTTTAAAAAATTTAGGTAGTCTCCACTACAGGGGAGGTGCTGCCGAATTTTTTTTTTAAATAATCGAATTTGATTGTGTAATTATTCATCAAATTTGTATAGATGCGTAGAACAAAATCAACAACACGTCATGAGCATATGATCGCAGCTAGTTCTTCTAGCAGTGAGGTTGACGTGTCCTTAGATGCCGACCAAGAAGAGGCACCTGCAGCGACCTCCGACGCTGCCTCTTCCAGTGCGGTTCCATAACACAGAGGCAGTGTGCCTTCACAGTTGGGTCAATTCACCTGCAAGTACGAGGCACATTGGAAGGACGACCTTTCAATCTAAGTTTGTTTTGGTTTTAGTTTTTTTTACTTATAACATACTTTGTGAACAACTAATTAATATTTTATTAATTTTATTTATTTTCAGGTTCACAAACATTAAGTTAACCCGAGTAATAACATCGGTGTTTAAATCGTCTATGGAGATTCTATTATTTCAATGAAGGTTTCCATACATCTTGACTAAAGACCTTATATAGATGCATGGTTTCGAAGATTTGAGGTTGGTGTTAACTTCAAATTTTATTTATTTTTAATAAATTATTTATGCACATAACAAATATGAGTGGGATAGCGCTCATGACAATGTTGCGAGGAGGGTGTAGGAGAATTACGAGGCAACTAGGTAATATAAAAAACGATACGATATTTTCTTTTTTAAAAAATATGTTTTAAAATCTAATTTGTCATTAACTCATATAAAATTTGTTAATGGTAGTAGGTTGTGTGACTTTTGGTATGAAGCGCAGAAAAAAGCCAAAAAAGACGCTAGAGATAATGGTCTACAAGGCTGGAATGACGTGGTGGTTTCGAGGGATTTCAGGTCGCCATACATACAGGAGGATATATGGTTGCAATATATCCAGCACATGGCGTCTGAGCTGTAAACCCCGGAAAAAAATTAAATAAATAAAGGTTGCTTAAATTGAAAACTAACTACATGAGAAATAAAAGTGAGGAAATTCATGCGTATGGTTAAATAAAGATAGGAATTTAGAAATTTTTTAATATAATTTCTAGGCGAAATAATTCGAGACATTATAATAAGTCGGTAATGTTGAGGGTTGGATTTAATTGAAGAGAATAATACACTTAAAGGAAATGAGGCCTAAATGCAAATAAAGAAAATTATAGAGTATAAATACTCTCTCCTCACCAAAAATCTGCAGGAACCATAAGGAGAGAAAATATAAAGTTTTATACCTATTCTTGCAAAATCAAGAGAGAAACACTAAAATTTCAAGAACCCATCCAAGATTAAGGGTTTATAAATGGGATAAACACTTGTGAGCAAGGGATTAACAAGAAATTGAACAAGAAAAAAAGAAAGGAGGGAGTTGAAAATCTTCAACTGGTTGAAGATCAAAATCTTAATTCGTACCGAGTAAGGTGTTCTAAACATGATCTTAAAAATTCATTTCAAATTTGATAATGATTGATGCCTTGCCATTGAATTATAGTTTAGGGTTCTTAGACATGAATTGGGGAAAAAGTACTTATTGTTAAAATTAAGTTAATACATGTGTGGTATGTAGTTTATGAAAGTATTGTGTGAAGGGAAGGGGGTAACGAATCTGGACAGACTTGTCTCCTGACTTTCGGTAAGATTTCGGGTAGGAGGATGAGGGAATTAGGATCGGGTTCCTTCATAGAAATTGTAGATTTGGATGTTAGCTAACCAAGGAAACTAGTCTTACTCAATTTAGAGATGTAGAACTCCAGTTATGGGTTACCAACCGAGACTGAGTCGTGACAGATTTTGTAAGGCAGTAGGACTGATTAGTTGATGAGCAATTTTGACTATCTTGGAGGCAGAACTGGGTTCTCCTTCCTTCAGAGAACTTGTAGTCTCGTGTCTTAGCTTTCCAACGAGATCAATCTCACTTAAAATGGATTCTAGAACTCTAGATATAGTTAAAAATCTAATGAGTGTTCAAACAACAACAGTTGGACAATAACAGTTCAATGTCTAGACAACAACGGTTGGACAGGAACAGTTGGACAATAACAGTTCAATGTCTAGACAGCAACGGTTGGACAGTAACAGTTCAATGTCTAGACAGTAACGATTGGACAGGAACAGTTGGACAATAACAGTTCAAAGTTAGATAGTAATAGTAGACTCTCACGTGAATATTATATGTAAGAATATAGAAGAATTGAGTCATACGAACACTTACACATTGAGATACTAACTTTGAAAATATACACGATATATGTATGTTTGTTATTATGAGGAAATGAACATGCATAGAAAGTAACATATGAGTAATGAATGAAAATGGATTCTTTAGAATATCGGCTTGAAGGAATCATAGCCAAAAACTTCCTTGTGATTCAGGAGGAGCAACCAGGATTGGATCTTCTATTAGGGGAGGTCACGAGATAGACGGAGCAGGTGCGTGATTTTCCCTCCTTTTTGCACTTATACAATTTAAAATTCTTCTGGTGAATGCAATTACAATAAATATTGTGTTCAATGTAAATAAAGTCTAGCGTATTTACAAGATTAGCTTCGGCTAATGGCATCCGTGATAGGAATGCTAGGAAATGAATTACAAGATTAGCTTCGGCTAATGGCATCCGTGATAGGATTATCAGGAAATGGATTACAAGATTAGCTTCGGCTAATGGCATCCGTGATAGGATTTCCGGGAAATGAATCACAAGATTAGACTTTGCAAGGTCACTTGGTTCATGCAAGTAAATAAGAGTATTCAAATTAAGAATATGCAAATGGGTGTTAATTGGGTTTAAAAGATTTATAAGCAAAATATAAGTTGTCTGTTAGAATTCCTATGGATCCGATAGAAAATTAATACTTCATTCATATACATTACATGAACAAATATATTTTTCTTTTATCAATATAATGGTATGTTTATTTATGTAACAGGTCCATCAAATATCTAGGGAGATCATTAGTTTAGGACTCTACTTTGTCAAGCTTATGTAAATATTTAACTTCAACAAAAGGGAATTAACATGTTTATGTAGTATGTTTTGTGTAAACCTTGATGTATTTATAAAATTTCAGTGTAGCATGTAGTACTTTAGTTATCTTGTAATTAACTCTTTTGAAATGTTTCAGAACACTTATTATGTTGTAATGCTTTCTTTGCATGTTAGTACTCATTTTTCTTTTAAATTTTATGATATGATATGTGGGCTATGTTCATATTGAACTTACTCGTAGGATATATATATATATATATTGTGTGGATTGTATGAGGTGTTGAATTATGATGATTGATATAAGGTCTGAAATTATGGAACCTTGTGATGTTGGGTTGATTGAGTAAATTGATAATAATCAATAACTTGAGATGTCCTAAATACAAACGAAACTCTGCCGAATTTTTGGTAGATTTAAAAAAAAATTTTACTCTCAAATTAAGAGAATATGTTGGGATCTTTTAACATTGATCAAGTCGTACAGCCGGGCCATTACATGAGCGGTTCACACGATGCTCACAGTCTGGTGCCGACAACCAGAACCGGAAAATTCATGGTTAGGTGACCACGCACATCGGCGGCTCCGTTCTGTTCATTGCACATGTGAAGTGGATGGTGCACGAACTCTTTAACACTACGACCGAGAACTTGTGGGCGGCCCGTAGTGTCTCAACCATTGGGAGCTCCCAATCAGTATTGAGCACCTAGTCTGAGGAGATTGTGGCCTAAAAACAACACACGGCTCATCTCACCAAGCAATATCAACAACTCTCGGTGGATTATGAACAACTCCGCCAGATGGTCATGGACATGAAATCACAGATGGGTGGTACATGTGCACTCCTTTTTGGCTGTATGGTCCTGGGAATGACCAACATCCTCCTCCTCCTTCTCCAACTCTGCCATTGTTCTATTTCAATTTTTTTGTACAATGAATATTTGGATTTTATATTATTTAATTTGATTTTTATATTTTTTAATTTTATACAATTTTATTTGCTTAATTAGTTTTTTTAATATTATTCTATACAATTTTATATTATTTATTCTACACAATTTTATTTTTTTACTGTTATTTCTATACTATTTGCTTATTTGCTGACGAACGTTATTCCGACAAACGTATTCTATTGATGAATTAGTCGATAAAATTTTCACCGACGGAATGGTAATCTTATGCTGACGGAAAAATTCTGTCGGTAAAACTATTAAATGTTGTAGTGATGTAACATTATGTTTTCTTGATTTCGAGATAAAAAAACATTATATTTAGAAAGGTTTCGGATTTATTAAATATGTTATGAAAATATAATTACTGAGTGATATAGATCATGAGCATATGATTGCTTAGTGATTGTTTAACGGAATAAAAGTATTAGGTTAAGCAAAGTTAGAAGTTGTTAGTTTAAGTATTTTACAGGGGCTACTACTTGATCCAAAAAAGGATTTGAATAGATACAATTTTTTACCCAAATTTTATACATAGGAAAAGCTTGTTCTCTCTAGTTTTTAATATCATAAACGATGCATTAATCTAGTTTTTATAGAAATAGCTATGATGAAAATAGTAAAGAATACGTGGACTATCTGTCAATAATGCCAGGGATGATTTCGGGGATTATTATAAATTATATAAAAGGAATTGTTATCTGGATTATATATATGAATGAAAAGGTAATTGAGACTAGTTTTAGTGTTGGAGGGATTTTAACGGGTTATATACTTACGAATATGTTTTTTGAGCTAAGATTTCAGACCTCGGCTGTTTAAGTAAAGAAAGTAAGTAAATATTCAAACACTCTAGTATTTTTAAATAGAATAGATATTTTTCTGAATTGTGCATTTTTCATCTACTAAATGTATTACGTTCTATAAAAAAAAAAGAAAAAGATCAAGCAATGGCTATGTTTAGATTGATTTGCTTATATGCGATATTTGTGAATGTATGGTATAGAATTTTTGAAGAATGTTATATAAACTCATTTATGAAAGAAAATGGAAGATGCCTCTTTAATGTCTCCATTCTGCACATGTAAATCATTATGTTTCATTTGTAATGACCAAGCAAAGTATGAAGAAGTTAGTAGCAGCGACCAAGAACCCTGAACTCACAAACCACACCAATATCAGAAATGTGAGGAATCATTAGCAAAAGTAAAAACAAATAATGACATAAGCAAGTGTCGGTCAAGTAATATACATAGACATCTATTTTTACTTCCTTCGAGGTACAGAGTATAGCAGTTTACTTGGCCACCCTTCTGTCTAAAAATTGTAGCTACGAGCTTCATGGTTAATTTTCTTGAACTATAAGAACCCTTCATTTATGGCTATGTTCCAAGAAATATAAGTGAATTAGTTGCAAACCAGAGGAGTCTCTGTGAAAACATTACAATAGCATTTACTCTGAGCAAGAGCACTTCTATGCATGTGGTGTAATTGACAAAGAAAAGAAGAGAAATCCTTTCAATTTATGAAAATGTAATGAGTTAACCTTATCTCACACTGCAGTATATACTCTACAGTATTCATGTATGAAAACATTTGAATGGGAATAAAGAAAATAATTCATCAAACAATATGAGGGTTGTTTGGAAAAATAATTCTGTAATTGACTTTTGTAACTTGTCAGGTAACCATAGTTAACTTGTATCGACCTCCATTGTGAAACAATTGTAGTGAGGAAGCAGTGCCGTCCCAGCTAGTGCCTAATGATGAACAAGGAAATGATGGTTTCATAGACATGAAGTTTTTCTACATCAGTTTTGGTGTATATTATACAATTGTGGTGATGACGATTGCAACAATTCTCTACATCAATCCATATTGGCGACGCAGGTGGTTGTACTTCATCGAAGACTCCATAGATACTTCTACTATTTTGTGGTGGCTAGTTTTCGCAAGTTCTCCAACTTCAGAAGGTGAATTTGTTACTAAGGAGACGGTCGTTCCTAGTATGTGATGATTGTTTGTCCTGTATGTCTAGCTATTGGGTTCTTCATTTGTAGTGTACTGTCTCTAAGCTCAACGGGCCGACTCAACCTTTCTATTTGAATAGTTATTTGGGCTAAATATATAAGCTGGACTTGTCATTCCTAAATCATTAGGAAGGGAACTGATTTGGATCGGTCATTGACTCAGTTGTGATTACTCTTTCAACTCTCAAGACTTGTTTGAAAATAAATTGTCAAAACCACTACTAAGTAGAAAATAAATATTCTATGCATTGTTTCAATGGCGACCCCACCTCAGTTATTCAATCAAAGCATTGAAATCGGAGCTAGATGATCCTCTTCAACAGCCTTCCTGGCCGTTTCTCCTAGCTTCTTTGCTCTGCTTCTCATTTCCTCTGCTTCTTCACCCATCATAATTTGAGTGATTGCCTTCTTTACAGCTTCACTTTTAACATGATCTCCATGCACTCTACGCCATTGCTTTAACTCCAGTTTTTAAAACATCAGTCACCAACTTTTCATTATAGAATTGCTCAGCAAATATTGGCATTTTGCCTTTAAGAGTTGAGTTCCATCCTCAATGAGTCACAAATGCACCTATTGCTTCATGATAAAGAATCAAAACTTGGAGTGCCCTTCCTCTGATAATTAGCCCTTTGCCTTCCATTCTTTCCTCAAATCCTTCAGGAAGACAATCTTCCTTGTCTTCTTGACTCTTTTTGTTTCTTCTAACTACCCAGATAAATTGATGCCCAGAAGCTTCGAGATCTGTTGCAATCTCCTTAAGCTGAGAGGCAATGAAGTTTGCCATGCTTCCAAAGCAAATATAAACAACTGAATTTGGTTTCTTTGAGTCGAGCCACTTCAAACACTCATGTTGAGCGATTGAGGCTTCTTTTCCTCTTCCTGCTTTATCTTCAATGTCTCTATTGCATCGTGAAACCGGGCCTACGTTAATCCACACCCTCTTTAATTGACCCAACAAGACTATATCCTAACCATACAGATTCCTCTTCTACAGATTAGTGGATCACTTTATGCAAAGCAGAGGAATGATTTTCTGGAAAAAGAGTGTCTTGGGAACTTACAGTAGATTTTGTTGGAACTCTTGTGAAGATTTGCCCGCAGCTTGTAGGAATCTGTTGCAAGTTGATTCTTGAGAGAACCAATTAAAAGAGAATCCAATTGATGAGCTAGTGTGGCAGTGGCCTTCCCAACTAACATGAAGAGTACGTAGAATAACAGAGGGATGGTGGGAAGAAGACGAGAGAAAGAGAAGAGGGAACAGAGGAGAAAACACGATAATTGTATTGCATTCTATATATAAGTAGTTACAAATATTAAGGAGTAGATTCTAGAGAATTTGTTAGCTTAGTTACACGAGTCTTTCGCAATAGTAACAACTACCAGAAATGAAAAACAAGACTGGCGTGGCCGTGGTTTTATTTAAACGGTGCGTGTAAGCTAAGGGTATTAACGTTTTCTTGGTGGATCATTTACCTCAGTGATGGCTGATGTATCACGGTCAAGTGATGCAAATCCACCTCGAAGATCAGCTGCAGCAGCTATTGCAGAGCTGTGAATCCAAAATAAATTAATAAGTTATGTATCTGCTACTCATCAAACAAAAGAAACAACTGACATTGCTGAAATTGAAAAGCAACAACTTTTAAATGAGAGAAAAGAGCAGCCTGTCACCTTTCATTAGGCGTTTAATCTTCAAACAGCAGCTGTCTTTTGGTTTCTAATGGCAAAGGACCAATCATATATTGTTGCCTTGGGGATTCTTGTGGCTGTTGTGAGAAATTAACATTAGTTTTAGACGGTGGAACAGGTGATGGTATTGTTGGATCCAATGGAGAGGCAACTTTAGAGGATGATAAAGTTGCTTGATCATTAAGAGGAATATCAACAACATGCAGCTCTGGTTCAGCAGGCAGGTGTGGAGCTTTAGCAGTTACAATGTCGTCAAAGACATTGGTAACAATGATTTCACAATGGTTGACAACTGAGCGAAAAGCTCCAAATCTCAGCTGGAAAATCTTGTCCGTGTTTAATTTTTCAATCATGAGAGGTGGGATGCAATCAATAAACCCCCTTGTCATAGAGATAGCAGTTGGCAGAGGAGCCAAAGAAGTTTTCAGCAGTTTTTCCCATTATTAGAAATGTTGCAACTTTAAACTTGATAAAATGTTTAGAAGTGAGATAAATAATTTAAGAATATAAGCGAGACAAAAAGAAAAGATAAAGAGCTAGCTTACTGATACTTATATGGAAGAACCTCAGGAATTTCTGGGTGGAAATACCATAAGGAGGCAACAATGCTAGCGAGGTTTGGTTTTCCTAGGAGTAAAAGGAAGTAAATTGATTAAAATTATTTGAAAATAAGTTAAATGATAATGGGAGAATGCATGATAGCTAGGTTAGAAAAATATATAAAGACAAAAACAAAATTTCTTATATTATGAAAAAAAATATATGGAATCCGCTGATTTGATAGTAATCACCTTCAATGGTAGAAGTAGCGAACAACTACATGTCCTTGCCTTTAGCATAGCTGAGCCCTGTATTGCGTTACCCGATGGAATCATGATGAAAATTATTATAAATGAGAAAACATTAAAACTAAGCAAAAAAAAACAAGGTATATTAGCTACTGTAGGTAACTTTAGAAAGTTTCACAGGGAAAATTTTTTATTTTACAATTGATTCATTCCTATAAAATATAAATTATTTTACAATTTTTGGTTATATATTTTATTATATTATAAAATATAAAATATATTATAATTATAACGATAATTATATTATAATTAGAAATCTAAGTCAATTCTTGGTTTAGCTGTATCACACATTGATGTCATCTTTTTAATTAATAAAATAAAATGAAGATATTTTACAAATAATTCATTCAACCATGGCCTGTGTGTCATGTTATTTCTTAAACCTACACCACTGCCATGTGTGTTACAAAGGGTTAAAATAAAACATGGACGTAGCAGAAGCTTTGTTTTCTCAGAATATTAAAAGTTTATTTACTGGAAAAAGAAAAGGAAACATTTGATGTTACCAAAAGGATAATAATTAAGTTTTTTTTTTTTTTGCGGATTCAATTGGAAAAACAGTTTTCAATTTTAGATTAAAGCTTGTAAAAATTAAAGGGTGAAGATAAGGAAGTCTATTGTTTTTTATTTAGTACATGGAACCTTGTGGACATCCCTTTGAGGATCTAATTGAACAAATTTAAGAATTAAGAGCTGAAATCAAAAGGGGAATATATGACCTAATTTAGTTTAGGATTGTCAAAATAATATTGTTTTATTTAAATAAAATGATATGTTTGGACAAAAATGGCATGTTTTGATTCAATACAACATTGTCCTCATCAACACCAAGTTAAAAAAAAATAAAAGCTAGATAATATGCCGCTCAACATTGATCATTGTCCTTTTTTCAGCTTCATAAAAGCTGTCCGAGTGATCCCTTCTTCAAAGCCATTTACTGTATCTCCCACCCCTTTTTTAGAGCCATATGTATGGACTTGGGCCTTTAACCCAATAAACCTAACCTATGTGACCGGGCTAAGCCCAGCCTAGCCCAACCCAACCTTAAGAGCATGTTTGGCATGCCTTATTTTTACCAAAGAAGAAATGTTTTTTTTCTTCCTAAGGCATGTTTATCAAACACAATCTTAAAGCATTTTTCATGTCTCTGACTTTTAGATAAATGTGTGTTTGGCAAACATGCTCAACTACCCTCCTTTTAGCCTTAGTTTGTTCATTATTTTAGTGTCTAGTCAAACATGCTCTACATAATCTCAAAAAATTCTAAAAACAAAAGTTTGATCATTTTAAAATTATTTGCGAGTCCCTTGTTCTCCCAACAATTTCACTTAATATCGAGATGTAAACTTACACTATAAATACTAACTCGATATTAAAAATACTTGTTTTTCTCTTAAATTTCGAAAAAAATCAAAAAAATAAAAAAACATTATTTCAAAAATACAAAAAAATATTTTTGTTTGTTTGCATACAACTAATTCCTAATTTTTTTCATGCATATTTATAAAAAACAGAAAAATTGCATCATTATCATATTTAAAAAAATACAAAAATAAATATTGTAACCAATTTATGATTATTCATTAGAGTTTGACTAAAATTTCAAAAATACCACATAAATTAAATTTTGTAATTGATATTCAGGGTATGAACTTTACAACATAATGCGTACTTTTGATATTAAATTAAACGAACACTACAAGATTTCACAGTTTTACCGACGGACATATTCCGTCGGTATGTGATTCAGATTTCGTTAGTAATTAATTTACCAACGTCTTCATCGATGAAATACGTCCGTTGGCATTCCTTTCGTCAGTAATACCATCGTCCGTCGCTATATCAGTCGGCAACACAAAAAAAATTGCCGATGGTTTTACAGATGGAAATTGCACTCCAAAAAAAAGTTCCCGCTTGAAATATACGGACGGATTTATCCCGTCGGTGATATTGTGAAATACTGACGGATTTATACTGTCGGTACAGTTGTCGGTGAATGTTTGGAATACCAACCGAAGATATCCATCTGTAAATTTGTCGGTCATTGTGACTGGCACTGTAAAATACCGACGGCTTAAGTTCGTTGGTAAAGGTGAGTCATAATACCTACCGAATATAGTCGTCTGTAAATTTATCGGTGAATGTGGAATATGGCAGCTGCTGTCAAATGCCGACGGATGTATTCCGTCGGTAAAACCCTTTGTGATTATTTTTAAATATGTTTTAAAAAAATTATTTAGAATACATAATATAAAATTATATAAATTAATGGTAATAAAAACTAATTATGCTAATAAATTTTTTATTAAACATCAAAAACAAAAGAAATAAAATTAAATAATATTCATTACAAACTGAATGTGTTTAATTTTTTTTAAAAAAATTAACTATTAAAGTTAACTAATATTCATTACAAATTAACATAATGGTGGAGCTGGAGGAGGATGAGGAGGAGGCTGGTTGTTATACGACCAAAAACGAGGAGGCGCACATGTATCACCACTCTGTGATGCCATGTTCATAACAAATTCGCGAAGCTGGTCATGCTCTCCTTTTTGTTGTGCAAACCGTTGTGCATCCTCCGCTCTTTGTTGTGCATGCTCCGCTCTTTGTTGTGCATGCTCCGCTTTGAGTTGTTGATACGCTGCTGATAAGTGGTCGTATTTTTCGGTGAGCTGAGCCGCGTGTTGCTGCAAGGCCACGAACTCCTTAGATTGGGAGCTCTAACGGTTGAAACACTACGGGCCGCCCGCAAGTTCTCGGCCGTAGTGTTGGAGAGCCCGTAAACCTGATTTTTATCGGGTCCACCAAACGATCCAACCTCCATCCACAAATCTGGATCGAATTCCAGATGGGTCAAAGGATCGTCCCCATATCTCTCCCTCAACCAGCTATTATAGGTCTCCTGAAAATAAAAAAAGTAATCATCATATTCAATTCAATAAAAATAATAACTTACAAAATAAAATGGTTTAACAAACATACCACGAAGTGCTGATGTAACAACCTCAAAACAATTTCAATCAATATATATTTGTTTAACTCTTACAAAAAGGGCAAATGGAGCAAAATATATATATATATATATATATTTTTGTTAAATTCACCAAAATTTCTAACGAAATTTCGGCAGAGTCTCCCCTATACCGGGAGATCCCAAGTTATCGACAATTTATCCTGCACACAATTATAATCACATACCACCCATAATCACATCCATGATTGGTACATTCAATCATTTTATTCATTCGAGAATATACTTAGGACAAATCTTCATTCTCAATCTCCATCTCATATCACATGCATAAATTATTAATTAAGAGGACATCCAAGCACTGAAATTTCATATATATAAGCACAACACAATTTAGCGTTCTGAACATAAGCTATTACGCTACAATTTTTCCAAGTATAGATTAATACATTAATATTC
>Ga0307515_10010559_pt1 | contig 17680 bp, 2 predicted proteins | sample 17_EM_MG_FD_194513 | JGI IMG/M metagenome (GOLD analysis project Ga0307515, IMG submission 194513) | Populus trichocarpa ectomycorrhiza microbial communities from riparian zone in the Pacific Northwest, United States - 17_EM | ecosystem: Host-associated > Plants > Roots > Unclassified | place... | reverse complement strand
GCAAAACGTACGAAACGTATAAAACGTACGAAATGTACAAAACGTGCAAAACGTACAAAACGTACGAAATGTGCGAAATGTGCGAAATGTGCGAAATGCAAGGGCTATATACAGGCTTCGCGCGGATTGCCGTAAAAAATATAGGCTTTACGCAGGTTGCTGCAAACTGCCGCAAAAAATATAGGCTTCGCGCGGGTTGCTGCAAACCGCCGCAAACCGCACAGGACTATATACGACCACCGCAACCGTATAGTTTGCAGCAAATTGCCGCAAATTGCTGCAAACCGCAACAACGAGCCAAAAAAAAAATTTCCTGATGGTAATACTATAGTATTAAAGCGCTTTCTACAATTTATAAATTATAGATCTTAATCCTAATATTCTTTTAAAATATCTTTATAATAATTAAGGTAATCCTTTAGTTTCTATATAGAGTTCTTGGCGGGCTAGCCTAGCTATTTAACTTTATATTAAAGCTTGTTCTTAATAGATTTATAGTATAATATAGCTTTAACCTTATACTGCTCGCCTACTACCTTAAGGTATTTAATTAGGCCTAGACAGAAGTTCTTTTCTAGTAGTAGTCTATACTATAGCTCTAGTAGGTTTATATAAAACACTATATATATATAGGCTATAAATAGGGGTAGCTAGAAATAGTAGGCTAGCTTATTAATTTATCCCTTAACTTAAAAAGGACCTAGATATCTTATATTAAGCTTCTTTAATAGTTAATTGGTTTTAATATTTGTTAAATATAATAAAACCTTATTACCTACTCTAAAATACTTATCCTAGTATTTGCGGTTATACTAAAGTCTTTACTATACTTAGGCATCTTATAGGCTCTACTTTATATACTTTTATTACTCCTCCTATTCCTAGAGGTATCCTTATACTCTCTAATAGATATTCTTAAACTTCTTAGTAAGATCCTATAATTAATTATACAGCCCTAGCTAGTAATTGCTAGGTATACTATTAAACCTAAATAGTTAAACGCTATAGGCAATCTAAATTAGTATATACTTATATAATATGTATTACTTTAAATTGTAAGCGTACTCCGCGTATAGAAGTAGCATATACTAGTTATCTTGCTAATAGTTTAAATATATTTATAGGTAAAACTCTAGTTCCTAGTTCTAGCGTTCTATTTACTTATCCGTTTATAGGTAAAAAGCTATACTATAATAGTAGTCTATCTTTAAATAAAAGTATAAATCTAACCAGTATTGGCTTATAAAGACGCTGCCCCTATTAGTAATAATAAAGTACGGCTAGTCTACTTTAAGAAAGCATTTCTCCTTAATTATGTTAGTAAGCGCTTATATATTAGTTATCTTATTAATAGGAAGGTATTATATATACTTTAAAAACCTATTAATAAGTATAAGGACCAAATTATATATTTATCCTTAGCCATTTTTAAATAGCGGGAGATCCGTAATAAGGTCTATAGCGTAATATTACTATAGCTTACTAGTAGGGAGAACTAATTTAAGTAGATCCTATAGCTTATGCCTACAGATCTTATATACTTAATACTTCTTATAATAGCTAATATACTTCTTTACTTCCTACTTAGGCTTTAGCTAATAATATTTGCGCTAGGGTAATTCTACTATTTTAGCTTAACTATAGTAGCTGCCTAAAGGATTATTATAATTCTTTATAAGAATCTTTTGTTATAAATTTGCTTTTTATAGCACCTAAACCTTACTATTTCTATATAGTAGGCCTATTAGGTCTAGTTTCTAATTTTAATACCTTATAGCTTTCTTTCCGTTATATTTCTAATCTATTTTCGCATTAAAGATAGTATAGAAGGTATCCCTTTATTATATCTTATAGATAAAACCCATTAACCTTTTAGATAGTTTTTAGGTAAATATTATTTTATTTTATACTACTCTAAGTATAAAACTAGATAGTACTATAGATCTTATAGCTTCTTAGTATGCATATATTAGGAAGGCCACTATAAGATTAAAGTCCTTTAATTATTATAGGGCTCCGAGTTCTAACTATTCTATAGCTTTACTATTAGTTTAAGGGGATAGCTTAGTAATTAGAGGGAGTATATTACTAGGTTCTAAATTTATATTAGGGACATCCTATCTAGGTATATTTAGACCCTTAATAATAATAAACTGGGTACTAGCTAGAACGTTAATAAAAGCTAATAGGGTTTATACCGCCTAAGACTTAGTATATAGAGCTATAAGTACTTAAGCATTCTATACCCGGAGCTTATTCTATAATATAGGGAGTAAAATATCTATTATCTGTTTTTCTTCTCCTATTTTAGAGCCTTTAGTATAGTCTAGCCGTTATAACAGTTTATTAGCAGGGTTGTTTTCCCTTAGCTTATATTTAATCTTTAAATTAAATTATATAAGCTCCTCTACCTATTTAGCTTATTAAGGTATAAGCTCCTTTATAGTTATAAAGTAGCGTAAATTATAGTAATCTAAAAGTATATAAGTAGTATAGCTTATATACTTAAGGTAATATCACTACTACTTAAAGCAGTTAACTATAGCTAGCAGTTTCTTATCGTAAGTATAATACCTAACTTTAGGCCCCTAAAATTTTCTATTATAGAATACTATTAGTTTTTAGTAGAGTTAGGTAGTATCTAGATACCTATTAGGTTATAGTAGGACATTAATAAGGGCAAAATTTAATATATTAGTAATTATTATTAATAGCTAATCTAGGTTAAAATACCGTAGTAATAAAGCTTTTATAAACTTTATATATAGTTCCTAAAAGGCCTCCTAACCCTTTTTAGGCTATAACTATAGTTTATTCTATTAAGTTAGTCCCTTTTTAGTTTTCTTCCTTCTTACCTTTAAGCTTTTTACTTCTTAATCTAGGGTTTAAAAAGCTTCTATAATATAATTAGATAAATATTAGGCGATATCTAAGTAGTTATAGATAAAGTGCCTATAGAAATTGGCAAAGTCTAGGAATACTTAGATATTCTAGTAGCTCTTTTAGCTCTAGCTACTTTTTAGATTATCTATATCTGTACTAGGTCTATAACTATATCTATAGGCGTTATAATATAACCTAGGAACTTAACCTACTTAATATTAAAAATATACTTTAACGCCATAGCGCAGAGGCCCTAGTTATCTAAATATTCTAGTACTTTGCGGATATATTACTTATACTAATCCTTATCTTCTAAGTAAATTAGGATATTATCTAAATAAATAATATATATACGGTTAACTAGTCCCCCTAAGGCCCTATAAATATATAATTAGAATCTTATAGGCGTATTAGCTAGCCCAAAGGGCATTACTAGATACTTAAAGTAGCTATATTAGGTTTTAAAAGTAGTCTTTTACTTATCCCCTTTTTTAATATAGAGCCTATAATAGGCGTCTTATAGATCTAGCTTTATAAAGATCTCCGCCCTAGATAGTTAATCTAGTATTTTACTAACTAGCAGTAGTAGGTAATAGTTCTTAATTATAATCTTATTAAGACCGCGATAGTTTATATATAGCCTTATAGTTCTATCTAGGTTTAGGATAAAGAGGATTAGCGCACCTATTAGCAACTTATTAGGCCAAATCTATCCCTTTTCTAGTAAACTATTAAGCTACTCCTATAGAATCTTAAGCTCTTTATAAGAGAGGTTATAAATAAAAAGGTTTAGTAACTGTTTACCTTCTTTTAAATTAATTATATAATTATATTCCAAGTTTTATATAAGGAGTTTAGCCCACCTACCTAAAAATACCCTTAGTAAGTTCCTTAGGCCTAATAGGATATTTAATAGATTACGGTTATATTTATCCTTTATATTATTATTAGGTAGGTCCTAAAGCTCCCTTAAAATACTTATAGGCAGTATTACGCGCTATAGTGGTTACTTATATATAGTTGCTACTATATATTAAATAGTTTTATATAGTAGCTAGTAAAGGGTAAGGAAATCCTTAACGCAGTGTTTAAGGTACTATAGTATACTTTCTGCGTATTGCTTAAGCTAGAGTAACCTATAACAGTTAAAGTATTTTATAAGATCCTTAAGATTGCTGCCTCCCTATAATATCTCTGTAACCTATCTAGTAGTTATTTATAGGGTCTTTATTATAAAGGGGTTATTACCTATACTAGGCTTTTTACCTATCTTACTATTAAATAGGGGTTAGATTTAATACTCCTTTAGGTATAAAGTGTATACTATTTTACCTAGAGCTATATCCTCTAGGATATCTTTTAAGCTTATTAGTAATATACGCCCTTCTAATTCTTTATTATTCTATTATTTAAAGGCTTCTATTTTAAAGCGTATTTTAAGATCTACTTTTATAAGCTAAGGGTATATAAGGATAAAGTTAGCCGCTTAAAAGGGTTATAGGTTAACCACCTTGATACAGTTATATATATTAGCCACTAATATTATAAGCTTATAGATACTATATAGTTTAATCTAATACTTATCTAGAAAGCCTATAATAGGTTTCCGCTACTTTAGTAATAGAATAAGTTTATACTCTTTTACTAAATTATATTATATAAGATTAATTTCAACACTACTATTATATAGTGCTTAGAACTAATGTACCTCGCCTATAGGGAGTACTATTTTTAGCTTAATAGTAATATAGAAAGTCTCTCTTTCTATATCTTACTTTAGTTATAGCTAAAAGAAGTCTACGACTAAGGCTTTTCTTTTATTAAATTATTAGTACGGTTATTACCCTGCTTATTTTTCCAATAGAATTTACCTTTAGAGAAGTTTTCTTTTAACTTTTTAAAGTATTCCCGTAAAGGTACTAGACGGGTATTAGGTTAGCCCTAGAAGCCTTTCCTATTACTTAAGGCCCTTAACTTTAACCCTTTTAAAGGTTTCTTTAAGAACGGCTTCTTTAAAGGTTAGGTCTGCCCTATATTACTACTAGAGTACCTACGCTTTTAGTAAACCCCTAGCTTTCTACTAAAAGAGGTTTAGTTCCTTACTATATTCTTAGCGTTTAGAACTGCTTGTTTAAAAGCGATATATATAGTTATCCGCAATAGGGCTCCTACGCGCATTATTTTATTATAAATTACTAGCTTAATTCTAGCCTAGATAAATCCAATCTTCTTCTTTTTATAAATACTACCATCTTTATTTTTAAAGGGCTTTAGATCTATTTATTAAGTATAAGTTTCTATAAAGTTTATAAACTGGCGGAAGTTATAGCGATTAAGCTATATTCTATTCCAGAATAGCTCTATATTATTATATTATATAATATATAGATCTTAAGTCCATTTCTTTAGAAAGGTTTACAGCTATAGCTATGTAGTAACTTGCTCTTTATTAAGCTAATTAAGTATAATCTAGTTTAGTAATTAGTTTTTAATCTTGCTAATAATTCAGTATATATATTCTTTAGTATTCTTTTATATTATTAACATTTTAAAAAAGTTGTCTACCTTATAAACCCAATTATCCAGCTATTAGGCATTAGGTCTATAACGGAGTTCTAAACTATTAAAGACTTTAGCTAATTAGTTTATATCCTTTTTCTATTGACTATATAGATATCTTTTTAAGTCTTCTATACCTTTTTATGTAGATACTAGGTAGCCCCTAAAAGGCCCTTAGCCTTAGCTGGGTTATAAAAGATTTTATCTAGCCTAGATTAAGCTTTACTAGATTTAAACCTACTCCTAAAGGTTTCTAATATATTTATTAGTGGCTCCTTCCTATATAGCTTTTAAGAGCCTTATAGCCGCTTCTTAATATCTATCTTAAAGAAAATTAGTTTAGGGCTCTTAACTTTCTAACCTTAGCCCTGGAGAAGCTTTAGCTATAGAGGTAGTATTAACACTAGTAGCTAGTATAGGTTTCCCTATAAAGCTTAAGTCTTAAATTAGTAATTAGGTTAGGTTATCTAAAGGGGTAAACCTACTTAGCTTATAAATAGTTTATATACCGCCGCTTTGCTAATTATAGGCTAGTAGTCTTTTAGGAGAGTTCCGGTTGGTTCTCTAGTTAAATATATTAGTATATTTCTCTAGCATTTCTAGCTTAGGGGAAGATCTTAAAGTTACTTTTAGCGCTTAATCTTCTAATTAGCCTAAGTAGGGCTAGAGGGGTTCTAGTTACTTTTTAGTAGTATTATAGCCGCTATAGAGGATGCCTGCGTTTTTCTTAGCACTGCCAGTAACTATAGGTATATAAGAGTTTTTAAGCTCCTAGCGCATCTAGATATTAGGGCTCGTTCAGCCGTCTTACCTAGAGGTTTATATTATTACAATCTCTCGCTATTAGAGGGACCTTTCTACTTTAATGTAAGGGCTTTCTATAAGGTATTTATGGAGTTTCTCTTTAGGTCGTCGCGAGATATTTTAAGGGAGAATAGTAGGTATAAACAAAATATAAACAAATAATCTAGTTTTTAAGCTAGCTGCCCTTCAAAATAGAGTAAGGAGGATTTAAATATAAGGGGACTTTGTAGATAGGGGGTTATAAGGGCACAATTATAGAATAGGATATTATTAGTAAAGTCTAAAGATAAAGGCCTTATATATACTAAAAGGGAGTAATAGATAGTAATTAGACCTAAGTAGTAAAAGTTATTAAGGTTAAATAAGTTACTATAGCTAGGTAATAGGAGGAAGTTTAGGGGTATTTTATAATACTATACTAAGTATTACTAACTCTTGGCTTTTAGAAGAAAGCCGGGCTTAGTAGGGGAGGATATAGTTCTTTTACGTGATTTCCTAATTGTATATGTATTCTTGGCACAACAAATTTTGTTAACAACCGAGCCCCTGGATAGATCAATCAACCAACGCTTGGTACCACATAAGGAATGCTAAGATATCACGGGATCTGTAACTCATCGGGGATGATTTCTTTGCTGTGGGCGGGTTGGACTGCGACAAACTTCAACTTGTTCAATTACGAGGAACAATGTTACTCGAGCCTCGATATCAGGTACTTTATTCGAAGCAGTGGTGTCAGTGGTTAGGTTAAACCAATAGAAAAGGCCAACCTGTTAAAATTCTTAACCAGTTTACTAGCTTATATAGGCTTAGCATTTAATTGATTTAGTAGTTTTATATTGGTTTAACCGGTTAAATCACCAATTCGGTTGGTTTGGTTAAGGGCCAAATTTCGTGACCTAACCTAACCGTTGACATGAAGTGACTTTAAGCTGACGCCTGCGTCTGTAGCTTCATTCACCGGTTATTGTAGTAAGCCATAGACTCACGCGAATATGTTTTCTGCATGGCATACTACTACTGTTAATTTGATTATCAATTTCTTAAATAAAAATCTTATAGTAACCCAACCAAATATCATCCTCCCAAACAAATGTTATCCTCCCAATGAAATGTAAATCTGTTTTACTACTTGCTGCGGAGATCGTGAGGAAGGACATCGGCATCATCTTCGGCAACCCTTTCTTGAATTCCAATGGCCCACTGCCCCATCGAATGACATGGGTTTAATCTACGACAAGAGCGTAGTCAGCGGAACCTGAACTCACGTGGTACGCGAGAGGAGACTGAGGGCACCGCGCTGCTCCATTCCCAGTAAACCATAACGACTGACAATTTTGGCACCATGCCCATTTGCCTTGGGTTCCTTGGGCCCCGCCTTGGGTCAGTAGCGTGTAATTGCCGCTGCCAGTATGTTCGTGCGTTCCTGTTCGAGGGCATGGTCCAAAAGATGGGTTACCTGCGAAGCTAAGCCCGTAGCATTTGTTGCACCACCGCCAATTGTCCTGTCCGCCGGTAGGATCGCCCTCTGTCAGAGTGTAATTGCCACTTCCAGCACTTATGTGGGCACCGCCGGCGGCGCAGGCTGTATGGCCGTCGAATGCTAGCAGTTGGCACTTGGAGCACCATCGCCACTGGTCCTGTCCACCAGCGGGATCTCCATTCCAAGATATGAAATAGTCGCCGCTACCAGTATGGTCGTGGTCGCCACCTACCTGGCATGGCCCTGGAGTCGCATCCTCTGCAAACGCAAGGCCTTGACACTTGTTGCACCATTTCCACCCAGCCTGTCCGTGGGCCGAAGTATTGTAGCTAAGGCCATAGTTGCCACTGGCAGATACATCATGAACTCCACCTCCCGTGCATGGCCCGATCGTGTTACCGGTGAAAGATAGAACTTGACATTTCTTGCACCACTTCCAGCCCATCTGACCGCCAGACTGCATCAAGCTATAGTCTCCGCTCACCGAATGATTGTGTACACCCCCAGCAGGACAGACTGCTGTGCCTGCAAAGAAAAGGCATTGGCATTTGCTGCACCAACGCCAGTTACCCTGTGTCGAGGCAGCAGCAGGACCGGGTTTTGCGTCACTGGTAGAAGCCATGCTTCTTTTGAGTGTATGATAATTTACGAGTAGAGAACTAACTTGTGGGTTATTGAAGGAAAGATCAGTTGCAGAACTGAAAATGCGAGGACTCAGCTCTTGTTTAAATACCCCGCCATTCCTCAATAAATCCATCATCCTGGCTGTGTGAGAGTATGTCTAAGCACTAATTCGAAGAATTGGAGTCTGGTGGAAGACATATCTGCTGACATTCGACTCCACGATTCGACGATTTCTCAATGGCTCGGGTGTAGCTCAAGCCACTTGCGGGGTCACGACAAAGCAAACCTCGCGAACGCAGTCGGTGGCTGCTAGCCAAGGCCCAGTACCCATGCTGAAGTGTAAGAGTTACCTAGTATATTGATTGTATAGGACAGACACGCACCAGCGTGGTTTTCATTTTCAATATTGGCCAATCGGATTGATCAATATTGGCACTAATCAATATTGGCGAGTATTGGCGAGTACTGGATTTCCTCGGCTAACGCACGGTCTCCCAACCCCACTAAATCTATTTACAGTGGTGTTTACGGCTCAGCTAAGCGCCCGCTTAGTTGCTAAGCCGTATATAATATATATAACCCCCGTTAATATTCGCGGATGTCTACGGCCAAGCCTATAGCTAAGCCGTAGACATCTTTAAATGTCTTTACCCCTACTAATTAAGTCGCTAATACGCGCGTACTATTAGCCTATTGGCCTAGCTATACGCCCGTTTATTTACCCTATACGGTAAGGTTACTTATCTAGTAGGTATACTTTCTCTACCTCTCCTCCCTAGTTTATATCTGCGTATATAAGAAAATAGGAATCCCCCCTTAGGGCGCAGCTTCTCTAGCAGCGTCCTATATATCTTAAAAATGCCATTAATTAGTTGCGTAAAGATTAACATTATAAATAATGTCGAACTACGCGCTAACGCGTAAAGTATTCTTACCCTTACGCGTTCTAAGAGACCTAAAAATATATCTTTAAATTATAAGCTAAAGCAGAAAGAGTTTAAGGTAAGTAGGTAGGTGCTTTATAGAGTAGTATACTTATAACTAATGCGCGTCTTCCTAGGCCTTTTATAAGTGGAAGTAGTACTATAATAACAATACCGTTATAGAAGAGAAGCTACTTCTTTTTTTTATTAAGGAGGTTATAGGCTAGCCACTAAAAGTAAAAAGCTGTAAGGCTAGTAATAATATGCCCTAGGATAAGACGCGGCTTTTTTAGCGCTTAATTTATGGCTATATTACTACCCTAATAGACCTTTACCGGACGTAGAAGGGTATAGGGATAAATAGCTACCAGTCCCCGCGGGAGGATAATATTAGGGATTACCTAAAGGTTCTATAATAGAGGGACGCGTAGTGGGAAAAGAAGCAGTTTATAGATAAGGGTAGGAATATACTACTTAATAGATATACGGAGGACGAGTTTAAGAGCGTCTGCTGTAAGCTATAGGCTTATAAAGACTCCTTACCAGAATGCTACCTCCGCACGCTTATAGATATCCTGCTAGGCTACTATATACTTACCCGCGGTGGCAATAGGTTCTCCGCCAAGATCTTAGACCTATTTACCTTTAAGTTTAAGGGGAAAGGTTCTACGCGCTATATACCCCTAATATTTACTATACGCGCTAGTAAGTAGAACTAGTATAGCCGCCTTAAGACTATCGGAGCTCTATATAATAAGAAGCCGCTTATTTATATACTTAGCGGGCTAGCTTTTTACCTCTTATACTACTAGGACCTTAGCAATAAACTATTCTTAAACTTTAGCAAGCGGTTAGCGTGGTATAATATCTACCTAATTAAAAGCAGCGCTAGGGACTATAAGACGGCCTTCTTATATAACTTATAGTGGGAGTAGGTTACTAAGGCATTTTAGGCCGTTGGCGTCTTCTTATAGAAGAAGACCTATATTAGGCGAAGTGCTAGCGCTAAGATAGTAGAGCTAAAAGGGGTTAGTAAAAACTAGATTAGACGCGCTAGCAGGTAAAACTAGAAGTAGATAGTTAGCTACTACTTAAACTCGCTACTATAGGAGTTTATGCAAATAATAGCTAGCTATTTACTATAGATAGGCTGCTTTAAGATTTATAGGGTAAGCGTCGTCCCCCCTAATATACTACTGTTGATAATCTAGCTAGAGCTAGACATCTAGAAGGGTTAGTTTAGCCCTTAGGTTGGCTAGGTTAATAACCTTATAGCTATAGGCACTATAAACCTCCTATTTTATCTCTAGGAGGTTATCCTATAGGACTTAATAGTCCTCCGCGAGATATTCCTAAGCAGCCCTATATAAAACTACCCGGTCTTTTAGTATAAGACCTACCTACCCTTTATATAGAAGGTCGAAGCCTGCCTATAATAGGAGGAAGAAGGCCCTAGCTAGCTATTAATACTCTACTAGGCCGTACTAGCTATTGCGGACCGCTTAAAGACTATAAACGCCCGAGCACGCGAGCTATAGGCGTTATTTAACCGTATAGCTAAGTCCTAGTGGGTATAGTCTTTATAGCTTTAATTGCTTATATCTGGTAGCCTTACCTTTCGGCTTAAAGTTCCTTCAGTATCTATATATTTACGTTTAATAGTATACCTACTAATAGCATGTCTACTAACGGCATGTCTACTAGCGCCTTTATCTATTATAGAATTAAGCTAGAATATATTGGCATAGGTAAGCACTATAGCTTCCCCTTTACTAGCGCCGCCGTAGCTATAGCTATAGCTATAACTATAGTAAGGGCCTAAGCCCAAGCAGCCGCCTAAGTAGCCGCCTGTATATTATATATGCTATATAGTAAAGTCTATATAGGCCCTTTAGCGCAAGTAAACTAAAGGGCTTAGAGGTAATCCTTTTATAGTAGCGCTAGATTCTAAATAGGGTAGTAAATAGCGGGCCAGCCGGCAGAACGAGCTCTAATAGTACTCAGGTTATTAAGGAAATTAGGTGGGTTATATAGGCCTAAAGGGTTAGCAAGAAAGCGGCTATATAGTAGGTTAATTAATAGTAGAAATAGATATAGTGCTTACTAGATCAGCTTTATAAACGGCTTTAAGTAGGTAGAAAAGCTTTAAAATAGTATATATATCTAACTTCTAAAGAGTCCTCTTAAAGCCTTTATCTATAGCCCCTTAGGGGCTTATTTTAGTGCGGTATAAGTTTAGTAGGGTACTTATATAATAGCAGCGCCTAATCTAAAACGTAAATATATCTATTAACCTATAGCTAATTCTTGCCATCCTAGTACAAGTAGAGAGCCCTTAGACAGCTCTACGCATACCACTTAACGGGTGTTAAGAGCGCGACGTTACTGTGGCGTTGCTGGCAATTGAAGATCGACTGTGGATATGGGGTAATATCTATATGCCGCTAAGCGCATAGGCCTCCTACCTGCTAAATCGTAACTTAGCGGCTGATTTAGCTATATAAATCGAACTGTGGATATACTATTAATATATATAACTAGCTTTACCCCCCCTCCTTAGTAAGTTATAGATTCGCTACGCGCATCCAATTTCGCCTAGTTGCCACTAGCTATATATAGTAATTGTAATAAACGGCTGTGGCTGCACGCAAGGTCCTTTTTAGTTGCCCTAGAGAATCGCCTTAGTTGGCTAAGAGAATTAAATTAAAGACGACGCTTCCTTTTCTCCCCTTTAACTATGCCTCTATTATACCCACTAAAACGCGAATATAACGCTGTCTCTATAGAGGGGTTGATAAAGTTTGGCAATATCGTATAGGTAAAAGCCTTACAATATTTAATAAAGATTACAACACTACGGAGGAAGGCCGCTAGAAGTAATGTTCTTACAGCCAAGTATATGGCTTCACTATAATTACTATATACAGCTGGTAGCAACTAGGCGAAATTGGATGCGCGTAGCGAATCTGCAACTCGCTAAGGAGGGGGGGTAAAGCTGGTCGTGCATATTACTATAATAGGTTAAACATTAATAAAAACTAATAAAATTTATATAGTATATAGATATTCTACAGATAGTTAAGAATATAAACTTTTTTTAAAAAAATATAGTAATTTTTAAAATTTTTAACTTTAAAAATTTTTAGTAGTTTTTAACCCTTTTAAGTATAACCAAACTACTATTATATATAATTCTATAATATTGATATATAATGGCTTATAAGGGATTATAAAATATAATTAGAAGGTTTTACTTATTAAAAATACTATAAGAATAAAGTAATTAGCTTAAAAAAATCACTTAATTCTAAAATTTTAAAGGTTTATTATATTTTAATATGGCTATATAAAAAAAAATATATATATAAAAACTTATATATACTTGTTTTATATATATTATTAAGATTTAAGTATAAAAAGCTTTCATTTTATTTAGTATATATATAATACTTTAGAATTTTTAAAAAAAAATTCTAAAAATAAGAAATTAGCAAACTAATATAACGTACTTTATAAGCGAGTCGCCTACACAAGCGAGTCGCCTACTACCAAAATCCACGAAATTCGCAACGAGATATCTTAGCAACCACTTAGTATTATATACTAAACATTTAATATAATATATTTCTAGTCTAATTAAATAACTTTAAGGAATTTTATTAAATAGAAATAAATGGTTATAGAGATATATAAGTTTAGTCTAGATTTAAGTACTAAAACTTAATATCTTTATAATTATCTATTTTTATTTAACGAAATTCTTAAAAGTTATTTAATTAGGCTAGAAATATATTCTATTAAATTTTCAGTATATAATACTAAGTAGTTGCTAAGATATCTCGTTGTGAATTTCGTAGATTTTGGTGAGAAATTGGGTGGGCGACTTGCTTATATAGGCAACTCGCTTATAAAGTACGTTATTACTATTAAGTAAATAAACTAATAATTTATAATTTATAGTTACTAATACTTATATAATACTATATATATATATAAAATAAAATTTTCGTAGCTATATTGTAGAGTTTTTATTATATAAGCTCGGACCCCTAGAACTTAGTTACCTCCTAAACTTAGTTACCTATACTACTTTAGAAGCTATTTACACTTAACAAAATTTAATTAATTATTTGCCCTTATATGCCATTTAGTATATTGGCTTTAGGCTTTCTATCTAGCGTATTTTAAAGCTTTAATTTTGGCCCCTTTACCCTTATTTTGGCCTTTTTTTCCTCTGCCTCTACTATAGCTTTGTTAATTACATCTATATATTTTAGTATTATATTTAGATCTATCATTATCCATTTATATAATATTAGACTTTCAAGGTCTTTAAGTTATAATTATAAGCTTTATATTTAAGCGCCTATATATATAGCCTTTATAATAACTCTCTAAAGTTGTTAACTTATTTTTTTATAAAAGTAACTAAGTCTTTTAATTAAGTATATACTTATTATAAAGGCCTTAAGCTATATAATATATATTATAAGACTTTTTTTAGAGTTATTATATTATTAAATTAATTACTATTGGCTTTTTTAAAGCTTAACCCTTTTATTAAAGCCCTATTTTTTACTTAAAAATATTTAAAGCCTTTATATAGACTTTATAAATAAATACCAAAGATATACTGCCTAAAATTGGTTTTTTTTATTATAAGGCCTTTTTTAGGTCTTATAATAATACTTAATAAAATAGTACTTCTTAATTAGAGCTATATTACGAAGATATATATACTTTATAATTTACTTAAAATATTTTAACTTAATAAAGGAGATTTAAAATAGATTTAAAGGTTGTTATATTAAATAAAGTTGCAAAAAAGGAGCTGTATATTATATATTATATATTTTATTAAAAACTTAACTATATAATGGCTTATATAGCTATTAAAGCAATGTAATTAAGCTTTATTGCCAAAAAAAGTTTTAAGTATAAATTTTTTTAATAAATTGCCTAAATATAATACAATTAGCTATTTCACTATTCTTTTAGGCCATATATATTTAATAAAATACTTTACCTTAATATACTTATATTAATTAGGGGTATTTTCCTTTAAAATAAAGTAACTAGTAAAGGGCAAATATTATCTTTATAATAAATACCTATTTATAATTATTAAACAACTTTATAGAAAACTTCTTTTAAAAGATATATCTTATTGTAATTAAATATATATATATGCTTAATATAACTCTAAATTTGTCTATATTTTAGGTATTTTTTTTACCTATATATTAACCTTTTTTTACACCCTTTTTTAAAGGCTATAAAACTTTTAAATTTACTTCAGTTATACCCTATTAATTTATATGCCTTCTATTAATTAGGTATATATAATTTTTATATAAAGATTTTATTTAGAGTAGCTAATTACCTATATTCTACTAAGGGGCTTAATGTTCCTACCTTAACCAGAGACTTAAGCTATTATTTTTCATAATTACGTATATAATAGGGATTTTTTTTATAAATCCTATTTAAGTACCTAATTAGTAAGGAAGGCCTTCTATATAGGAGTTAATTCCTATTTGCATTGGTGTACAAATTGCTCCAATAGTCTGCTATTTAATTATCGCTTAAAATTGCCAAAGGGACACTATATGCAAGCACTGCTTTTCGTATAAACTTATAAACATCAGATTTAGAATCAATAATAGTTATTTATAAGTTCTACTTATTTTGGTCTATATTGATTAATTTATTGTGGAGAAAATAGGTTAACAAGTCGGTGGTTTAATTTTAGTTAGGTAGTTAAGTTTAGGGGCTAACCGAGTTCTAGGGGTCCGAGCTTAATAAAATTTTAAGTATTTCTTAAAAAAGTCTATAAATAATTCACTATAAGAGCATTTATTAAATAATAAAATACTATATATAATATATATTTACTTATAAAATGCTAAATATATTATTTTATACTATTTATATGTATTATTAAGCTTAATAAATAAGAGCATTTTTAATGTTTTACTCTTTAACATATAAAAGTATTTATATCCTATATATATTTGTAATTTATAATATAATATAATATTTTATACACAAAAATTGATTACATTTAAGTTTTAGTAATTAATAGTTATAAAATCTTCTACTATATAAGTATAAAATCTCTAAAACAACCTTCTTAAAAAATGACTATTAATTTACCTATAACAAGTACATATTAAATAGTTTTAAGCATATATATACTATTATATAAGTATATATAAGTATTAGAGGTTATAAAACTTATATATTTTAAAAATTCTAAGTAGTTATTCTATTTTTATTATTATCATTGCCTAAATAATATATATATAAAATATATATTATATATTAATATTTTCTATTAAAAAAAAGATATAAAAAGCTTCTTATATATTATATCTATAACATATTAAATTTTTAGCCTAATAGCTTATAGGGTTGTTATATTATAGATGGGTAGTAGGGTAGGAAAATCGTGCGTTAGGTGAGACCTTGCGTTAGCTGAGGAAATCTAGTATTGGCTATATTTGCAGATCCTCTTAGCGCCCCTTAAAAAAATGTAACTTCAATATTATACAGATAGATTATTAAAATATTATGGCTTCTAAAACAGACTTATTACTTTTTATACCTATATTGGACTCCCCTAATACAGAGTTATTAGATTACTAGTAAAAGAAGACTTCTAATCTCCCCCCTTTTACAATCGGCCCCTAATCGCTATTACCTTATAGTAGAGGGAGATTATAGACCTAGAAGGGCTTTAGGTAAGTATTAGTATACTGCTCTATATAATTAAGCTATCTAAGCCCTATTTTAAACTCCTAAAAAACCTCTTATAAAGAAAAAAATTGCTAAAGAAAAGATATAAGGATTTCTAGGGGATCTATTAGAAGCCTACTAGAAATATACCGGTAACTCTTTAAGTTAACCTAAAGATTTTTATATAACTCTATATCTAAGCCTTTATACTAGCCTATAATTAACTATAAGTATTATAGGTAATCTAGTGTTCTTAGTATAGTTCTATAAAACCTTTAGTATAAGATTTAGCGTATAGAGCCTCGGCTTACTGCCGTCTTTTAACTATTAAGATTTTAATCTATAATTTCTTCTTATAAGCCTCTATATTGCTAATATATTACTTCTATATTTGCCCTCTATTACGGAGCGAGTATAAGCGACGATTATATATAATAAGTAGATATTATTAAGCTGCGTATATAAACTGTATAATAAAGTTAAGACGTTACGTAAGAAAAGAAGGTAGGAAAACGGGAAAAAAGGGTATATATTGTAAACTTAGTTGCTTAATTGGCACATATATAGAGCAGAATAAGATTTAGGTGGTAGTCCTAATAGAACTTAGCAGGATTTAGTGGAACTTAGTAGAACTTAGTAGAACTTAGTGGAATATAGCAGAATACGGTAGGTTGCTATTAGATTGCCGCAGATTACTATTAAATTACCATCTTATGGTTAGTCTTTAGTTACTAAGTTTATAAAAATAGGTAAACGTATATAAGGTATTATGGGGGTGTCCCGTAATAGTACCCCCCCTTTAAACTCGAGCTTCTGCGAGATAGGGCTATAGTAGTTTTAGGTAGAGTTTGTAAAAGTCTTTTATAGCTTATATAAGTCCTATAGAGTTAACGGGTTCCTATAAGGGCTTAATAAAACCTCTCTATTTTATAAGATATATATATTAGCGTTTCTATTTATTATACTTAATATTATTAATTCTTTTAACAAAGTACTTATTCTTACTATCTACTTTAACTAGTAAGGGAGGGTCTTATATCTATTTAGGCAGGGCGTTTAATACAGGAGTAGTAGGGTGGAGGACTAACGTATAGAATACGGGGTAGATTTTAACCGTATTAGGGAGCTTTAGTTAGTAGGCGTAGGAGGAGATAACCTTCTCGACCTTATAAGGGCCAGCGTTTTTCCAATTAAGCTTTTTAGTAGGTTGTTTTGTGTTTAGATTTCTTATATCTAGCCGGACAAAGTTACTAATTTAGTAAGCTAGTACGTCAGGAAAAAATTTACCAGCATTTTTACAGCATTTGGCAGCATTTGGCGGCCAAATGCGCATTCCGCGCACTATAACGTGTAGCGTATGGTATTAACTAAGGTGCGGCATACTGCCGTATTCAATAATGCGGTGCGGCATACTACTATATTTAATAATACGATGCAGCATACTGCCGCATACTGCTATATTCAACAACGCACTGCCGCATACTGCTGTATTTAACAACGCACTGCCGCATACTGCTGTATTCAATAATGCACTGCCGTATACTGCTGTATTCAACAACGCAGTGCAGCTAACTGCCGTATTTAACAATGCGGTGCAGCTAATTGCGCATTTTGCACTTAATGCGCAATTAATATATAATGCCCTCCTCGTGCATTCTGTACATAA
>Ga0307515_10010558_pt1 | contig 17681 bp, 6 predicted proteins | sample 17_EM_MG_FD_194513 | JGI IMG/M metagenome (GOLD analysis project Ga0307515, IMG submission 194513) | Populus trichocarpa ectomycorrhiza microbial communities from riparian zone in the Pacific Northwest, United States - 17_EM | ecosystem: Host-associated > Plants > Roots > Unclassified | place... | reverse complement strand
GTTTTTTCCTTGGGACAAGTGGATAGGGTAGCATTTTCACTTGTAATGTCAGAAGTATCATTCAGGCAATCAGCCATGGAGCCAGATTCAACTGCAGCAGCTTGATCATTTATTTTGCCAGTATGAGGTGCACTAGTTTCAGTGGAAACTTTCAAATCAAATCTCACTGGTGAACATTTCTCATCAGAATTACTTGATGTCTCATCCATGGTATGATGTTCCTTTAGTTCCATGGAGCCTGCATGTAGATGTGTTAAAAAATTATCTGCAAGGAAACAAAAAAAGTTGCATGTTTTATCATCAATTAAAGATTTAACACAGTAAATACCTTCAGTGGAAACCATATTTGCTTCAGCAAACTGATGATGCTTCAACAATGGTTTTTGTAACATATCAATGCCAGGGAATGCCACCATTTTCATGTTCCTCATTTTCTGCTTGCTCGATCCTTCAAGTGGCTTAAAACCAAAAACAGAAGTCCAGGTTTCCCTTAGCTCAGAGATCGCCGGTATGACCAATTTCTCGACATTTAGGGAGCAGAGTGCCTAATGACAGTTTCATAAAAGAGAAACAAAGATCAATTGTACGCAAAAATCAGTAAAAAGTGAGGCAACAAGGTGTTTTGCATAAATGAAATTCAAAAAATCTAGTGACAATTAAATGTCACTTCATGCAAAAGCAAAATTATTTTGACATAAACATGAATTCAAATCAGTTGGCAAAATTTACAAATAATAGTAGAGTTTTCCATCTCATCAGATCAGAGATACATCCAGTCAAATTCTTACAGGGGGACAGGATTGTTGGAAAAAGAGTAGCACTTCAGTTAGACGAGACAAATTTCAGCCATAATGTACTCTCCAGCATCTCATATTGGTCACTATTTCACAATTTTTGATACGAAACAAGGCAGCACACAATTTTTCATTGTTATTTCCCCTTTTCTCACATCATTTATCACATTCCTTTCAATGCTTAAAGAAAATGTGATTTTCCTTTCCTGTCATCACCTCTACCTCTATCTTGTGCAGGCAGCACAAAATATAGGAAATACATTCTAATCATATGAACAGCAAAATAGTTCTTGCACATCAAACCAGAAGGAAACAAAGTGCTAAAGAGTTTAACACTCGTTACATAACCCAAAAATTCCAACGAATTCCCACAAGGAACAAAATATCCAATCATATGTATAATTAATCTGCAACAAAAGAAAACACAAACACGCACAAAAAGCAGCGAAGGTAACAGATACCAAACGTACAGTTTCAATTGCACTTAGAAGCCGGCGGCACATTCCTTGACGCCTATACATGTGGCGGGTCCCAATGAATGGCATCTCTGCTAAATGGTTCCCATGGATCCTATTTGACCAAGTATAGGTTAATGTGATTGTGACTTTTTTACATTGTCATAAATTGCTACTAGAACATGCATGGACATGTTGATTAACAGAAAATACAAGGAAGACAGAAATTTAGCATCAAAGTTCAGCACAATTTGCATTATTCTTATTCCAATTTAAAGAGGAAGAAAACGAGTGGGAAAGTAGATAGCAAGAGGACTACATTCTTTCATGTACATAACATACAAAAAAGATACTGATGCAAGTATGCTAGAAGATGAAAAAAAGAACGTGATGCAAGGAGCTGAAGACAGTAAAGGCAGCAATCTGACTAAATTTGTACTCCAAAGTTCAAAAAAGAGCCAAAAACCAATCTAATCGGCTGCATCGGCACCAGATCCCCTTGCTAACTGGCAGTGAAGGTAATGAGATGACAAAAAAAATGGTAGCAGATGGTGGAACTTCAGAAGTAGAAAAGAGGCAAGTTCACATGAATTTAGTTTTGCCATGTTTTCTATAATATCTAATTTTTTTTTCAGAACCAAAATAAAAGACTCCAGTATGAATGTTACTCACAAAACAAAGACAATGATCAATCATAGAATGATAGAAAAGAAAACCACAATTGTGTAAAAAATAGTTCATGCAATGGTTACTGATGTCTTCAATTATAAAACATCCAATCACTGTACAATAGGCAGTGATTTGCAAAAAGGAATAATCAGGTAGAGAACTTTCGGTGCATGATCCCAGAAATATTTATAACAAATGATTCCATGTCCAGATGCATTATTTTCCAAATATAATCTCCAATAATTTTGTTCTACATACTGGCAGAATCTGACCATTAATAAAAAATCACAATGCAGCGCAATCAACAAGCAAATTTAGGCTGAGATGTACCTAATAGATGCAGCCGAGATTATTTCATCCCCTCGCTCTAAAATTGCAGTCAGAAAACCACTGTAGTTCAGTCGATTGAAGTTCGACCTGAAAAGGAATATTAAAATTCATTAAGAAAACCATTACTTACAAAATTTTAATGATGGCATAAAGCAAACACAGTGTAGCAGATAATTTTTATTAGCATACATCAAGAACGGTAAGGACAATAAATAAAAGAAAGTACCACAACTTTTTCATATTCAAAAGCCCATTTTCCAATAAAATATTAAGTTAGCTGTAAATTAAGTATTAAGAGGCTACAAAAATGAAAGAAAAAACCTCATGCACCAGCAATAGACCACCCACTTTCCAAGAAAATATTATCAACTTAGCTGTGAACTAAGTATTAAAAGGCTAGAGATACGAAAGAAAATACCACATGTGTCCAGTATAGACATAGTACAGCACAACAGAACACTACTTCTTGGTCAAACACCAACAAGCAGTTGGGCCCTTCACCATTAGCATAATTTCATACTACATCGTAATATGGTAGGGCAGTTAAAGAGAATTGTATGCAGTGTCAATTTCCCTTGTTCTCTACTTGGTTCAATAGCATATGAATCTGCAATTCTGGAGCAATATAACAGTCATTCTATGAGTTTCTCTTCCTCATCCAGTTCTATAATATACTTTAAAGGTGGAAATCAATTGGGAAAAAGAGAAAGGCTACCTCTTGTCTAGGCTTGTGTGTTGTGATTCCAACACTAAAAACCTCAACATCAAAATAAAAAGTTTCTCGCAAAGCTGGAGCACCAACAATGCGATTTGTTCACAAAGAACTAACAAACCCCCCCCCCAAAAAAAAAAAAAAAAAAAAAAAACACACATCCACAAAAGTAAAGTCCAAAAGGAAATTTGAAAAAAAGAAGAGATCAGCAATGTTGGTTCTTTCAGCTTAATGATGAAAATTTCAAGCATGCTTATAATATAACTGGGCTTACCCAAAATTATATACAATATTACGAATCAGATTGACCCCACTTCTATGGTCAGGCATGGGCAAAAAGCACTCATCCATTATGTGCAACGCAACAGCTACCTTGGAATTACATTCAACTTTCCGATGCATTCCACTAAGAGAAATATCAGAGCCAACATCAAATCTGCGAACAAGAGTCCACGCAAAGCCTTCTTCCATTTCATGTTTAACCCCAAGAAGTGCCTGTAGTTTATCATATAACTGACAGAAACAAAACCATTTTGGTGAATTGCAATGCACATAATAGATTTCATTTTCGAGTTATCTTAAAACCTGTTTAAATAAAGAACTATTAAATAAAAGCAGTTCATTTTACTGAGAACTCAGGATAAATAAACTGCTGCTAGTGATATTAGAGCACTTATCAAGTACATGTATAATCTCCAAGTATACATAATATGAAAGATCACAACTAAGTCCAATAATCAATTAATAATATTCCAGACTACTTTTGCCAAATCCCACTCTGCAGATGATGTGAACCATAGCAGATTTTAGGGGACTGATCGAATTGCATATAATGAATGAAACAATAGCAGTGATCAATCAATCAAGGTCTTACTAATAACCCAGAGTTATACATGCATTTCTCTAAAGCCTGACCACTCACACACTTAATTTGCAGGTAGCAATTAGTTTCTTGTGAGTCAAAAAAGGGTTAATGATAACCAGGGTTTACAAGCCAACAGAACATGTGGAAATTTGCGGCAAAAGCAAAGATGATTCCATGTCTTATTAGGACCAAATTACAATCACTTTCATATCCAATTGAGATGAGATTGCAACAAGTTCCAAAAATTGGAACCTCTTCAACTTCAAACTCAGAGTTGCGACATAGAACACCCATTTACAATCAAGTTTTCAGGAAGTTCATACAAAAGGTTTTTGAGGGCCAATCATTTTATTTTAAGAAAACCAAGCAATAAGCTACAGGATACCAAGGTTTCTGGCCACTTGCAAATCAAGAATCAGATTCAAGAAAAAGAAATTCTAAAAATGACAATTTTGATTTTCAAGTCCAATAGAACATCCATGATTATACTCTATAACAATACACGGTGACTAAAAAATACCTCTTGGCATTTTTTCCCACAGAAGGATACACTGCTGTAACCATCATTTACAGTGTTCTCGGCAAGAATACAAGAGTGGTGGTCTGCAGCAGAAGATGTCTATTAAATGTACATCTATTAAATAACAATAAATAGAAGAAAATTAGCATGGTGGAAATGGAAAGGGCAAAATACATTAAAACACTATGAAGATAGAGTCGTTACATTTTTCCTCACACAAGCAACATGCCAATAATGCGGGTTGGGCAGCAGTATCATTTTCGTCCATCTGACATGTATCCCCACCAGCCATCCCACAAAATTTGCATGAACAATACGTGCAATTCCAGACACCTGAAGGGAACTTCTGCCACAAGGAAAAAAAAAATATTAATGACATGAAGGCATTTACAGAAACCCAAACTCATTTCTATGTAATAGCAAAAAGCTGATCTCATTTCATAAATAAGATGCTAAGGATAACGCCAGATTCCAGAAGGGAACATCTGTTGCAAGATGAAAACAATCTATTAATTACGCGGCAGCATTTATATAGAACAAAACTCAATTCTACAAGTGACAGCAGAAAAAGATTATCTCAAACTTTTCATAAATAACATGTTATGGAAAGGCGAGTTCACGGGAATATTTTCCACCATTCATTTCTTAATATCTAATACGGGAACTCTATTTAAAGTTTTTATTGCTTTTAGGCATTCCATAACCTGAAGGAATATTTCTGGTACAAGTAATCTGGAGGACCTTGAGAATAAACATGATAAGAGTGCAAAAGCAAAGACATACCTTTATCTCTAGGCAGCTTTGATGGAATGTTGATGGGCAACTATCACAGCAAATCAGGTTTCCACCATCTCCACAAATCCCACATGTATCATCATTTGGATCTTGATCATCAGTATCAACAAAATGGAACCCTTTACGATCAGACTCGTCTTGTTTGTTCCATGACTCTAGCTGGCATTGCAAGAGTGAATGTCCGTTCTCTAAACATATGTTTTTGAGTGGCTGGCAGGATTTGCTGCCTGCATGAGACTCAAAGTCTAAGATTGCAAAAGTTTCACCACAGCAATCACACTGAATGCCATCTGTTGTGATTTTACCCTTGAGCACTGTCCGTGTCTTCCTGCGTTTCAAGTACTGCACCTTTCCATCTAATGGCACAGAGCCCAAATCAATCATCCAGGCAAGTACAGTTCGCTTCCCATTATACAGCACATATCCATCACCATTTGAATCTGCACCCTCCTTAGAATTGCGAATCATTAGAGCACACCGCTTTCTATTATGTGTTTTGAGTTGCTTACGATCCTTGACTGCTGTTCTGTCGTCTGATGTACCAGAACAGTCATCCTGTTCGGAGAGAGAATATTTATGTTTTGTCCTGTCCTTCAGCTTCTTACGGCCAGGAGTTGCCGCAGCATCCAGTTTTCTCTTGTGCAGTTTTCCTTTCTTATTTTTCAGTTTTGCAACTCCTTCACCCGTTTTCCCACCCTCACCTTGCTTCCATTTCTTTTTCTTTTTATTTTTATCACTCCTTTCCTTGCCTATTATTTTTGTTAGTATGCTGAGTTCATCATCTGGTAGAGGAGTAAACTTGAAACCAGTCTTACAAGTATTTGAATCACCACCGCCACCTTCATAATGCTGCTTAAGAATCCGGTAAGCCAAGGTGACAGACCAGTGGGTCCTTCCTTCAGGATTAACATACACAGCATCGCAGTAATCTCTACCATTCCTAGGTCTATGCTCGATTGTCCAGCCTGCACCCAAAAGAAGTTCTATAATTTTATCTCTCACTACAGCCTTCTGTTTATTTCTCCCCTCTTCCTTTTCATCTTTAATGAATTTGATCTTCCTAGCTGTTGCTAACTCCGTTGCATTAGATTTTTTCCCTCCAGATAACGCACTTCTAGCTCCCACATTGTGGTTCTTATTATGTCTTGTCTTTTTTCCCAACTGTCTTTTCCTCGGCCCGCCCACCTTTATGCCCTTGTTCAACTTGCTGTGTCTCCCACGCTTAGGCTTCAACCTCATCCCCACTTTTCCATAAGATTCATCACTCTCTTCACCAGATGATTCTGCAGTGTCATCCTCAACCGCCTCAATGTTCTTCTCAGGCTTGTCACTCTTCTTAGCCTTGGGGGGTCTCCCGCGCTTAGGCTTTGATTTTTCACTCACCTCATTATCTGACTGTTCACTCTCTTCACCAGCAGATAGATCACTACCTTCTTTACCTGCCTTGCCTCTTTTCTTCCCAGACCTGTGACTCTTATGAGCCTTGGGGAACCTTCCACGCTTATGCTTTAATCTTCTACTTGCCCCATCATCTGATCGATCACTCTCTTCGCCAACATAATGATTTCCCTCTTCCCTTTCCACCCCGGCCCTTTTCTTCTCAGACACGTCATTCTTCTGAACCTTGGGGGGTGTCCCACGCTTAGGCTTTAAGTTTTCCCTCACTTCATTATCTGGCTGTTCACTCTCTTTACCGACATATTGATTGCTTTCTTCCTTTACCGCCTTGATCCTTGTCTTCTCAGACCCATCACTCTTCTGAGCCTTGGGAGGCCTCCCACGCTTGCGCTTTAATGTTTTCCCCTCCTCGTGATCACAGGCCTCACTGTCTTTCTTTTTCACCTCAGCCAATCTCTTCTCAGACCCGTCACCACTCTTGCCCTTGAGCGAGCTACCATCCTCGCTCTCTCCCTCGCTAGCAACTCTACTTCTTTTCCTTCTACTTTTACTAGTCTCAGCAGCATTACACTCCCCCGCATCACTCCCTCCTTCACATTCTTCAATTTTTAACCCATCTCTCTGATCCACTTCCATGTCTTCTCTTAACGCCTCATCTTGATTCAATTTCGGTTTCTCCTCGTCAGTCAATTCACTCGGAGAAACCTCATTTTTCACCGATTTCCGCAATAAATTAACACTAGATCTCAACCCTTCTCTCATTCTCTGAAAAAATCCTTAAAACTTTCACTTCTTTGTTTCAATAAAACTCACAAGTAAATAACCTCCATTGATCTTACTCGGCAATTACAGCAATTCGGCGCTCAAAAGATCGAGAGCTGGATCTACGAAAAACCCGTTTTAGAACCTTTAATCAAAACATTACATTCAAGAAAATTAATAAAATAAAATAAAATCTGTACGGGCAATCTTGCTGGAAAAAAATTGGGAATGGTAAGATATGAAGAAGAAGAAGAAAACTTACTAATGTGGTGAGGAAGACAGGATTGTAGGATCCTACGGAATCGTGTGAGAGTGTGAACGAGGCTAAACCGGTAAGGACAAAGCGAATCGGAGGTTGTTGCACCAAGATTGGGTCTCGAAAGAGAAAGCGAATGGGTTCTACGAGGAGAGAGCGATTGGCAATATTTTACTTGTAGTGTCTTTTTGGGTTTGGGGGTTTTACGTTTTAATTAAAATACCTCGTCCAAGATACCGTAAAGCATGGGTAGGACAGTCAATTCGCATCAACTATGATTTTCAATTTCCCTCCATAAAACACATTTGTCTTTGAAAAAAAAGATTTCCAACCAATATTTAAAAGGTGATGTTTTATGTTAACTGGCTTGTGAAATGTTAACGTTAGTTGTCTGTTAAATAGTGGCCCGGTTATTAAATACTTGATGCTTGGTTATTGGGGTATTAAATTAATAAGGAAAAAATATCGATCCCCTTATCCTAATATCTAGAAAATAAATATAGATTAAAAAAATGTTTAAAACTTTATGGCCAGCCATACTTGGAGTGTGTTCACTGACTAGAATAACTATTTTATTTTTATTTTTATTTTTTAATCTTCTTTTTTTAATAAAAAAATGGAAAATATTTTTATTTGTTGGGGATATATATAAAAAAGATATGTATCAAGATTACAACTATTTGTCATGAATAATCAAAACTATAATTTATAATATTCATCTTAATATTTTATATTTATGATAATCTAATTATAGGATATTTATTTTACCTTGTTCAAATTAAAAATTATCATGAAAATAGTTAAGAAAAAAATATTAGATATATAATAAAAATTAAATTTGTGTCACTGACTAGATATAAAAATGTAAAAAAAAAAAAATTGAATCTTTTACAGTGCTAGAAAGTGCTTTTATATAAAATAAAAGAGTTGAATGTGTTTTTTTTATCTAGAAAAACTATGGAAAATTAGTAAAACAAATTGTAGAAAACCTTTAAAATATATTTTTCAAATTTAGTGCAGATTTAGAAAACTATAAAACTAATTTTATATTTTTCTAGATGGATGGATATTGTATTTAAATATGAAGTTATGGTTTTCATTTATTTTTTACTTGTTTTTTTTTAAAAAAAAATATTACTTTGTTTCTGAACAATCCTCAACTTTTCTCCATCAGCCTTCACATCTCTCTTTTGGCTTTGTGAGAAAGAAAAACTCTGATTGCTAAAGTATTTTCTTAATCAATGATATTTACTGCGTCTTCCTTGTTGGGTTTTCTTCTTATTTAATGAAATTATTGGTAAATTATTTGGGTATAAAAACAAATATAAAATTGGTTTAAATATATAAAAATATTGTTTTAAGGTGTTTGTTTGATTCTTACATGGACAATAACAAGTAAAAAAATAATTTAAATACATGAAAATATTATTTTTAAAGTGTTTATTTATCTTACACGAAAATAATATTTTCATGATATAACTACGTCATACAAACCTTTAACATAATTAAAAAAAAAATAGACAAGTAAAATTATCTTTAATTGTGGATTTTGTGTTTGATAGCTTCATAATTCGTGTAAATTTGGACAGGGGTGAAAAGATGTATAATTGTTTAGTAAAACCTCATATTTGTGCCCACCAAGCAACGGTCATATTGTATTGCCAGAGGTTTAAATTTTTGCTAAAAGACAGTTTTGGCCTCGTATATTCCTACCTCTTTCATGCCAGACAAGAGAGTCGTGCAGAACTCCATGTATGGGTTTTATCAAATTTTATTCTTTATTAACATGAAAAAATATCAAGGTGTAACTAATATTTTTCAGTAAAAAAATAAATAAATTAGGGATAATTAGATATAATATATCAACTCGACTGATTCAAAAATAATCTAGAAAATTAATGAAAATATAATTTATTTTAAAAAAATTCAAAACAACATATTTTTTATAAAATATTCAAATAAAAACATATTTAATCGATTTAGATCAGCTCGAGTTAATATTTAAAATTTATAATTTAAATCATGATATTATAATAACTCTTATATAAAATAAATCAAATTAAACTATGAAACTCAATTCACAATTAATCAAATGTTAAAAGAATTATCCAGCATGAAAAAAGAAGGCAAATAGACATATTAATATTATTTTTTTGCAACCATTCTTAATTTATTTAATTGATTAAATTTTTTTGTCAAAAGACTAGTTGAAAGACCTATATATATATATATATATATATATATATTGTGTTTTATTTTTATTTTTGCCCAAAGTTAAATGACATTTTTCATCCATTGAGCCTCTAGAAGGATGTTTGTGATTATAATGTATGATATTTTTTAAAATAATTTTTTGTTTTAAAATATATTAAAATAAAAAATATATTTTTTTAACATCAATACATTAAAAAAGTCACTCTAAAACAATACTATAAAAAAATATTAATTTAATATATTTTTAAATAAAAAATATTTTAAAAAATACATGAAAATGAAAATTGTTTCAAACACCCGCTAATACATGCCAGAAAAAAAAATTTTGAACACTGATTCCATTATCCATTTCTTTTATATATTTGTCCTCTCGAAAAGAGATATATATGTTAAATAGAAAGTTTGAGATCGATAGAATCCTTATCATCATCGAAGGAGATGCTGAGAGTCCAAGTGAAGTGGTTGTTTAAGGATAAATTTTATATTTGTTAGTGTAATAATAATTGTTTTTTTAATTTTTTAATTTATAAATATATTAAAATAATTTTTTAAAAAAAAATTATTTTTAATGATAGCGATGAAACTATACAAAAAAAAATATACTTAAAAAAAAAACACAATTTAGCGGAAAAGATAAACTATACCAAAATAGATTAGATGTCGGGATTATGTTGGAGCTTGAAGCAATTTTCTAGCAATTGAAGACATGATTTGTGTTGTAAAGACACGACGTACGTGTGTTTCAGAATTATGATTGTAATTGTTTTTTATTTTAAAATATATTAAAATAATATTTTTTATTTTTTAAAATTATTTTTAATATTAATAAATTAAAATGATTTAAAAATTTAAAATTTAAAAAAAAATAATTTTTTTTTTAAAAAATTAAAATACAAAAATAAATAGATATTAAAAATAATCGTGGTGTCTGGAAAATCGATATCCATGGACGAGAGAGAGAGAGAAAGAACGAAACGGATAACAGAGAAGTACTTAAAAAAGAAAAGGTGGGCCAGCAGCGTTCGTTTTAAGGATTTTTTTTTTTTTTGTTATATTTCACCACGTACTTATCAGACGTGGTGTTGAGCTTCGGCACGAAGGTTCCTCGTAGACTCTGGTTTTAACTCTTAACTACAATTAGCAAATTGAACTGGCGAGGAAATTGAACACGTGTCAATCATAATCAGATACTAGTGAACGTTTACTGTATGGTGATGGAGAATCCTTGTTGGAGTTTTAAGTTTTACAAGTTCCTGTCAATGACAAAGAAGTATGTGGTAGGCAAAATTAGTCTCTTGATACTTCTTGCATAATTTGATCCTTATATTTTCAAAAAATTAGCGGGACAAGTCCTGACTAGACCATGGGAAGAAAGTCCTGATTTGGCCTTTAATTTTGTAAATCTTGATTTTATATATATATTATATCATAACTTGTTATTACCCGTGAAATTTATAACTAGTAAAGGTATTAGTATAATCTAGGTAGATGATCTTAATCTCATATTAGCAGAAGTGTTTATAACTCTTGATAGATTTTTAGTAAAATGATCTGTTTGTTAGATTATCGCAATACCTGACATGCATAATGATAACTATATCGTCATAAATTAATTGCCTTGTATATATACATGTCCATGTTTAGATTTTTCAACCCTAACTTTTTCACTTGAGGCGCACAATTTTTTTTAATCTTAATGAAAACTATTTCTCACCGAGAATTAATAATTTTTATTTTTAAAAATAAAATTTATTTACATAGAATATAAAAAATTATAGATGAACTATAATAATTTACTTGAAACATTAAATGCATATAAAATAATTTTAAAAATATCAACTATTTTTAAGAAAGACAAGTAAACAATCTAAGAAAATGAATATTAATTTAAATATAAATTAAAATTTATTTTAAAATTACATATTAAAAAAAGTATTAATTAAAAAAACAAAATCACAAAAATAAGAGTTCAGGTGCAATTAGGCTCGAAAAGCTAGATCCATGCTTCTAGCCTGTGTTGAAAATAGATGAATAACACGTTGTTTATATAATTAGCAAAGAAAAAAATAAAAGTCTACATGCACAGACATGCCCGTGCGGATTTGCAAGCATCGAATAATAAATATTTGAAATATTGATAATAAAAAATAATAATTTTTTTCAAAAGAATTTCAAGAAAAAAAATAAAAAAAATAATAAAAGAATGAAGACATAAAGAATATTGACAAATAAGCCAAGTGTAAAATAATAAATATATCAAATGTTAAAAAAAAAAACCATAACAATTTTTTTCTTAATAAAATAAAATAAATATAAATTTGCCACTGCTATAGTCCTGTTACAATAAAGAAATCATACAATTATAATTTTATCACATCCGCAGCACCATTACATTAAAAAAATGAAAAAAAATATATAAAATTGTCATTTCTATAGTGTTTTGCCGTCTCCTTTTAATATACATTAAATATTTTAATTTATAAATTCATGCAATTCTTCCACGTCTCGTGCAATTAGTGTTATAGTTCTAAAATAAATAATTTTTTAATATGCAATAAATCTATTAATTTTAAGGTTCACTTTCAATTGTTAGTTAATTTGCATCTACATAAACTTAATATTTAAATCTTATGAGAAGTTAGCCTAGGTTCACTGATGCTCTAGAACCAATATATTTTACGTATAATAAATCAGTTAATATTAAAATTTATGTGTAATTTTTTACAAAATGGCACTCATATACAAATAGTATACTAATCACTTTTTTACTGTAAACAAACATTATTCTTTGTTTGGGTATTGATATATTTATATGGTTGTTTAGTATTATGATTCCACCTTTGTTTAGATATGTATTTCTTGAAAAAAAAACATGTTTTTTATTGTTATATGATGATTATAATGTGCTGATATAAAAAATAAAAAATATAAAAAATTATTTTAATATATTTTTAATTAAAAAATAATGTAGCCTTAAATCACTCTACATTATAACCCCAGACGTATAGTATGAAGACTCCTCGCTATAGGATCAAAGGGGAAAAAATTAAAAAAAAATTCTCCATGAACCTTCTCAAGGCCCAGGACCATTAGTGTCCCAGTCTCACAGAGGCCTAAGCTTATACCATCTTAAAATCCTAAACAAAACCCCCCAATTGCCATGAAGCAATGGAAAGAAGGCTAAAAATATAAATTATTTATTTGATTGTGTTTATTAAATTTTTGTATTTAAATAAATAATAATTAAAATAAAAACACAAATTAATTTGATTGAATAACATAAAAAAATAAAAAAACATGATGCAATATGCTCCATATTATAAATTTTTTTGATTTTTTTGATATTTTCAAAAATAAATTTAATCCATACAAAATATTAAAAAAATTATAGATAAATCATAAAAAAAATCTTCAAATTTAAATGTATAGCTAAAAAATAATCATGATTTAAAAGAGGCTCTCAAAACAAAATGAAAAAGAGAAAGGATATTAATTTAAATATAAATGAAAAATAGAGAAAAAAACCATGAAAAAGAATAATTGATTTTAAAAAGTAATTGCAAAAAAAGAAAAAAAAAAGAGCAAAGGTCAAACATTGATTGGGCCCTTGTTTTTTTTTTTATCCGTAACTATGTCGTCCACCCCAAATTTTTTTGAAAAAAAAATTTAACGAAGTGTCGTTGATTTGCAAAGATTTCGGCTATTGTGGCGGCTGAAAATTAGGCTTTAGATTTTTTTATTCAAAAATCAATTTTCAACATGTTTTTGACCCAAAACATCTATAAAATATCGTAGGAATCATGATAAACCTATATATGGCATCATAAAACCTAAAAAACCACCCCATGAACCAAAATCAACTCGAATCAAAAAATTAATCCGAGTTTGGATCTATTTTTTCATGAATTTTAAAGCTAAAAATACAAATAGTATGAACTTTTTTCATCAAATGCAATCATTTGACAAAAATATCATATGCTTTGGTGACCCAAATCAGTAACAATAATATTTTTCTCTCTCCACCGCTGGAATCTAACAACCTCCCTCTCTCCTCTTTCAATCAGAGACTAAAAAATAACAAAAATGAACTCTTATACCAGAATTGAATTGGAAAAAATATTGAGATACTGAAATTGTATAATTTGTGTGAGTTTTAAAGTTTTAAGGATTAAAGTGCATCTTTTACGAAACTTATGACATGTCATCCATATCCGACGCCTTTTTCATTCCAGTCCCTTTTCTTTTAGCTCCACCTTTTAATGAGAATAAAATGAATTGGTCTTCAATTATGACCAAATAAAAAAAAAAAGAGTTTTGAGAATCAAATTGAAAAAACATAAATTTTTGCACAGTCCATCCACAGTAACGTGTGAGAGGATGAACAATGGAGCCTTGCACAATAAAAAACTCACGCCTTTTAAAGCAATACTTAATTGTCCTGTGCTCCATTGTGGGTCATACGATTTTTTTTAAAAGTAAAAAAATATTAAGAGCTCAATGAATTTTTTAACGATGTTATTAAACCTAATTAAATGTGTCATTTTTATTAAAAAATATCAAGACAATGACAAATTAGATCGAACTCGGTCCTCTTGCGGCCCGGGTCATAGACTCTGTTGGATTTAATAACTTTTTTATCAATGAACATTTTTTATTTAATTATATGATAAAAATAGATGCTCATAAAATTAAGTATCAACCTAAAAATAAACACTTATCCAAGACAATTATCTTTATAAAAAGAAAACAAAAATCAATCATGCAATTTTTTTTCTCAATCAATTATTGAATGATAAAAAATAATAATAATAAAAACAATTAAAAGACTGAAACAAAGAAAACATATTCTGTCAGTGAGCAAACTCGTTAAATATGTGAATCGAATAACTCAGGCTAGCACGCCAAACACGTGAATCGAGTTATGAATTTCACTGAGATTGTAATTTGTTTTTTTCTTTGAAAATATTTTTTTTATTTGACTATATGATAATAAAAATAGACAATTGTGAAATTAAACACAAATCCAATACTGAAATGCTTTTTTTAGATCGCGATAACCTCATAAAAGGCAAAACTAAGTATGAAATTGAATTCCTAATTAACCTAATATATAGTGATTAAATAAAAAAACTAATTAAAAAAGAGAGTTAAACTTGTTAGGCCCACGAACCAGGTAAACCAGTGAATAGATCCATATACTTTATGAAGTTCAATAACATGAATTTTTTTTCAAACTATTTTTTTTAACCATACGAGAAAAAAATAGACGATAAAAAAACTATGTTAAATTAAAAAAAAAACACCTCATCAAACTCGTAAATCAGGACAACTTGAGCTACCCTAGCAAACCATGCCAACCTTATAAAAAGAAGAAATAAAAATAAATAAATTATGAAGCTAAATTTTCAATCATCATTATATTAAAAAATAAAATCCACAAAAATATTTTATGTAAAATCATAAAAAAATTCAAAAAATAAAAATAAATCAAAACTGTAATCCACAATGCAATGAGTGTGGGTGAATGATAGTTCTCCCACACCTTTTATTCCCCGTTAATTTATAAAGTTTAATAACATGATTTTTCTTTATAATTGATTTTTACGATTACATGAGAAAAAAATAAACTGTAAAAAATTCAAGTTCAATTAAAATAAAAACAATCCATCAAATCTGTAAATCGAGGCAAATTATGCTATACTAGCAAATCCGTAAACAATGTTAATTTCATGTAAAGGTAAATTAAAGATAAACAAAATTTGAAGTCAAATTCTCAACTATCCTAATTTTATAATATAAAACCGACAAAAATAAATTTGAAAAAAATCATAATAGAATAAAAAAAAGAAAAACAAAGTTTAATAAAGTGGTTTTTCTCTAAAACTATATTTTTTTAATTATATAAGAAAAAAATAAACTATAAAATATTCAAGTTTAATTAAAAAAAGTAAAAAAAACACCCCACTAAATCTATAAATCGGGATAATATGAATTATCTTGACAAATCTTTAAACCATATTAATCTTATAAAAATAAAAATAAAAAATAAATTACATAGTTAAATTTTTAATTACTCTAAAATTAAAAATAAAATTAACAAAAATAATTTTAAAAAAATTATATAAAAAAAGAAAAAAAAAACGTGTTCAGAAAAAAAAAAAAAAAAACCAGTGTGCGAAAGCAATTCACTGTTTTGCAAGGAATGAGACGGTACTTTCCTCCGTATGTTTTAGTTTTTGTTAATTCCTATAAATAAATAAATAAAACCTCATAAACGCAAATTCCTAAAATGGGCAGGCTATCATCCACCGTTGAAATCTCCGATAGACGATACATCCCCGACCGCCAAAACAGCCGTGACACACCCGAGTTCGACTCCCCTGACTACCGACGCCACCGTGAACGTCGCAGTCCCTCTTATCAAAACTACGATGATCGTCACCGGGAAATCGATCGCGGCCGACGCCGTCGCTCTAGCTCACCCGAATACTCAAGAAGTCCTAGAAGAAGAACAACAAGAAGAAGTCCGAGCCCTAGGTACAAAGAAACCCTAGATCATTCTCTCCCTAAAAAATTCGGCAAGGGCCGGTCCTTTCTTGATAGGAATGGAAGGGAATCAGACGAGGAATCCGATGAGGATTTAAAAGGATTGAGTTTTGAGGAGATGAGGAGGCTGAAGAGGCAGAAGATGAGGAAGTCTATGAGGTATTGTATTTGGAATATTACGCCAAGTCCTCCGAGAAGGGACGATGAGGAGGAATTGGTGGAGAAAGCGGACGAGATAGAGAAGTACAGAGAGGATGAGGTAAAGAGCGAAGATTCCAGCGGAAAAGAGAAGGAAAAGGCGAAATCAGAGTCGGAGAATTCTGGGAGTGGTGAGTCGGAGAGCAAGTCTGAGTTTGAGTCAGATGACTCGAGGGAGAAAAGAGAGAGGAGGAAATCAAGTTCTAAGCGCAGGAGGAGGAATAGTGATAGTAAATCAGATGTGAGTGGGAGCGAAAGTGAGAGTGAATCAGACACTGAAGAAGATCGGAAACGGGGAAAGAAGTCGCGGAAAAGTATTAGTAGGCGGATCAAGAGTAGTAAGAGTAGTAGAAGAAGAAAGAGTAGGAGGAAGAAGAGTAAGTATAGTGATTCTGATGATAGTGGGGGTGAGGAGTCCGACTCTGATGATGATCGTGTAAAGTCTAAAAAGAGGAGGCGTTCTTCAGGTTCGCGATCTAAGGGTAGTAAGAAGAAGAGAGGTTCTGAAACAGAGAGTGAGAATTTGGATTCCCTTGAGAATTCTGGTTCCGAGAAAAATAAAGCAAATGATGACGAGGCTAACAAGGCTGAAGTTGACGTTGAGGCATTGATGTTTAAAGAAATAATCGAGGCACAAAAAAAACCTGCTTTGGAAAATGAACCTGTGGTTGGGCCAATGCCGTTGCCTAGAGCTGAAGGGCATATTAGTTATGGTGGAGCTTTGAGGCCTGGTGAAGGTGATGCTATTGCACAGTATGTGCAGCAAGGGAAACGTATTCCACGTAGAGGTGAAGTGGGTCTTTCTGCGGATGAGATTCAAAAATTTGAGACTCTTGGCTATGTGATGAGTGGCAGTAGGCATCAGAGGATGAATGCCATTCGTATTAGGAAAGAAAACCAAGTTTATAGCGCTGAGGATAAGCGGGCGCTGGCCATGTTTAACTATGAAGAGAAGGCAAAACGTGAGCACAAGGTTATGGCTGATTTGCAGCGGCTAGTGCAGCGCCATATTGGGCAGGATGTTGGTCCTAGTCATGATCCTTTTGCTGCGAAAGCATCTGACGGTGCTGATGCTTAGGAGGTGTGTTATTATTTCTCCTCGTAACTTTCTTTATCATATTTTCTAGGTCCTTATCTTGATTGATGATTATTATCTGAACTGGATAG
>Ga0307515_10010557_pt1 | contig 17683 bp, 21 predicted proteins | sample 17_EM_MG_FD_194513 | JGI IMG/M metagenome (GOLD analysis project Ga0307515, IMG submission 194513) | Populus trichocarpa ectomycorrhiza microbial communities from riparian zone in the Pacific Northwest, United States - 17_EM | ecosystem: Host-associated > Plants > Roots > Unclassified | place... | reverse complement strand
CAACGTAAAACACATATTCTTGCAGTTCTTCTTGACTTTCAGTCGGAGGGAATCATTGTTTAACGTTGGTCCGACATTACGATTCAACTCGCGGCCGTGGGCTGCGGGTAACGGTTTAACGTTTAACAAGGGTAAGGCGCGTGATGGAGCACGTACTATGAGAGGGACATACTGACTGAATGCAACCTAGGAGGGGGCAGAACTGGCGTAGCATTGAATCAACTCGTGACATGACATCCCACTTCTCGATGACGTGAACACTCCCTTCCGTGTTCTTCAAGGCCTCGGGCCATTCGAGGAGATCCCTAAAAGTCTTTACTCAACATGCAGGAGGACACGCGTAAGACACGCACCGTTGCTCGCACACCCAAAGCAAGCCATCGGCGTTGACATTGGGTATTTCAACCAGAGGTAAAACCATCCACGCGTCGATCTGAGACACGGTGTATCCGAGTTTACGAAGCTTCAAGAATGCCTGGAGTCGTATAACCTCAACTTCGCACGTTCAGCGTGTCGGGATGGAAGACGTCGAGATGAGGCTACTCACAGTCGGGATCGTATAACGATTGCCAATGTAGTTTTGGGTCTGTGTACGTACTATCCTGCAGAAATTCCTCTAGAAAGCTTCTCGGCTGGAACCTTGCCTCGTCTGCGAATGGGATAAACAGTGGCGTGACGAAAGGGTTGTCGTCCGGCTGTTTCGCCATGATATTTTGATTGCTTGGGGTGCACGCCTGATATCGGGGATGTGCTTGTACGATGGGTAAATCCTCGGGCGGCGATCCACGTATACCAGTGATTGGTTGTTTCAGGTGGCGAAAAATCTGGACATCTATATCCCGAGAGAAACAGGAATCTTCTGCACTAGGCGCGTCGCGAGCAGGAGCATCTGTAACCAGCGAGGCAATAACTTCGGAAGAGTAGTCAGTCTCCCAAGCGTAGAAACTATTCCAGACGGAGCGATATGTGTCCAGAATCCTTTTCTCCGCCATCCTCTCGTCTGATCCGTCGGGAAAGATCGGCGATTGATGGTGGAGTAGTCGTGGGAAACTTGGGCTTAGCGGCACGGTATTCCGCGTCGTGGCCAACTGACCCACCTCTTGTTCTCGTGCATGGGTTTACCTGGACAACACCACGGACAACACCTTGACAATCGCCACGGATAGCACATCGCTGGCATGTTGTTTGCCAACTTCAATCAAGACTTTACGTGCGTAGAAATGTCTCGCAAACGATGTGGCCGGGGTCACTCAAGCGGCTTCCAGATGTATTTCTGTTGGAACGAGGAAGGGTTATAGTATCACGAATTGCGACCCATTTGGAAAAGTGTACATGATGAGTGCGTTCCGGGTTTCACCATTTGCTCTTCTCTCACAGTCAAGGATAGACGATGGTGCTCGAGGAATCGTCGAAATGCTCTTTTGTACATCCCTAATCGCGTTGGTCGGTGCAGCAGATCAGCCCCACTCTAGCCCAAGGAAGTTACAGATCGTCAACACCAAGGTGGGCTCACCTGAATCTCCGTCGGACTGGAATTGGTGACTAACCTCTTCATAGCGACAGTCCATGATTTGCGAACTACTCTTCCCCTCCTCGATACTCGCCGTCAAACTCAACCGGAAAACTCTCGTCATTGTTCTTGAGGCGGAGATTTACATCTACGACATTTCGAATATGCGACTCCTCCATGTCATAGAAACCACCCCCAATCCCGAAGGTACGTGGTCTGGAAAACTGCTTCTTTGGTGGACCTGACTCACAGGTGATCGCAGCCATTGTGGCATTGTCTCCCTCTTCGGATAATTCATACCTCGCTTATCCATCCGCCGTTCCCTCTCCCACTACTGCCGACCTCGCCCAACCTTCGCAGACAACCCCGACACAGCAATCGGGGGATGTCCTTCTCTTCTCCACTCGCTCGCTCACTGTCGCAAACGTAATCCAGGCACATAAATCACCCATCTCTTTCCTTTCTATCAATTCAACTGGTACCCTTTTGGCCACTGCATCCGACAAAGGCACAGTCATTCGCGTTTGGAGTATTCCAGGGGCCGAGAAGCTGTATCAGTTCCGCAGAGGTACCAGGGAAGCCCGCATATACTCGATGAACTTCAATCTGGTCTCTACGCTGCTAGCTGTTAGTTCTGCGCACGATACCGTTCATATCTTCAAGTTGGGACCGCAGCGTGGTTCTCCACAGTCTCGTTCAAAGCCACCTTCGAGTCCTGGTGGGTCAATCGACAGCAGGGATGGTTCCCAGACTGCTCTTGATGCCGGTTACGACGCATACGTTGACAAAAAGAAGAACAGCAGCGTATCGTAAGTCGGTTCCCGTCATCTGAGAACTCGGTCACGTTAAATTGTTACCAGGTCCAGTCTGCGCAGACGGTCACTGAATCTCACAAAGAACCTCACCGCTTCTGTCGGTACATACCTCCCAAGTGCTGTCACAGAGATGTGGGAACCTTCAAGGGACTTTGCTTTCCTACGGCTGCCCACAAGCGGTTCACGTTGTGTGGTTGCCCTGAGCGGGTAAGTCCATCAAATCCTGCTGTCTGGTGATTGATTTCTCAATCACACAAAATAGCACTATGCCCCAAGTCATGGTCATTTCGGCGGAGGGTTTCTTCTACCTATACAGCATTGACCTGGACAACGGCGGGGAATGCACACTGATGAAACAGTACAGGTGAGCCTCCATCATGTTACTCATTTGTTTCGCCAACTCATTCAATCTTTAGTCTATTGGACTCTACTGAAGAGGTCATAAATGACTAGCAGCCACTCGTTATGCCCACTCGCCTGTCGGTTACGATTTATTTTTACTCCAGCTCTTGCGTTTTTGTTGAACAAACATCAATGGAGAGATTTTCATCTAGTACATGGATTACACGGATCGGATTAACATAAGTCAAGCACAGTCGAAAACACAAGCGTGAAACGTCTATTCCTCCATCTCATCACTGTCTTCCTCCTCGCTGTCGCTTTCTTCGCCCTCAGCAACGTCGATAGGCTCAATGGCGATATCATGATCTGCACCCATGTATGAGTCACAGATGACAGAGAGCTTGAGTTCGTGACGTCCTTGAGGCAGAGTGAACTCGAGCTTGACAGCGAGGTTCTTGTTGACTGTGACCTTCTTGATCGATAGAAGTTGACGGGTGCTCTGTTCCCCGATGAGGAGCCACCAGTTCGGCAGCTTTTTGAATGGATAGTAAGGTGCAACCGCGATTTGGTCATCCGCATCTTCTTCGTCAGCGTCACGGGTGAGGGTGACTTTGAGGGTGATCGGAGAGCCTGCGGTGTAATCACCCTTCACCAGCTCGTAGTTCACATCCAGAGCAGGATACGAGTTTACGAAAGCGGCAACATCTCGCCTGACGACGGGCATTAGGGTATGAAACAATCTATTTGCGAAGGGGGCTTACATCTGCTTGCCGCTCATCCGCAGCAATTGGTTTCTCCGATCATCCTCAAGATCAATCACGTCGTATACCGACTCGACCCCGCCATCTTTGCAGCGCTTGATCACTTCGACGTCGAAGTGAGGGATTTGCTTGAGTGGAGAATCCGTCTCCCACATCGCCTGAACACACATCTGAGAGAGGTCCATCGCTCCGACGGCATTTAACCAAGCATTTGACGACATGACATCCACGCAAGCTGACAACAAGTTCAGCACCTTCTCGAGTACGAGGACCTGATCGGCGGCGAGGTCTGGTGGAAGCTGGAGGCGAGAGAAATGTGCCTGAAGAAGCAGGCAGGTCTTGAAGTGGGGAGCCTCAAAGTTGGGGCGGGGCAGTTTGACAGGCACACGGTCGTAAATACGTCGTAAGAGAATGTCTTCGTGTCGCCGGATTGGGATGTTTTCGAACTCGGCCGACGAAGAAACAATTTCGAGCAGACCCTTCAGCTTTGTCTTCTCCTGGAGTGACGCCGTATACACCTCCACCGTGATATCTATAGAAGGAAAGTGTCAGATTCTTGAGTCCGCTTCCGGACACCAGAGGGAGAAGACGCACAAGAGATGTTGTAATATGCGGCGATCATACCAAGGTTAAGGGCCGACAAGGTCATCTCGTCCTCCTCTGTACAGTCGTCAGTCTCGACTGCAAGCAGGTACTAAACGACACCTACCGATTGCGATACACTTGGAGTTCACCAAGTCATTCAAGGTGCTTTCCACAAGCTCAGACAAGTGGTCGGAAAGGTGACTGTGGCTGACATTGTGGAGATTATAGTAGTTGGGGTTTTTGGTCATCCTCCGGTAGAAGTACGTCCATGTCAAGATATCCTGGGTCCGTCCTCAGACAAACCCGCTATGGAACGATGGAGGGAACACTTACCATGGCATCTTGCTTGTTTTCGATGGTCTTGACAGCAATCTCCGCCAGGAAATAGTCGTGCAGCATGTTTGTGGGGAGGTGCGACTCGATGGGCAGACCTTCCGACAGGAACTTCTTGTAGAATTCCTTCCTCGTTTGTTGACACATGAGAATGCATCGACTTCTGTCATCTTCGAGGGGTCGACAAGCTCTGCCCATCATCTGGAGGACCTCCATAACGGGATAGTCGACGTATCTGTGCTCCCTGCCTTCGTAGTATTGAACACCCATGATGATGACCATGTAACACGCGACGGGCAGGCTCCAAGCGGTTTCCTGTTGTTCATCTAAGTCTCGATAGACGTAATGAAAAATATGGAAAACGCACCCTTGAAGCGATCATGACCTGGATAGCACCGGCCTTGAACAGACGTTCGACGATACGCTTGTCCTGCTTATCCAAGGCTTCGTGGAAGTACCCGATGCCGTACTTAAGGGTTTCGACCAGACCCTTGTCGGTGATGTGGTCCAAGTGTGGTTGTAAGTCTTCCTCTTCAATGTTCAGGAAGCGCTTCGAGTTCTCATCAGAGCCACAGTGAGCAATAATGTCATCTGCAGTAAGTCTGCACTGCTTTCTTGAAGAGACGAAGATGATGACCGGTTTAGTAGGCGAATATTCGAGGACAGCGAGATACGCGGGCTTGGACATCGAGATCATGAGTGAGGGGAAATGAGGGATGGAGAAACTCTGCAAGTGAACGTCAAGGTCCAGTGGTCGGACGCTACGAGATACCGTAAGTCCCGTAAATTGATACAGGTTACTGGGTGCACTCACTGTGGTGGGAAGTTGAAAATGTGATGAGAGGGGGCGCCGATCCATTCACCAAGATCCTTGGCACTCGCAAGAGAGACAGAACAAACCACAATACGAGTATCGTTGTCAGTCTGCTTTGAGATGTAGCGAGTACGAGATATCACAATCTCGTAAGTCGGTCCAATTTCCGCGCCTATGAGCTGGATCTCATCACAAATAAGGAGGCCGAGGTTCTTCACGTTCTTCCTCTGTTGCCACCTTCGAGAGATGACGTCCCATTGGGTAGGAGTGCAAATGATGACATCTCCCTTCTCAAGCAGACGAAGATCAGCACTTGTCTCTCCCGTCAGGCTCACGATCTCTTTGCCGCCCTGGACTCCCCCAAACTTTGCCTTCCACTCGGCCAGACGGAGATCCACCATATCTTGATATGGCTCAATACAGACCGCACGTTTTGGCTGTGGCTGACTCCAGAGTCGCATTAACGCAAATTCCGCACAAATAGTTTTTCCGCTGCCAGTGGGGGCACCGATGAATACGTTATCGTCGGTTGTGTACAAGGGTTGGAAAACCTGGGTCTGGATCTTGTTAAACGTCTTGATGGTGGAAGAGTAGATGGCCTCGAACTCCTTGTTGTGGAGGGCAGAGATGGGAAGATGCTGGAGGTCGAGGAGCGTGGTCGGTGGAGGGAACTTCTCGGGGAGGATGAGATGCTTGAAAGAAACAGGGACACGAGTCTCCGAGTTCAGCCATCGGTCAGAGATGATGGAGATGAAGTAGTTCGGTGGAACAGGGTCGAACATTGGAACGGTGATCGTGACATTGTGTTCCATTTCGGCGTATTTTTGTCGAAGGATAAATGAATCGCTGAAGAGGATGATTTCGCCATCGACATCCTCTACGAGAATAGTGAACGACTCGGCTCCCCCATGAACCTTCTCGTCCCAACGGAAGTCAGGGATAATGGTAAGGTCGATGCGAAGAAGGGAACGAGTGATAGGCTGAACAGAGGCCTGCAACCTGAACAAGGAACATCGTTAATTCAGTAATGGAGAAGGTCTCTACCACTCACTGTAATTTTGGAAAGTTATGTACGAGACGATGGACCAGTCTGCCAGCATTCTGTAGGTTGAGAAGTTCTCCAATTTCTTGCGGTGTCTGTAGAAACAGTCAGCCGTGGCCTTAACACATGTAACCACCCCCTACCAGGTCGAAATAACGATCCCACGGCTAAAGCAGAGAGTTTCAATAAAATAGAGATAAGAGGGTGGCAGAGGAGCTCACGAATTGTTTTGCCTCTGCCCTTCGAATGATATCGAGAGGGACGCCCTTAAATTGCCTCAACGGCGTCATTGAACCCCACCTACCAAGGGGTCAGTACCGGACAACAGACGGACACGTTTTCTTAACTCACATCCGACGCTCGACCATCTTGCAGAGTGAAAGAGCGCACTTGGCAGGGATAGCCCATGCTCGCTTCAAACAGATCTCGTAGATAGCACGAAGAATACTAGAAAGATTGAACAAAGCTTAGCGGTGGCATGGTGATGAAAAGAGTAGAGCTCACCGTCCAGCAGACTGTTGAACATAGACCATGTCTGCGACAAGGGCGAAGCCCTCGAGCTTCAACCCAGAAATATAGGCCTGCAACAGGACATTGATCTTGGCGGCAGGTTCCTCCACGCCCTCCTTGACGGGAATCGGTACACGCTCCAACAACTTACCCAACTCGAGCTTCTCCTCTTGGCGGACAGGAAGGAGCTTGAACTCCTTCGAAAGAGCGAAGACACGGAACAGCTCGATAGTGGTCATAGTAGATCGGAGATGTTGGTGGTAAGTGGCCATAGAATCGTACGTCACGTAGAAGTGGGAGGCGATGCGTCCAAGGTCGGTGCTCTGGAACTTGCCAGAGGCTCTCTCATACTTGATGAGGTGACATTTCTCGAGGAGAGCGGCGGCGGTGTGAACGATATCAGCACGCTTCTGGACGAGGGACCCATCGTCATCTTGGTAATCGACGCTGATACTGTACAGGACGGGGTCCTTGAGCATGCGCACGTATCTGCGAAGCGGTCAGCGGTGCGAGTGAATGGAGAGGGGCCAGGAAGACTCACAGGTACGTGTACCCAAGCCACTGTACGGCTTCGTCTCGGTTCCGGATGGTTCCCAACACAATTTCGGCATTGAGGTTGTCGGCAAGTTTCGACACGAATTGGGACTCGATCGGGAGTTGTTGGTTCAGCAAGCTGAGGTAATACTGGAGTTCCGCGTGGTTGGTGATGATGATGCCCTCCCCAAATGTATCGTACTGTGGACGACCAGCACGACCAAGCATCTGTAGGACATCCTGTGGGGAGAGCTCGACCCACCGACCCTTCTCCGGATTGTAGATCTGGGTACCCTTGATGATGACGGTATGCGCTGGCAAGTTAACTCCCCAAGCCAATGTAGCGGTACAGACCAGGACCTGAAGATGACCATCGGCGAATAGTTCCTCCACAAGAGCACGGTCTTCTCGAGTCATACCGGCGTGGTGAATACCAAAGCTGAAAGGGAGGAGGTCCTTCAGGTTCGGGTCCTTCACGTTATTGGCTTCCTCCTGAAGAATCTCCCTCGTAGCCGCGTCCGGCCGCACGAACTGAGTGATGGTCTCCTTCTCGACGGACATGTCACGAACGAACTTGGCTGTCTTCGCGGTCTCCTTCCTCGAGTGGACAAAAACCAACGTCTGGTTCTTCCCGGCTTGCTCGAGGAGTTTCTCGTAGCAAACTTCGTTCATGACCTGATACCGTTTGATCGCCTTCTTCTCCGTAATGCCAATAAACTGTTGCTGAAGGCCACAAGGTCGATAAGAGGAGTCGAAATAGAAGAGACCTTTATTCTCATCGACGCGGAGGAAGGTGGCGACATCCTGATAGTTGGGGAGGGTAGCGGAAAGCCCGACGAGGCGAACATAGTCGTTCGTCTGTTCCATTCGACGAATGGTCCTCGCAATGATACTTTCAAGAACAGGACCACGCTCGTCATGAAGAAGATGGATCTCGTCAACGATGATGAGACGCACAAGGTTCGTGTAGCTGGTGTCCGTGCTCTTCCTCGTGATGACGTCCCACTTCTCCGGAGTCGTGACGATGATCTGAGTCTCAGCGATCTGTTGTTTCGTCATCTGGGAGTCTCCGGTTAACTCGTGGACGGTAATCCCGAAGTCCTTCAACCTGTGTGAGAAGTTTCCGACTTGTTCCTGGACGAGAGCCTTCATTGGAGCGACGTAGACAATCTTGAAAGAATCCAGCTCGAACTTCCCCGTCTCCTCATCGCGCCATTTCGACATCTCATTGAGAATTGCGAGCATTGCGACATTCGTCTAGCGCAGTCGTCAATTCGGAGTCACTTATATGAGGGGGAGTCGTTGACATACCTTTCCAGCACCGGTGGGAGCACACAAGAGAATGGGTTCATCTGTACCGAAGGCGACAGGGTAGAGCTTGCTCTGAATCCGGTTCAATGTCTTAGTACCATGGAATGCTTCGCGAGCCCAGGGAGGAAGTTCTTCGATGGGAATCAAGTCGCCAGGAACAACGGGTTTCTGCTTCGGAGCTGGGACGTGTATCTCCTCGTAACTTTTCTTTGCACGTTTGAACGATCCTTCGGGAAGCTTGCACTTTTTGTTTGACATGAGGTGTCCGCCCTGACTGAAAGCCATCGATTCGAGATCTACGGTAGCCTTTGGTTGCACGGTAGACCCAGGAGCGATGTTTGCGGTCTTTGGTACGGTCTGCTTCGCGCCCTCATCAACGTCCATCGCGTCCGTTCGAGCCTTGGCCTGGCGGTCCCCAGAGAGCTCCCTCAAAATCCAACCCAGACCCTTCTCCCGCATCGCAACCTCTACATTCACCCTCTCGTCCGCGTCACTCCTCATCAGCTTCGTGCACCACACAACTACGTCGCGGTTCTTGAGGAACTTGGTGATAACCTGGAAGTGATTATACTCAAAGATGTCCATGAGCTCGTTTTCGCAGTCCCGAAGGTTGGATTCCGAACCGAGGACGAACATGACTTTTGATGTTTTCTCTGCAGCGGTCTCTGGGTCAGGATAAATCTCAGCAATCTGTCGCTGAACCCAGAAAGCGTCGATCGAGTGAGGGGAAACGATATCCTTGTCGACTTCGGCGCGAGATTTTGACTGTGAAGATGAACCACCGGTGAAGAACAGTTGGTCCCCTCCAGTGTCGTCCGCGGGCGGTTGGTCTTCCTGAGCTTCTTCCTCCTCGTCATCTGACTCATCCCGTACCTCGAAACCTTCATCCTCTTCTTCCTCCGGCTCCTCCTCGTCGATGATGACGTTGACGCCTAGTTCATCGTCGATTTCCGCGTCCTTCCTCTCCAAATCCGGATCGACCTGCATCTCGTCCTCCGCAGCGTAATCCGTGATCTTCTTCGACAGGTTCACGAGCTGAGCAAACGAATCACTCGTTACCGATCCGAGGACCTCCTCAATAACCTTCTTCTTGTCATAATCCTTCATGCTATCAGTTTTCAGCGTCTCCAAAACCGTGTCAGCGGCACTGCGAACGACGTCCTGAGCCTGGTCCCCAAGTGCGGTGTGGACGGAGGAAAGTATCATCTCGTAGATCTCTCGAGTCTCCGCCGTGCGAGGGCGATAAGTCAAGCCTTCGACATCCTGGGTAGCCTCGATAATGTCGGTGTAGCCGAAACTCGTCTCAGCTGTTCTCCGTTTTGACGGCTGCCTGTTCGATACGTCTCGGCCCTCGGTTGCCTTTTTCTTTTTCTTGTCAAGGTCCTTTGGAATCTGGCGCTGGACGCGCGAGCCCATTTGCTTGGGGTCAATTCGTCCTGCGAGCGAAGTTGGTGCGCCATCCGGTTCTTTGTCGCCTCTAGGCAAGTTGGAGCGGTCTGGGGTCAAGACCAAAGAGGCAATCGCGCCATAGTTGTAACCGGAGAGATCTGGCTTCCCTGTGGGAGGCATGGTCTTGAAACCGAAGAAACCGGTAGAGGAGAGGGTAAGGGAGACTTGGTTATAACCAAGCCGCGTAGCGTGACACGGGGTCACAGGCGTGTCTCGATCGAGTCGCCCGATCAACCCACTGAGCGGCCGACCCCCGCTGAGTGCTCCACCCCAGCATCTTTCATACCGGTAGAGGGCGGGAAGATGGATACGACAGCTAGGCAATCGCCTCGCGAAGCCATATCTCGGTTCTCGCTTCGGTCGAAATACTTTTCTCCAGACCGGATCAAACTCCCGTTTATACTGGATGAGGAAGGGGAGTCAGCAGACATCGACCTCGACGGAGCAAGAGAGCTCCAAGCTACTGGCTCGGGGTGGCCTGTGTCCAAGAAGCGCAATGCGTCTGGGGTCTCTGGATCTTCGAAGCCCCCCAATAAGAAGAAACCTAGCAGACAGTATGCACCACCGGAGACCTATGAGCATCTCGCATACCTCTCAGACTATCTCAAAGACAACTTAGACGGTAAGCAAGGCCCAAATCCGCGAAAACGATCTCTCACGAACGTATTCTGCAGTCGCGTTCTGTGGTATAAAGTGAGTCACGCGCCACATGCATAGATAATGGCACCCCTACAGAGACTAGTCCATCAGTGAGGTCGTCCATAAACGGACACCACTATGCCCACCCAACGAACCACTTCTGGAAGTGCCTGTCCCTGTCTGGTTTTACTGGGTCTATTACCGCCTCCGAGGACCACACTCTCCCAGAGAAGTACAACCTCGGTCTAGTAAGTGACAGACACACGTTCCTTCTACAAAAACCCATTATCACAGATGAACCTTATCGACAGGCCGTCGGCAGAGGTGCTGATATGTGAAGGTGCCCCTGCGCGCTATCTGTTGACTTCTACTTTCCTAGCAATCGGAACTCTCGAAGGAAGAGATGCGGGACGCCGCCCCTGGGCTAATAGCCAAAATCGGCACATTCAAGCCTCTCATTGTGTGCTTCGTTGGTAAGGTCATCTGGAATCACGTCGAGGCATACTTGGTACAGTCATCCAAAGAAAAAGGGAAACAACTACGGAAGCAACCGTTTTCTTATGATCTACAACCGTACAAGCTTGTCTATTCCAAGGATGTTGTTAATGGTCCGTCTGCCCAACCTCGTCGTTCCGGTAACCGTGACTAACAGCGACGGACAGAATCGACCCGAGAGACGCTGTTCTTCGTTGTTCCGAGCACGTCTGCCCGGGTCGTTGGCTACGACGTGAGTTCGTCGTCTTACTCACTGTCGGTCCTCTGATATATTTTCCTGTTCCTAGCTCAAAGCCAAGGCGGCGATGTTCACCCTTCTACGATCTCGGTTGGATGAGGTAAAGGCAAGAAAGGTCGATACCGCGGTGATGGCGCCGGTCCGCTCCCCCGTCTCGCCGCTAGACTCGGCGACGCACTCTCGCACCGCGACACCATCGGGGAGCACTTAATGCCGTACATGAGCACATGCGGTAAACTCTATCACGTTCCTTCTGGGCGTCAATACACCGTCACAACCCTGGAGAAATACGAAAGATAGACTAATTCATATTCTTGGACTACAATGCAAATCACCGGATCTTCCTAGGTCACGAAGTCAGATACCGAACAACAAGAGGGACTGTTCACCCCATAATCGCTCCTTGGGGCCCCAAATTTCAGGCTTCTGTTGCGGCGGCCACCATATCTGAATTGGTCAGACGCGAGTGATACTCTATCTTTTTTCCCGGTCGCCACCAAATCAAGATGGACAGCTCCGGCAATTCTCCGAAGCCGCCTCCTCCGATGGGCACTTCAGCCAATGAGGGCGGTCTCCCTCGTGCTCCTGAAGAGCTTCTACGATATCCCTGTGGCCGGGGGCAATCTCATATGTTTTCCTTCTTTCCCACGTGGACCTCAGGGCGAGTCTCCCCTGGGACGCGAGTGGATTCTCCATTCAACCAGGCGATGGCGGCGTTGTGACGCTGCTCGTCAACTAGAAGGTCCTTAGCTGGTAGGGCCAGAATTAATAACCCGCACAAGAGGCGGTGGAAACTGTCTATTATGGAATTGCCGGTCTTTCGGGCTATATGTGGGTCATGGGCACCTTACCTTGGTCTCGTCTCTCTTCCACGTGAGCGACTAGGCCCTCCGCCTCAATGTGAATGCAGGCAGAGCTGATGTTGGCATGGAAAGCAGGGAGAAGATCAAAGGGTCCTACCGTATCGAGCATACCTTTTTACCGTGGACATCACCCGGAGGATGACTGGAGCATTCCAACATATGACCGACACCAGGTATGATCAAAATTCCGACGACGACGTCCATACAAAATGTAGGCCATGGGATGATATACAGACACATATGTTACGCAATGACTAGTGAGCTCTCACGACTCCGATGTATGCGCCTCCTGTAACGTCCGACGAGTCAGTATTGTTAGCGAAGGACGCGAAGAAGGAATTTACCCGGCTTTCGAGAACCTTCTTAACCGCCTTATCCAAATCGAGATCGATAATGCACAGATGGTATTCTACATCCGTCTTACTCGCAGTAGTGACCCAGTCCATGTGGGCCGCTTGAACAGCCGCACTCAGCCGCTTGTTGTTCCCGGCAACCCACCTGTTGTACGCGGCCTGTTGATCTCTGGGCGACTCGTTCCTCGGATCGTACTTGGTCGTTTCCAGGGCCTGTTTGTACGAGTCGTCCTTGTGCTTGATCGACTTCCCGTGAGCTGCTCGCTTCTCAAAGTACAGCTCAATCCTGGTCTTGTCTGGGTGTGCGCGCGAGGGGGAATTCAACCACTCGATGGCTTCTTCAACCGACTTCCGCTTCAAGTCGGATCTCCTCCTATTCTTTGGAGCCCCTGACGTCGTGCGTGTGTCAGAAATGAGTCCTCGTGGCTCACAGCACAGGGGTTTTACGAAACTGACCTGGACCAAGAGAGGAATTCTGGACGCCCTCCAAGATACCCTCCGCAATTCTTTGCGGGTCAAAGGGGAGAGTGCCGTCCTTGATGACACGCAACTCAGTGGTGAGACGAGAGGAGAACCTGGTCTGTAACTTACCGTACCAATCATGTTGTGGTTGGAGAGCGAAGAGGGACAAAGGAAGAAGTTATTCGCTTCCAGAGATACTTATGATGACATGATGTGTACAATTCCCATCCTAGGATCACAAGGCCAGACGAGAGATGACGTGAGCTGTAGAGATGAAGTGACAGGGCGGTAGAGCGGTACGTCAGAAGTTCCAGCCATACAGATGAGGCGGTATATGAACAGATCTAGAGGGATTGAGCGTGGCCGGCACGAGCAGAGAGCCGGGATCACCGGGCCGCCGGCTGATCACCATGCCCGGAAAATCAGTCTCACCCGCTCCAAACACACAACCAACACCATGACGGTATTTTCGTGGTCAGACTCAGTCAAGGCTGCATTCACCCCCTGTCTTTCGTGTCTCAACCTCGTCTCCCAAACACATCACAACGACCAGCCCTCTTCACAAAATTCCTCTCGTCCGGACCTAGACCGTCTGCTCCAGGATGTGGACACCGACACTGAAGTTGAAACCCTCTCCCTCCACTCCAACATCGGTGACTCGCGTCGAAAGCGGAAGAAGAGGCGCGGCCCTTCAAAGAATATAACCCTCTTCGGCTACAACCTCTTTGGAAAGCCTCCCATCAGGCTCGAGGGTGATGACGATCTGGCTGCCGTCACTACATCACCCGCGGGTGGACGTAGGTCCGCTAATACCGTGAAGAAGTCGATATCTACCTCTACCTTGGACTCGGATGCGGCTCCTCTCGACCCCTCGACCATCGCAGAGCTGTCTGCCGCCCAGTCCCCTTCTCCTGGCACCAGCGACGAGGAATTGAAGAGGAAAGAGGAACGGCGGAAGCGAAGAGAGAGGAAGGAGAGGAAGGAAGCCTTGGCAAGAACTATGGGTCAAGCAGACGCCGAGTTTGAAGGTTTCCCTGGCAGTGGTCCTGACATCCCAGCTCCCTCGTCTCCCCGGGAATTCGTTCTTGTCTCCCCCGGCTTTCCTGACGAGGAATTGGCCGAAGATGGAGACTTTGACGCACAGGCCTATAGTACTAGGAGGCACCCTGGAACCCTCCGCTCCGAGTCCGACTCACGCTCGAGGACGTCAGCCTCCATGTCGAATCCCGATTCCCCGTACGACAGCCACCACTACTCCTCACAACAACCCGTACCCATCGCTGCCCCGAACATCCAAAGACAGACCCCACATGACACTCCCCGCAAGAAGAGGAAGTCATCCCGCCCAAAAGGGTCGTCCAAGACTTCGTCCTCCAAGACCTCTCAGTCTCCTTCGATACCCTCCCCTATCGAGCCCACGTTCGCGTCTCAACCGATCATCGTGGAACCGGAGTTCGAAGGATTCCCAAATGACGGTGCTTTCCCGTCGACTGGGTTTGGTGGTGGAAGGATGAGCAGAAAGAACAGCGAGATGGGCGTTTTTCTTGCCCGACGAGGTGATGATTGATGGCGGTGATGAAGTTGAGACTGATGTTGCTTCATAAACCATGGGTGTTTTACACTGCGTCTTTTTCTGTAGTACATGTATACTCTACGGGTTGTTTGCCTGTATTATTGATTCCCCGGGTTTCGTCCCTGCTGTGTTCTGTAGAGAGTTAGATGTTTTAATCGCTGGGCGGACGTCGTGGTGGGCGTACCTGCCTCAGTTTTGCGAGGTGAATCTTGAGAGTCTCGGCGTACTGGTCAAACCCGAGGGTGACCATGGCGTAAAGAATGTCCTCGCCGCCTATGGTTTTGCGCTTCTCAACAAGGCATTTCTCTGCGGCTTCGCTTGTGATGAAGCTTATGAACTCTGAGACACATTCCTGGACGCATTCCTTGGCCTCCTTTGAGATTTTGGCTGTCGCAGGGACGCTGGATTTCATAATCCTCGCAACATTTGCAATCTTGCAGACGCGTCAGTCGCAGGTATGGGTGGAGAAAGAGGCAGAGGCAGAGGGGAATGAGTCGTCACACTCACCGGCAAGAAACGATCTTGTTCTCTGTACTCTCCGACTTCCTGTTCCGTTATAGGCGCAGGTTCTGGAGCATCTTGGGTAGATTCAGGAGGGGCGCTGGAACCGTCACTGAGAGGGGCGATATTTGGATTCGGTGTGTACTCTGTCGACATAACAGCCTTGACGGAACCCTTGAACTAACTCGCACCCTCCCACACCGGCTTGGCACAAGCGGCACACCAGGCGCGACCATACAACCGTCCCTCATTGAATCGCTTTTAGACCGTTTACGGGCCATCTTCCACAAGGCCTCTCTACCCTCGTAGACGGTAATTTCGTACTTAACTTTTGGTAAATGGATCGGTGCGCATGAACTTGGGCGGGGGGGAATGAGGTTAACCTTAACCTCAAACGATTATCTCCTCGTTCAATTCAGACCACGATGAGGCAAGTCTCTCCTACTGTACTCCTTGATAGGGGCACATCCAATCCCATCGGATTAATCGTTCCCCATGCACAGTTCAAACACGTACCGCATCCAGACCACTGACCCTTCCCTCGTTCCCGAGGCCCTCTCACACCCCCTAGATAACACTGTCCAGAGGTATCAGCTCAATCTCAGTGATCCATGCGGTCTTCGACAGGGGGGTGTCCACCTCGTAACCGTCCTTCCACACAACACCTCTTCAGTCCCACACTGGCACAGCACCGAAGACGAATGGTTCTACATCATCAAAGCCGGACCCGACACCCGAATCATCCTCCACGACGCATCTGCAGAACCCCGCGAAGAGCCCGTCCAACCTGGGGAGTTCTACGGGTTCCCTGCTGCGAGCAAGACCGCGCATGCGTTCAAGACGGGCGAGGCTGAGTTGGTGTATCTCTCTGGGGGGAGTAGGAAGGAACTTGAAGTTGTGCATTACCCTGGACAGTCGAAGCGTCTCGTGTTGGATCGGACGGGGTCAGGGCCCAGCTGGACGACGGACGAGGCCCATGTGAAGGAAACTAAGGTTCCCGAACGTCCTATCAAGTGATCAAAGGACGATGATTAGGATTGGGGGGGTGAGGGTGAGTGTCTCCTCAAGGACCGTTCCGTTTTGATGATATCTTCACACACTGGGAGGGGCATCCTTAATCCATTGAGGGCCCCAGAGAACACCCCAGGCGGACACTGCCATCCCGGTAGACACGCTTCACGCGATGGAACCGTTTGGTTTTGTTCGCCTAAGAACGGAAAGCTGAACCCTTTATCCCCCTTCTTTTCTCCTTCGCCCGTCTTCGTTGGTGCCATCGCTAACATCGACCGCAGGCGTTCATTCTCAAACATACACCCACCAATGTGCACTGCTCGTACATAGCGTTGCCTACTCAATATTACTGACAGTCTTTCTCAACCCACATCAAATTGTATAACCGTATGAGCAAGTTATGACACTGTCTTTGTCCTCCCCTCGGCCTCGTAGTTTTGCGGAACCAGTGCCGAAGCACCCGTGAGAAACCTCAACACCCCGACGCCCGACGCTCAACCTCGAGTGAGTCGCGTTCCGTTTGCCAACTCCGAAATGCTGGCAGCGTGCACCCGGGCCACCTTGCCCCTCGCCCGTCAGCGAGTCTCAATCCCTTTCATAACACTACCTGCATCCACTCTACTCTATGCCCGAGGCTACGCCTCTAAATCTAACAAGCACTCCTCCAAGGACCAATCCAAAGGGACGAAAGCTCGATTGAAATCCTCGACCTTTGACGGTCAAAAGCACGGGACCGTGACTACCGACCAGTTGCTTCCGGGTTCGCAGCTGCGAATCGCGGAATCCGCGTTGGGCGAGTACCAGAAGTGCGAGGAGAAGATGGTTGCAGCCGTGGAGTGGTATCGGAAGGAGGTTGCCAAGATGGAGACCAGGGTGAGCGGGAGGGTGATTCCTGAAATTCTTGCTCCCGTCTCTGTGAAGATACCTGGGAGAGGGGCGGGCGGGGTGAAGATTGAGGAAGTTGCTACCGTTGGGGTGAGGGATGGATCGGTTTTGGTCGTCACGGTCTTTGAGGATTCGGTAAGCCATTCGACTGTTTTGGATTCATTTGAGTCCCTCCTGACTGGTGACGGTTAGTAGTCCCTTCCACATGTTGAAACCGCTCTGTACGAAGCCAAGATTCCCGGTGTGGTTCCCCAGCGCGTGGACGCACGTACCATCCGGGTACCAATTCCAAAGTGAGTGGGGGAGATCACCGCCGAACGTATTGTCGATATTGAAGTATACACCCACTACTAGGCCAACCGTAGAAACCAGGAACAGCCTACAAATGGTCGCTCAACGAGAAGCCGAAAACACTCGCGTACAACTCCGTAAACACCACCAAGCGAGCGTGAAGAAAGGGAAATTCGGGAAACACTCGGTAGAACTGGAAGAAGTACGTATTTTTTCCCCCTTGTTGATCGCTGGGCGAGGGTCGCTAATTCGCGGGTCCCTAGTTCCAGAAATTGACGGACAGATACATCGTTGAGGTGGACAAAACCCTTGCAACGATGAAGAAGCAGAAATGAGTATTCGCAGTTCACCGAATTGCATCTTTTC
>Ga0307515_10010555_pt1 | contig 17685 bp, 4 predicted proteins | sample 17_EM_MG_FD_194513 | JGI IMG/M metagenome (GOLD analysis project Ga0307515, IMG submission 194513) | Populus trichocarpa ectomycorrhiza microbial communities from riparian zone in the Pacific Northwest, United States - 17_EM | ecosystem: Host-associated > Plants > Roots > Unclassified | place... | reverse complement strand
AGGGATACTTTATAGCATATACAGAAGGAATATTAGCAGAAGACGTCACTAGAATCTATATTAAAGAAGTATTTATAAGATATAGGGCATTAAGCAAGATTATATTAGACAGAGATCTAAGATTTATAATAGCATTTTAGGAAGTATTCTTAGCGGAACAAGGAGTTTAAGTAGCAACTTTTACCGTATATTATCCGCAGACAGGCAGTTTAATAGAAAGACTAAATTAGACGCTAGAATGGTATTTAAGGTATTATATTAATTATGCATAAAATAATTGGGTATTACTATTACCAGTTATATAGTTTATATACAATATAACACTATAGGAAGGTATAGGCATATTACTATTTAAGGCAAATTATAGATATAAGCTAAGAATATTATTATTACTATAATAAGCGAAGAAAATAAGTAGTATAGCTAAAGAAAGAATAAAGATATTAATAAATCTTTATATAAACCTTATAGAATTAGTAAAGAAAGTATAAGAGAGAATAAAAAAGTACTATAATAATAAAAGATCTAAGGGACCAGATCTAAAGGAGGGAGATAAAGTATAGCTACTATATAAAATTTTTAAGAGTTAACAACTAAGTAAGAAGTTAAACTAAGTTAGACTAGGACCTTTTAAAATTATATAAAGGATTTTACCAGTTATATCCAAGCTAAACCTACCAGCTAAAATGAAGATCTACCCTATATAGCATATTGCTATACTAGAGCCAGTATATAGGAATATTAAGCTACTAGTTTACGAAGTAGATATATATAGAGGATAAGAGGAAGACAAATAGTAAGTTTTGAAGATTGTTAGTTATAAGGATATTAACGATAAAATATAGTACGAGGTTAAGTAGATAGGCTATACTAAGACTACCTAGGAACTACTAGAAAATTTAAAGAATGCTATAAGAAAGGTATAGGAGTATTAAAAGAAATTAGGTTAGGCAGTATTAATAAAGAAGGATTACTAAAGAATAAGTCACCTAAGGGAGACCTAAAAGAGCAGTTGCCGAGCTACTTAGATCTATTTCCTTCCCGGTTAGAAGAGAATCTATTCTTTATCGCTAAGTTCTTATAAACCTTATTTTATAAGTTTCTACTCCTTAAAACGGACCTTTTTATAAACCTTTTTAAGACGGATTAACTAAGCAGACGCTATAAGATAAGACTTAAGGGCCCATTACTAAGTATTGGTAGCCTCTTATTCCGCGTTATAAGAACGGCGTAACTCCGCCAGAGTAATAAACAGTTTATTATCTAGCTATGTAGCAGCAGATTAAATATAAGACCCTAAGATAAATTAATTAAGGAACTAGACAACTATTAAGGGTAATAGGTCGCGTATATTCGGTATTAGAGATAGAGCGAACATTATAGGACGAATAAATATTCGCTTTAGTATACTTTAAGTAAGAGGACGGTTATTATAAAGATGGGTTCGCTAATATAACGTAAACTAACCCCTCTTTTAAATAGCGAGAATACGGAAATAGTATAATCTCACTAAGAGACAATATTATAGTAATAGTGCGAACACGACGAGCAGTTAAGGAAGAAGAAATTACTTTAGGTATAATAAGCAACAATATTAACTAAATTAATTAAATGGATATTATACCTCTAGTAAATAACTTAGAGATATTAGGAATCTTTAAGGACGAAGATAAAAAGGAGGGAGATAGTGTTATGGACGCTTTAAGTATAATATTACAACTACTTAGGGAGGAGTTAAAAGAAGCTAGTTGGTTAATGTAAGCACGGTCTAGAATAAAGCCAATAGAACTATATAACGAAGAATAGTAACTAAGGTTATATAATATAATCTATAGGATCTATAGGATCTATATAATCTATAATAAAGTAGATAGAGCACACGTATATTATATATAAGAAGGATTTTATAAGAGTACGGTTATGTATTTAAGGACCCTTAATCCCTACCTAGATAGTTCCTTCCTTATAGTAATTCTCAGAATACAATTAAAGTTAATCTATTAGGCAACTACTCCACCAGTTATTATTACGTTGTTAACTTTACTTTACATCGCCTATATACCTAGCCTATTAACGAGCCTACCGTAGTACCTACTATAAGGTTCCGTTACACTATATATAGTTAAGCTAAGATAAACTCTACGAGTTTACGGCAGCTATATGCCCCTTTTCCACATCTACTATATAGTTAATACTAGGCCGCCCTAGCACCTTTATCTTCTTATATATATTTAACTATACGCGGGCTAGTATATTCTATATAGCCTTATATACCTATAGCGCTAGTACCTTCTTATATTCTACTACCTAACAGATAACTTTCTAAATCGCCTGCTCGCGTAGTAAATTATTTAATTATCCGCGAAATAAAACATATAGGATGCCGTCCTTAATAATAACCTACTTAAAAGTCCGCTTAATACTATTAAGTCTCTCTATAGTAATACCTAAGCCGGTAATAAGCTATATATCTTTTTACGGGTCCATAGCGCTCGCAGAGTTATACCACACTATATTTACGGCATACCGCTATTATATATTGCGTCCTATTATAAAAAACAGTTTAGTATCCTAAGTAGGGAATAGTAGTGTTTAGAATTCTGTGCTTAGTATAATAGAGAGGCGGCGCGATATTAGCAATAAGTAGTCTCCTAGCCTAATATAACGCGATCTAGCGTAAATTAGCGCAAAATATAACAGGTTGCGCTATCTAGCGCGTTAGTATCTACGGATATCGCCGTACTCTTATTATACTCCTTCTATCTTAACTAGCTTGTAATATAGCATAAGCTATAAATACTACTTTAAATATACGGTTCTACATAGATGTTATTTTCGGCCCCCTTCTAACTAAACTGTAGTAAATTGCAGCTTAATGCGGTAATTTATAAATAAGCTCTATTTAATAGCAATATGGAAAGTATAGGATTAAAGTAAAAGGTATAGGCGGTCTAACTTGTTATAAATAATATTGTCTAAGATAACAGAAGAAGGGTAGATATAAGGGCGTTAATATTAAAGAGACAAATAATAATACACCCTTACGCCATTAAAGCTTAGAGAAGTATTAGACAGCCTATTATAGGGCTAAGCTAAAGTAATATAATAAGTGGCCACTTACACAATATATAGACGACAATATACTTATTACGGCACTGGCAGAACTTCGTATTAGTAAGTTGCTATATTACAGACGCTTTAAGTACAATGTTACGACTACTTGGGGAAGAGTTAAAAGAAGCTAGTTGGTTGATTTAGGTACGGTCTAGGATGGAGCCAATAGAGCTATATGACGAGGAATAGTAACCAAGGTTACATAGGGTAATCTGTATAATCTATACGATCTATATAATCCGTAACAGAGCAGATAGAGTATATATATATTACGTATAAGAAGGATTTTATAGGAGTACGGCTATGTATTTAAAGACCCTTAGTCCCTACCTAGATAGTTCCTTCCTTGTAGTGATTCTTAGAATATAATTAAAGTTAATCTGTTAGGCAACCACTCTACCAGTTATTATTACGTTATTAACTTTAATTTATATTACCTATATACCTAGCCTAATAACGAGCCTATTATAGTTCCTGCTATAAGGTTCTATTATATAATTACTACCTAGTTACGGTATTAAATATAGAAAGTCAAATAACATGCCACTAAAAGCAGCCACTACTACGCCATTAACGGCGGCAACTACTTTAAGGTTAGGTGACACTAGTATGGCAGATACTAACTTATAGTAACCTATAACAGTTGGATAGTTATAAGAAATAGTTAACTAGTTAACAACTAATAATGCAGCGTTGGAAGAAAGGGTTAATGGGATTAGAGCGGTAAAGATTAAGTTACTATCTATTAAGAGATTCTTAGGTAAGAGGTTAAAGCTTAAGGGATTTCTTACGTAAATGCACTTTAAAGTTATATAAGAAGGGGTAAAGCTACTAATACCTATAGATTGAATAGCCTATGCGGGACTATTCCTATTAGGGAAAGTACTTAAGTGGTTTAAGCCTTACCTTATAGAAATATAGGTAAATGGAATAATAACTACTAATTAGGAGGTATGATTTATGTTCTTAAGTTAGGAAGGGTTTACGGAGTAACTTATATAAATGTTCGGAGACCTAGAGGCAGTAATTATAGCGGAAAGAAAACTCTAGGATATTACGTAATAGACCTTAGCAATTAAATATATAATATAGTTTTAGACGCTAGCAATATAAGCTAAGTAGAATAATAGGGCGCTTATAATATAGTATAAATAGGGACTTAAGGCTAAAGTCTAGGACGCGATTATCCTAATAGAAGATGTGGAAACCCTAAGGGATTTAATAGATTAAGTAATTAAGATTAATAATTAGATCTACTAAAGGGAATAGGCTAAGAGGGGTTGGGATAAAGTTCTATAGTTATATAAGACGTAGAGTACGCAACAACTAAAGCTAAGTTAGAAACTATAGTATAGCGCAGAGCTAATAGACCTAAGTAGTACTTAAGAAGCCTATAAGAGATAGAGTAAGAAACTATAGAAACCTAAAGGTTAGGGATCTAGTAATTATAGGACTAAGGAGAGAAGGCTAAACTAGGGATCTTAGTAGTAGAAGATGTTTAGGCGGACTCTATAGTAAAGTTAGTGGTTTAGAGATAGAGCTTATATAAATTGCGGGAAATAAGGTTATTTTGTAAGGGATTATAAAGATAGTTAGAGTTACTATGTAATAAAGGGAACTAGACTAATAATAGAAGATATATATATATAGAGGAATAATAGTATACTATAAGGAACAAAGGAATGTTCAATTAAAAGTTTCGCGTTTTATTATAATAACGTATGCCGAATTTATAAAGACGCTAAGTATAGCGTAAGCTATTGGCTATAGGAGCTAAAATCCTTAAAATATAAGGGGACTAATGAACTAGTTTGCAGATTGGATATTACGGACGATAAATTTAATAAAGGCAAAATATTTACAGATAATGAGGTAATAAAGGCAGTTTACTAGGAATGTGTAACCCTTAGAGAAGTTATATTAGAAGTAGAGACTAAGACCGCTATAGAGTAAGGTTTAGTAACGGGTATTATAACACTGTTAGATATAGTATCTATTGCTTTATAAGATAGAAGGAAGAGTATTTTATAGAGATTAAGTAAGTAAACGACTGCTAGTGCTACTTTATTACTTAATAAAGGTAAAAGGCTATAGGCTTAAGATTCTTAAGACGAGATGTAAGATAACTAAGATTTTTAAGACAAGATAAGGTAAGCTTAAGGACCTATAATAAATAGAAACTAATAGAGCAGAGCAGCGGCTTAGTTTAAAGATATATAAATAAGCTTAGAATAGAGTTTCCTATAGGTATAAGATTCTTAGGACGAGATAAGTAAGATTTAAGACTTTTAAGATAAGATAAGAATATTAAGCAAGCCTAGATGGACTAAGGTAGGAGTAAAGCTTAAGTTAGAAGTAAGATCGAGATTAAGAATCCTATAGAATTAAGACTTTAAGACACGAATAAGGACCATTAATAAGATTAGAGAATCTGTAATATAAATAGTAACTAGACTAGGAGACAGATATATAGACTTAGAAGACTTACTAGGAGAATATAGTATTCGGCCTAAAAATCGAAAGATTAATACTAAGATTAAGAAGTAAGACGACTTTAAGGATCTACTCGCGAGACGCGAAAAGAAAGAAACTATAGAGGAATTTAGAGCGAGAATTACCTTATAGTAAGAACGGAAACTAGATAAGAGATCTAATATATTAGGACATGCAAGGGATAGAGTACCCGTATAAAAGGGTACTAATAGGCCTAGAGTAGGCATACTAAGAGCTAAGTGGCTTACTAAACCAGAGAATAAAGAGGATTTAGGGATTCTAACTAGGTTTAAAGAACGATATATAAAGGGCCGTTATAATATAGTAATAAGAAGATACTTCCTTACGGACAAACTATATATACTCTAGTAGCTATACTAAAAGTGGTATAGGCAGAGGCATAATAATAAGTAGGAAGATTTCTATATATAATTGGATGAAAAAGTTATCTAGAACCACCTAATTATAGAAAAGGCTATAAATTATATTAAAGGAGCCTTAATTATAACGTTAAAAGATCTAGAGGAATAATTAGAGGACTAGAGAAGTGAGAGATATATCTTAGTACCTATAAATAAAGTCGTAACGTTTAGATTAATATAAGAAAGGTTTAAACTTAAGGACAAAGACAAGCTAAGAGTTAACCTAAAACATTAAGCACACTATATATTGGCATAGATTGTGTATATAGATAATGCGTGTAATATATATAGAGCACTTAAGGATAAGTATAAGAAATACCCTATAAGAATATATTAGTTAATAGAAGAATAAAAGTACTAAAACGCTAAGTATATGCATAGCTGGCATCTAGTAGAAGTTTAGGAGTTAGGAGACTTAATACTTTAACTAGGAAGATTCTTTACGGAAGAATGCCTAGACGGATAATAGTGGTGAGAATGCCCAGAGAATACGTGTTTACGGTATATTAAGGACAAAAAGCGAACTAAGTATTAGCCTAAGTTAGACTAAGTATAAACAAGATTAAGTAGCTAATAGTTAGGAAAAGTGGAGGCCTATAGGACTAGAGGGAGCCAGTAGTAGAGCCTTAGACCCTTAAAGGAATATAAGGACAACACCTAAATCTATAAGTTAAATAGTAAGATTAATAGTTTAAAGCACTAATAGATAGTGGAGCAATAAGGAACCATATCTTACTAGCAGCAGTTAAAAGGATGGGATTACTATAAGATCGGACCCCCAGTACTCGGACGGCCCCTAAGCTCGGACGCCCTACTAAAATTAGTGCCCCCCATTAAAACTAACGCATAACTACCAAATCTAAACATTTTACTACACAATTTTAAAACCTTATACATTTACCCTTTCTGCAGCCTATACCACCTTTTTCGCTTATTTTTTTTTAAACCTCTTCGCTTTAATTTATACCTTTTACTCTACTACTTTTTCCTTAGCTCTCTTAATTAAATCTATATTAGTACACTTTATATTTAGATCTGCTATAACCTATTTTCAAGTTTTTAGCCTTATAGTATATTAAGCTATAATTATAAGCTATAAATTTAACTTTCATATATTATCTTTGGTGTAGAGACTTAATTAAACCGTCTTCTTACTTTCTTTAACCGTGCCTATAAGTATATACTATATATTAGGGCTCTAAATTAGTTTATAGGTATCCTATAGTTATTTTAATGTAAAGAAGGTATTAATTTTATTAAATTAACCTAATTTTTGCCTTAGCAACTTATTTAAACCCTTATTTTAGCTTATAATAATTAAAGGTATTTATATAGGTTTTGAGGGTTAATACTAAAGATTTTCTACTTAAATTTAATAATTTTAGTGCTAAGTTAATCCTTAGAGGTCTAGTAGTAATATTAAATAAAATAGGGCTTTATAATATAGGCTATATTATTAATAGAGGTAAGAGCGTATAACCCGATTTTTATACCTTTTCTTAATTAGTAAAAAGTATAATAAATCTAGTATCTAAAGCATATAGGTTATATAGAGGGTATAAGAGGGTAAACTAGATATTATTTTACCTATATATTTAGAAATTCTTATATATATAGTACCTTCCAGTCTTATTAAGTAGGAATAATTAAGTTTTATTACTGAATAGCCTTATTTTAGGTAGGAAAATAGTAGTAAACTATATAAAAATTATTTTATTTACTTTCTAGCTATTCTTAAGAACGATATAAATTTAATTAGAACCCTTATTATATTAAAACTGGGTAGTTTAAAGGCCCTTTTTATTGGGGGTAATGGCTAAATAAATTACGGAACTAGTTATAGAGATAATCTCTATAATAAATGCCTATTTATAATTTTATAGCAATTATACAAGAGTATTCTAACTTATTAAGTCTCTAAAAATAAATATATTAATATTAACCTTTAATATAATACTACTTTTACCTATATTTTATTCTAGTTTTAAAGATACTTAATATAACCATAAGACTCTTAAATTTAGTCTATAATATATCTTTTTAGCTTATATAGCCTCTATTAGTTAGCTATATATGGATTTAATATATATATTATAGTTTAAAATCCTATATATATCTAATATATCTAAGGGCTTAATATTATTACTTTGGTAAGGAGTTTAGGTAGCTATATTTTATATACGCGTATATAAAGAATTAAATCCTTATAAGTCCTATTTAAAGATCCAATTTATAAGCAACTCTTTTTAAGTAGGGGTTAATTGCTACTAGTATTAGTATACAAATCGTTATAGAAGCTCAATATATAAATAATCGCTTAAATTGAATCTAGGACGTTATAAGCTAGTATAGACTCTTAGATAGACAAATTTTTACTATTTTTTTATTTAATAAGAACTTCTTATACTATATCCTTAATTTCAGCTATATTGAATAAGAATTGGTGGATTAATTAGGTGGGGAAGTTGGCGATTTAATTTTGGTGGGGCGTCCGAGCTCAGGGGCCGTCCGAGTACTGGGGGTCCGATCTTATAGAAAAAAGGAATACCCTTACCTATTAGTAACGATTTTAGGAGATCCGATAGCCTATAGAGGAGGTATTATTAATCTTAAAATAGGACCTATTTAGTTAACCATTAAAGGGAGATAAATTGAGATGTCTTTTAATATATTACTATTAGGGAATAATAAGGTAGTACTAGGAATGCCTTAGTTACAGGAATATAATCTAAAAATTGATTGGGTTATAGGCTAGGTCAATATTAGGGATACTTAACGCTGTAAATTACGACAATAGACTAAGTTAGTATAGTACTAAGTAGGAGCAACCTATAAAGAAACAGAGAAAGGACTAAGTTATATACTAAAGAGATACTATAAGTATAGCAAGAAACTATAGTCACTAAAAAGCGAGAAGCTGTTAGAGTATATAGTATAGGACTATAAGATAGAATTAGAACTAGGAATAAGTCTAAGGTTCTTTCTAATCTATAAACTTACTAAAGAGGAAAGTAGAGTATTAAAAGAGTTTATTTAAGAAAATCTATAGAAGGGATATATTAGACCATTATAGTTATTAGCGGGTTATCCAGTACTATTTATACTAAAGAAGAATAGTAAACTAAGGCTGTATATTAACTATAGATAGTTAAATAGCATTACTAGGAAGGATAGATATCCTTTACCCTTAATTAGCGAAATCTAAGATAGGATAGGTAATGCGTAAATCTTTACAAAGATAGATCTAAGATAGGCGTACCATTAGATTAGAATTAAGGAAGGTAACAAATAAAAGGCAGCCTTTAGGTTAAAGGAAGAACTATATAAACTATTAGTTATGTAATTTAGGCTTATAAACGCACTAGTAACGTTCTAAAAGCGTATTAATAATATATTAGGGGAACACTTAGATAAATTTATTATGGTATACCTTAATAATATTATTATCTACTTAATAACTAAGGAAGAACACGGAGAATACGTTAAATGGGTTTTAAAGAGACTATAGGAAGAATAGATACTAGTAGTAATCGAGAAATACAAGTTCTTTACTAGGAAGACCGATTTTATTAGATTTATTATTAAACTAGGCCAACTTAGTATAGATCTAAAGAAGATTAAGGCTATAGTAAATTGGTAAGAACTAGAGAACATTACGCAGTTAAGATTATTTTTAGGGTTTTATAATTACTATAGAAGGTTTATAGCGTAATAGTTAAAGGACATTAAACCATTTATGCGATTAATAAAGAAAGAAAAACTATAGGCATAGGGAGAGGAATAAAGAGAACTCTTTAAGAAAGTTAAAGAGTTATTTACCTAGGAGCCAGTTCTAAAGATCTATTAACTAGGACTAGAGACGGTTATAAAGATAGATATATTAAACTATATACTAGGGGCGTACTTTATATAGAAATATTAAGATAGATAGCACCTAGTAGCATACTATAGTCGGAAGATAATACTACCAGAGTTAAACTATGACATTTACAATAAAGAGTTATTAGGTATAGTTACAGCGCTAAAGGAATAAAGAGCATTCTTATAAGGTATAGAAAAACTATTTATAGTTAAGATAGATTATAAGAACCTAATAGGATTCCTAATAATAAAGGAACTTAACTAAAGATAGGTTAGATGGGTAGAGATGCTTACAGAGTACCATTTTAAGATTTAGTATATTAAGGGTATAGATAATATATAAGCGGATGCTCTAAGTTAAAAAGCTAAACTATAGAATAATAAGAAGCTATTAGGGGCTTTACTATAAAGAGATATAGACGGATTGATTAGGTATAATTATCCAAAAATTATAGCAACTTAAGAGGAGTTAGATAGAGTTTATAAAACACTAGAAAGCTTTTAGGTATAAAGAATTCTAAAAGCACAGCTAAAAGATCTATAAATAGATATATATAAGAGTTAAGAAGCGATATATATTCTAAAGAGCATAGTAGAGTAATTTACCACAAGCACACAATGCAATCGCCCGCCAAAGAAACCTGCGAAACAAGCCCTACAGAGCTCCCACGAGCTCCAGAGGACTGCAGAAACCCTTCCTATTAAAACCACACACCTTAATTCGGCGTTAGTGGAGGTATATATGGTGTTTTCCAATATACAGCCCCTAAAACCGGATTATAACAAACAAATAAACCCCTAACCCTAACTACCCCAACCACCCTAATTAAACAGCGCGCCTTTTAAGAACGCGTTCTATAGACTATATAAACCGCAGAATAAACCTAGCAGGCAATATAGAAACGATCTCTTAATGTAGACGAGGAGCGCTCCACTATACTCTTCTTCCTTACCACCGCGATCATAACCCTCTGGACAGCCTTTGCCACGTTAGCGGAGCTTATCTGGACCTAAGGAACCTAGAAGCAATATGCCTAGGATATAAAGGTAATCCGGATAGATATTAGCGCCCTTAGGAAGGCCGCAATAATAGCTATAAAGAGCGGACCGACGTTTATAGGCTCGCTGTCGTATATATATATCGCTGCCACTATACCTATAATGCCCTAAGCTATAAGACAAGTTGCTTATAAACCTATAGATGTATATAAGATTATAATCCGCATAGGCGACGCCGCCGACTGTAAGGAAACCTTAAAGTAGAACAGCTAAGCCCTAGTACACAAACTCTAGGCTATAGGACCCCTAGACACCCATAGGATATAGGCCATAAAGAAGCTATAAAGCGGTAACGTTAGGGCGTATGTCACGGATAAAGACGTAAAAGATAGGTTGCTATAAGAAATAGGGTAAATAAAGGTCCTTAAACGCTCTGCTATACTAGCTATTCCGCTAGTACTAGTAGAGGTCTACGCGGTACCTACAAGCCTCGCCATCTAAGGCCTAGAGGCTAAGTAGATAAGAGAAGATATAATAAAGCAGAACTGTACTATAGCGGGACTTATAGTAGAAAGGCTGGCGTGGAAAAGGCCAGGAAGAGTCCAAACGGGATAAAAGGTTAAATTGTTACTTATTATAGGTATATAGTTAGAAGAGTTAGTAAATGCGCTATTTAATTAGGGCCTCTTTCTAAGAGGAGACTACTACCTAGTTATAAGGCATAAGACAACGTTTCTAGTAACGCAGTACTTTAAATGCTAAGGCTTTAACTATATAGCCAAGAGTTATAGGCGAGAAGCTAGATGCGGACGCTACGCTAGGCAATATAATACTAGCGAATGTATAGGAGATCCACCTAAAAAGTGTATTAACTATAAAGCAGACTATAAGGCATAGAACGGGGCGTATAGTGTCAAGCGGATATAGTAGGAGAAGGCTGCAGTAATTAGGGCCTATACGCTAACATACTACGCAGGCACCTATAAGGCACCTATAAGTGGACAGCAATTATAATCATAGTACGAGATCACTATTAAGAAGGCCTTATAACGAGCTAAGAAAAGGAAGCTAAAGGAGACAGTTACGTAAGAGAGCTCCATATAGGCAGAGGAAGCCCCCTAGAAGGTCAGCCGGCTACGGACTTTTAATTATTCTAAGAAAGAAATAGGCTAGAGGACCCTCTAATTAACACTCTAAATAGCACTATATAGTAGTATACACGCCCTAATTTAAATTCTAGTAACCTAGGAGCCTTAACTAAATATGGAGTTTAATATAGAGGTGGAAGCAGAAGCCTAGATCTAGAGAAAGGTATCTAAAGGCTCTAAAACTGCGTTATAAGGAAGTAAACGGACGCTAAAGGGTACTAACTTAGCTAACTTAGAGGCTAGTATAGATCTCTTATATTAGGACACCGGAAAACACTTATAATTATATAGTATAATACTAACAATAGTAAGAACGGCGTACTGCTTTACTTCTTATAAGAGGTAGAGTAGGCGGACCCCTAGCTGGATATATTAGCCATCTAGAAGCCGTGGCGGAGGGACTAAGGAAATATAATATATACTATAAAATCCTACTACCTAGTATACGCGGGAGTAGGCAATATAAGGGTCTGCTTCTATATAAATAAGGCTATTAACATAAATAAGTGGGCGCCTATGCACTACTTAGTAGACGCATATACAATTAAGCTAGAGGGCTGCGAGAGGACTATTTAGATTTATAATATTTATAACCCCTAATAGACGAACAGCAGTATCTATATGCTATTAGAGCTGCTAAGGGCTAAAGGAGAACATATACTGTTAGGTGATTTTAATCTACACCACCCCTTTTAGGGAGGTGTAACAGTAATATGCGCGGATAACGCGGTGGATAACCTTATCCGCGCCATAGAGGCAGTTGGCCTAAGCCTAGCTACTAAGGCGGGCATAGAGACGTAGGTAAAGGGTATGTTAAGGAGCACGCTAGACCTAGTATTTACCTCCCCCTGGATTACTAATAGGCTGCTATAGAGTTAAAGATAAGACCGCTAGCATATAGGGTCCGACTACTTTCCTATTATTACGGAGGTAGACGTAAAGACGCTAGAGGGGCCCCCCTTACCTAGGAGACCGCTATAGAAGAAAGCTAATTAGAAGGTGGTGTAGAGTAAGCTAGAGGGTTAACTCTAGCCCCTATATAGACTCCCATGCGATATAAGAGATAAACTAGATATACTAGTAGAGGCTATATACTAGGCGATTAAGAACACTATAGCAAAAACAGTACCTAACGCGCGGCCCTTGCTGTAAGCCTCTAAAGCATAGTTAGAGGAATGTATAGAAGTAGTAAAGGAAACCTAATAGGCCTTCCGGGCGTGGAAGGTCTCTTAGTTAGTGCCTAATTAGATTAACTATAGAGTTATATAAAATAAGAAGAAAAGGGCAATCTAATAAGAGGCTAATAAGCTATAGAGGAGGACTATTAAAAAGTTAACAAACAACCCTAAAGGGATGTAGAGGATAGTAAAATGGGTATGTATAGCGGACGGGAAGCCAAAGGCCCTACTACAGTTTCCTCCTATTAGTAGACTAGGAGAGGAGACCCTACACTATAATAATAAGGAGAAGGCCACTATCTTTATAGAGCAGTTCTTTCTGCTACTGGTAGAGGCGGACCTTAGCAATATACTAGGGGTTGTATACCTAGAGCCGCAAATAGTAAAGGAAGTAGTTAAGGAGGAGGACATTATTATGGCCCTAAAGGGGCTTGCCCCTAATAAGGCCCTAGGTCCAAAGAAGATTATTAATTAATTCCTTAAGACGTGCGGAGAATAGCTAGCCTTAGTGCTAGCTAAACTCTTTAGCAGCTATATAGCAATTAGATATTACCCAAAACCGTTTAAAGACTTTATTATAGTAGTCCTCCGGAAACCGTAGAAGCTATCCTATACCACGGCAAAGGCCTACCGGCCGATCGCGCTGCTTAATACCATTAGGAAGCTATTTAAAAGAATAGTAGCCAGCTAACTATCTAAAATTGTAGAGGAGATGGGTATACTACTAGCCAGTTAGATAGGAGTAAGGCTAGGGTACTTAACGTAGATAGCATTGGAGCTACTAACCTAATAGGTATATATAGTGTGGAGGAGTAACCTAAACCTAGTAGCCTTATTACTTAGCCTTAATATCTCTAGGGCCTTCGACTAAGTTTCCTATAAAAGAATGATCTATAATATAAAGGCCTAAGCCGTGCCCTATTAGATAGTATAATTTATAAAGTCCTTTCTTAAGGATTAAACAATAAGGCTCTTAATTAGAGGATATATAGTATAAATAATATAAACAAACACCGGTATACCCTAAGGCTTAGCGCTATTGCCAATCCTATTTCTCTTTTTTGCCTGCACACTCCTACTAGAGCTATAAGGGGAAACTACTACGGCATTTAGATTTGTTAACGACTCTAATATACTAACATATAGTAAGACTATAGAGAAAAACTATAGAACTATAGAAAGGGCGCATAAGGTATATACGGCGTAGGCACGCCGGCATAGGGTAGTATTTACCCCCAAAAAGTACCACCTTATCCATTTTATAAGGAGCTATAAGAAGTTTAATATAAAGGCTATAGCTAATATATAGGGCTTTACGGAAGGCCTAGTTAGTAACCTACGTGTATTAGGGGTATAGGTTAACTTAAAGCTTAAATAGGGACCGCACGTTAACATTATTAAGATAAAGGTAATTACCTAAATAGCCGCACTAACCCGGCTTACGGCCTCTATATAGGGCGCCTTCTTCTAAAAGGCGCGGATAATATACTCCGCTATAGTCCGGCTGGTAATCTTATATAGATATAGTACCTAGTACTCGCCACCAGAGTGGATAAAGCCTAAGGAGATAAGTAAAACTAAGCTGCGCTAGCTGGGCGTAGTATAGAACCTATACCTCCGCACTATTGCGGGGGCGTATAAATTAACGCTAATAATAGTACTAGAGCACGAGACGGGGTTTCCGCCGCTTTAGATATACCTTAAAGAGCTAGCTATAGCATACACGGAGAGGACGCTAGAAGGACTAGTAAGAGAGTATATTAAGAGGGAGTGCAACACTATATAGGCTATAATAGCCTACTAACTCCGGCCTAGAATAAAGCCATTAATACGGCCTACTAGACGGGATAAGCTTAAGAGGATAGCGGCTGCTATCTTAGGGATAGATATACGGCTAATAGACTTATTTAAAGCGCAGTATAAGAGAAGTAGAAGGGCTAGGGTATAAGAGGCGTTTAAGGAGCGGTGGAAAAGGGAATAGGAAAAGTACTAGAGCACGCTTACCTATTATATAACGGCCTAGGCCAAGCCATAGAATAAGGAAGTCTTTAAACGCTACGCGAGGCTTATAAAAGTAGAGAGTATAATTAATACGCTACTTAGAACTAAGTATATAGGGCTTAATAGATACCTCTACCACTAAAAAGTACTAGGGTACCTAACTCTGGCCTGCCTATGCGGCCACAGCCAACAATTAATAATATACGTAGTGGTGTTCTGCCCTAGGTACGCTGCTAGCCAGGCAGAAATGTATTATTATACTGGAATATCCTTATATAAAGAGCTCCTAACTAAGCTAAAGGCTACTAAGGTAGTTGCGGACTGGTTTATATAGATAAACCTCTTACTACACCTTTTAGTTGCTAGAGAGCTAGCTAGGGTAAAGAAAGGAGGCTAAGAAGTGCTTTAAGAGGCGGAGGATAGATACTATAGGGATAGTAGAATATAGTAGAATTTTACAGATAGCAACCTAGTAGAAGTTGGCAGAACTCTAGTAACCTAGCAGAATTTGGCAGAACTTATTAACCTAGTAGAATTTGGTAGAATTCGGCAACCTAATAAAAGCTAGCAGAATTTTAGTAACCTAATAGAATTTAGCAGAGTTTTGGCAACCTAATAGAATTTGGCAGAGTCTTAACAACCTAACAGAATTTGGCAGAATCTCGGTAACCTAATAGAATTTAATAGAATTTGGTAACCTGATAGAACTTAGTAAAGGTTAATATCCTAATAGAACTTAATAAAACTTAGCAAGGTATAGAGCTGCGTATATTAACGTAGATGCAAACAACGGAACCTTCTACACCACTACTAGCCTTATAGGCCATCGGCCTACGCCCTACCTAGATAACTAGAGCAGCTAGGAACGGAACCTAGGCCCTAGCTATATACCCTACCGGATAAACCTAGAAGTACGCATTAAGATAGCTTTTCTGTAGCGCCTTAAAGAGACGTCTACTTATGCTTGGCAGTTACTAATTAGAAGAGAGGCTATATAGGCTGTATAACAAGAGAAGAAGAGGTTTTATCTGGCCTAAGCGGTATGGTTCCCCTCTTATATATGTATATATATATACCCATATAGACCCGCTGCATGGACCCTAATAGGAGCCGTAATAGCGTAATTGAAGATTATAATATAATACTAGTAATAATAATAAGCTCTATAACTACTTTTTATAAAGCCTATTAGTAGCTAAAAAGAAACGGCTTTAGTATATTAGCCATATTATTAACTGTTTGTATTAACTTAATAATACAGGTGAGTTATATCCAGGGGCACGAAATACGTATAGTATTGTATACTCTTTTAGATAGTAGTAACTGTTAATTCTATTAAGGTAGACTACGTAGTCTATATACTAACGCGCCCTCCCCCTAATTAGTTAGTACTTTATAAGTAAGTAGTTAGTATACTAAACGCGTAAACACGCGTTTGGTATACTAGGTGCTGTAATTATATACTAGCGGCACTTAAAAATAGACCTACTTATATATAGCCCCCGTAATTACTTTAACAGAACTATAGAATATAAAAGAAATATATAGGAAATCCCTCCTAAGGTGTTTTCTGGGCTACCTTCTAAACGGTGCTCTAAGCTAGCTATAAGTCCTATTTATAGTCCGTAAAATAAACCGTGCAGCCTTTTAACGGGCCGTAAATAAACTATACAGCCTTCTGACGGGCCGTAAATAAACCGCAAGTACTTTGTTAGTCTTATTCTACCCATTTTATAACCTTTAGAATAAGCTTATTTATATTAATTAGGGTTTTAAGAGCTTAGCATAGCTTTGCCTTAGTTATAGCATCTACTAGGTTATCTTCGCCGCTAATCTATTTAACCTCCGTAATCTTATGTCGTTTATAGGCCTAATATAAGCATATTAGGTCGACTATAAGCCTCTTCTTTTATATTATACCTAGTTTAACTAGGCAGTTATAGAGGGACTTTAAATTAGTGTATAAGATTAGGGGTAACTGCTCTAATTATAGAATCTTCTAGATTGTTAATTTAATTGCGGCTGCTATATTAAAGCTATAAGCTAGTATATATAGTTTAGAAGCTAGTACACTACGGGTTACTTATTTGCATTTAATTAAAGACTAATATAGTATATTTACGTCCTAATTACGGTCCGTAAGTATAATTATAAAGCCGATTTATAATAATAGGTCTCTATTATTAGTAAAGGAGGCGTCCGTAAATACTAGTACGCTAAGGGAATTTAGGTCTAGTAGTACAAAAGTAAGTCCTCTTATTGCATTATTAATTTACCACTAAATACGCTTATTAAGCTGCTTAATATTTTCCTCTTACGGGTCTGTTACCTAGGCCGTAAAGGATAGATTATAGGCAGATTTAGGTTAATAGACTGTGGTAATATAGGCGCCTCTTATACGCTATATAACGTATTAATCCTTTATATTTACGGTCTTATAGGTCTCTCTATAGGAGCTAGTGAGGTCTA
>Ga0307515_10010554_pt1 | contig 17687 bp, 17 predicted proteins | sample 17_EM_MG_FD_194513 | JGI IMG/M metagenome (GOLD analysis project Ga0307515, IMG submission 194513) | Populus trichocarpa ectomycorrhiza microbial communities from riparian zone in the Pacific Northwest, United States - 17_EM | ecosystem: Host-associated > Plants > Roots > Unclassified | place... | reverse complement strand
TTTAACCTATTACATTAATTGCTGACTTAACTAAGAACAAATAATCCATGTGCGAAACATTATTTAAAAGCATGATGAAAAATTCTTCCCTGCAGAGCATTTTAACAGGGACCAGCCAAAAGTTAGCCATCAATCTTCCCCCAATTGAGCACATAATTATTTATAGTTCATAAACAAACTTTGATTCCATATCAATTCAACCTAAAACCATAAAATCACATTGCACATATTATGATTGTAAGTGCTATCTATCACCAAGTTTAACTTTTAACAGTATTTTTGGATAGAAAAGTTTCATATGGAATCAGAAACTTTCTTCCCTTTAGTGCCAAAAGCATCTCAAACATTCAGATTGTGTATAAACCAAGGATACGACAATCCAGTTTAGGGGAATGAAAATACCTTAAATGAAAAATTACTGAAGGAGTAATTGACACATGAACCAGACTCAAATTCAGCAAGACCTCCACATTCATCTCCCTGTTCATCAATATGGCCCAAGAGTGAGTCACTTCTGCAAAATATGCAGGGGAAAACACACAAATTTCAAATTTTGTGATGTTTTACCACTTCATCATGGCGATGGCTTAAGCAGCTACTGCTGCCACTCAAGCTATCAGAATCACTTGAATCCTCAAAGTCACTGGCTGGATAATTTGGGTCATCTGAAGTATTCCACGAGTATCGACTTGTGAAGTAGCTTGTATCTAGTGCGCTCTCTGAACTGGGCACAAATGCAGCCTGAAAGATTGATGCAAAAAAGGCAGTCAATCTATAATCCATGTTGTAAGACTGCAAAAGGTCATATTTATTATGTTCATGGAAGAATCATCACACCTTCTGCCTAGCAAGTGTGTCCCAGTTGATATCTTTAAAGAATATATGCTGCTTCACCTGGATCACAAGTTCTGCATTTATTATCAAGGTAGAATGCAATAAATGCGTGAATATGAACAGGCTGAAAATAAAAACTAGAAATACAAACTAAGTTCACCTCTGACGCTCCTCCAGCTCCAAGTCTCTGGTCAGGAACTTCAGTTAATAATCTGGAGACAAGTAGTATTAGTCACTTTAGGCTGAAAAATATCTATCAATTCATAATCCAAAACTCTACCCAAGGCAATCTAATTTGCAGTAGTATATCATGCAAATAAAGATCTGCAGAACACAAAATAGATAACAAAGACTCCAAATTCATTCAGGTCTCGTCAAATACCAAAAATATCCCAAGGGATTGTATTAACGACAAATCAGTTGAGATGGAAGCATCCTTATCATCAATGATGATAAAATTAATCACAAAAAGTATACATTTCAATAACAAAAATAATTGAATAACCATTTATAATAACTAGACAAACTCTCTTACCTATCAATTAGATCCTGTGCTTCAGGACTCATTTCTTCAGGCACCCGGGGCCAAGGTATGTTACGGTTGAGAATATTATCAAATATTGTCTAGAAGCAAAATAGAACGTAAGAATGCAGCAACGGAAAGGGAACTGAAATTTAAAATGCAGATCAAGGAAAAAAATATAATAAATTCCAAAGGTATTGCAAGCTATCATTGAAAATTACTTTCCAGAGAGGCATTCCACCAAATAAGAAAAGGTAACTGATTAAGCAAAAGAGAAAGGGTAATTGCACTGCACCAGACGATCCAAAATACCCCCTCCACCTGAGTAACTACTCACATATTTGACTTTATTAGTTGTATGACTTAATGTTTGAAATAACTTTGCAACCAACCCTGACTCATGTCCAGCATGTAAGTAGATACCAAATCCCTATAGGCACAGTCAGGCAGCAGATGAGCCTGATATGGATACACAGAAATTCAAAAGTATAAAAAACTACATAGCTTGTCATGCACTATCTCGGTACCCACGCGCATCTACATGAGTTGTCACACACTATCATCTCAGGCCACCCAAGGCTTAAATTAGCAGCAAATCTCCAAACATGGCAGGCATCACCAACCAATGTAGAGCAACAATTTCTTGCAGATTCGTCAGGAAATTAAAATTTTAATAACTTCATTTTCCCCTATAGATTCATCCATGTTCCACTTCCACGCCTATAATTTAGGTTTTTAAATTATTTTGTGAGATACTATAACATGCATGGAGATTTGAGAAAAAAAGAGAGAAAAGTAAGAAAATAGAAAAGGAAGAAGAAAATATGAAAAAAGTGAAATTCTCATCATTTATTTACAGTAAATGGCAAATTGAAACTTTTTAGAAAAATATAGGGGTAGAATTGGGAAATTTTATAAAATGGGAATAGAAGTGGAGCATTGATGGATGCATATTGCAAAAATCAATACCTTTAAAATTTTACCTTGCAGACAATGGTGCTGTTGCAAATGCACCATTGCTTAGTGCTAAACAATTGGAATTGCCCTTGCATGATTTCAGTTATATGTTCACCTAACCAGATCTCCAGCAATATTTTTTAATCCAAATTTATTGGCCTTGTAAAAATAAGCCTTGGTAGATTGCCTCCATATATAGTAAATACCCAACTGAGACAATAAACCTAAATTATACTACCTAGTAATAATCCTTTTCAAGTTTTTGTATTTCCTCAAAATCACTATATTACTAAGTGATGATGAAACAAGATAAAATCTACGGAGAACTGCTCTACTTTATGTCTTAAAATAATTATCTGATGAACTTCAGATTTTCTCAGAATCTTTGTCACACCTGCCTACTAGTAGCTATTTGTTCAACACCTTCCTCCTGCACTTATCATGAGCTGTAGTCAGAAATGAGAATTCTCATCCTCTCCTGTTGTTACTGACTCTGAGCAAATTTTAACCCAATGCCAAACCCACTGCAGGACATAGAACATAACTGAATTTCCATTCCACCAATGCACTATAGTAGGCCAGGCTTTGGCAAAACTACATATTTTTTGGTCTAGGTAAAAGAAGAAAGGAATTCAACATTTGAAAATTGGATATAGGATGGATGAATGGTGTTTGAGGGAATACTAGTGTTCGTGTAGCTCAAATAATCCAAGTCTGGTTGCTGAAATTTCTCTGCAGTAAATATTAGAATTTAAAGAAGCTCCAGGAATAACATCTAGAAAATGAAACACAAGCATCACACCTCGGTTCCTAAGAGTCAGACCTAACACTGATTGCATCTCACAATCACAAAGAGCATATTCCCTGGAAAGTTCTTTGAAACTATTGCATTCCATTCCGCCTAGTAAAGAACATATAAGATGTTTATATAGAAACTCCTAATTCTAATTTTGGGTTTGACCTAAATGAGAATGCACTACTATTGTTAACCTAAACAAAAAAGTTCAATCTTCCTCTGAAAAGACTTTTCGGTTCATAAATCCTGAGCATGAAAAGGCCACTAACTTGTTGTTTAGAGAATAAAAATAAAAAAAAGAGTTTTAAGCAAAAATAAATTAAAAGAAGTATGCAAAAGAAAATGGAAAGGAAAACAATTCACCAAGAGAAAAGTTGAAGAGAGAGCATAGCAACAAAATGCATAACGAGACAGTATATAGAAGTAGGGAGATAACCTGGGGATGCTCCGCATTAAAGGGTGGAATACCAATAATCAGTTCAAATAAAATAACACCCACAGACCACCAATCAGCGGTTGTTCCTGAGGAAAATTGCACATAATAGTTTATTGTTTCAGGCATTTCAATGCAATTAAACAAAAAGGTTAGCATTGCCAAACATACACTTTTGTTTAACCTAATATTGCATCACCATACAAATTAAATAACGGCATTTGTAGCTAAAACAAGGTATACAAACCATGTCCCGTTCCCAATAGTATCTCTGGTGCCAGATAATCAGGTGTACCCACAGCAGAACGTTTCTTCCGCCTTTCTCGCTGATGCTCAGAAGTGGATAGTTGAGGTTCATCGTCCACAAGCATGGATGTCCCACTAACAGCTGGACCAGATAAATCATCAGTGCTATTGATGAGACCAACCTTGGAAAGACCAAAGTCTGTCAACTGTTTACAAAGAATGTACACCTTAGTTAGACAAGGGCATATAGAAATAGCAGGATCAGAACATGGTCAAAGAAGAAGCAAAATATATGCAATAAAAAGAGTAGATGTCTAGATGTTGAAAAGAAATAGCAGGAAAAATAAAACAAAAAAAGGGAGTTACCTTGATGTGCCCATCATGTGCAATCAACAAATTATCAGGCTTCAAATCACGATGAACTACATGCAGTGAGTGTAAATATTCCAAAGCAAGCACCTTAAAAGCAATAATAATCAGATTTACAAACTGCACCACAAGCAGTAAAAGTATTTGCAAAAGAAGAAAAATTAAAACTTACAACTTCTGCAATGTATACCCTAGCAACATCTTCATCTAAGCAGCCCAGATTTCTCAACAATGAATACAAGTCGCCACCATTCAAATACTCCATCACAAGATACAAATTCTCACGACAAGTAAATGAATAGAAGAAGCGAACCTGAAAAATTACACATTTATTTTAGAATGGAAAAGAATTTCTCATGGCATGCCAAAATGCTTTGCAAGCTAGACCTGCTCACCACAAAGGGATTGCGGACTGAAATTAAAATATCTCGTTCAGCCAGTATACTTTCAACTGCATTCTTGCGGATCATATCAGCCTTTTTAAGAACCTGTTGCAAATGCAAGTATACAATCAATTCAGATCCAACCCCCTTCTTAGTGCGTGTTGAAAAACAGACAAGCATGGGACAATCAACAAGAAGAAGAACCACAACAGAAACAAAAGGTTTGCAAACTTGCACACCTGCACAAACATTTTGTCTAAAATTTCATCTATTCAGATTACGCAATTAATTAAGAAACAAGAGTTACAATATTGACAAAAGGGAGATTTGTCATTCTGAACTTTTGAAACAAGCATCGTAATGAATGCCAGCCCTCAAAGTCAAATCACACAGTTTCCTTAAAATTCTCTATAAAAAGTGCTCATAAATATTCCTGCTGGAATTCAAGAGATCTTTTGTCTCCTGTCTTGCTCTTTATATAAACTTGAAGGACCACCATCAACACATAAAAATCACTGTCTATTATTTTGCACAAAGCCCACCGGGCCTAGCTACAATACCACGATCTCAACCCGCTCCGTCTTAATTAAGGAAATCTGCTTTGGTGGGACTATTAGTGATCTCTTTCTACAAGAGGTGAGATGCACCATTTGACTACAAGGTCCCATGAGCTTCATAATATAGTTGATTGAACACAAATTTACATAAATTTTGTCCAATCAAAGGAAATTTTTCAAAGAAAAAAAAGCAAATAGTAAATATAATTAAGCAAAAAGTCAGAACAGAAAAGGAAATTAAAACCACAGCATCAAACATTGGTACCTTTATGGCAAAAAGATCTCCAGTTGTTCTCTTTTTAGCTAAAAACACCCGTCCAAAGGCACCACGACTTATTGGTTTTATTATCACGAAGTCATCTATGGAGGTACGATCCTTAGAAGGATGTGTGGGACTTGTTCTCAAGCTTCGAACAACATCATCTTCCAGAGGAGCATCTTCATCAATTACAGTATTTGTTATATCAACCTTCTCATCTCCCACTAGCTCACAGAGCTGCAAATACTTCTCTCTGCACACGAAGAAAGAAGAACAGAGTGGTGATCAATTAACTTTCAATCAAAATTCAAATTTTGGAAATTATCCAAAAGAAGGGGCACCCACACTTTCATTGGAAAGCTAAATCCAAACTTCGTAATTCATGGATGTTCTTTGCATATTTTGGCATGAAACTCTAAAAAATAATAACACATAATACTCACCGAATAAGCTTCTCAATTCGTGTCCCAAAAGTCTCCACCATAAGAGCATCAAACTTTCTCCTGTCAATGACTACCCTCAAGTCTTCAAGACAAGTTAGCAAATAGGATATGGCACGATCATCCTCCAATGGCATAGTTGCTACACATCTTGCAATATCAGCAAGTTCATTCAGCTGCATCATATAAAAGGACTTTTAGACAGACACAGACACATTAAAAAAATAAAAATTTAAACAAAAAGTAATCAATTCATGTCAGCAAGAGCCGCATTAAGGCCACACAGAATCCATCTTTCATGTATTTAAGGTGCTTCGAGCTGCCTTAAGAATATTATTATTACATTTTCTCTTTTGTCTTCTCTGAAAGCTTACACAATTGCAAAGAACTTCATTTTGCATTTAGTACATGACCAATATTTAGGATGAAATTTCATTATAAAAAGAAAGCCAAGCATTATAATACTGACGAGACATGCCCTCTCAATATTAAGGAGTAAGTAGTTCTTTTAAATCCTAAAACACAGCGGTTAACCCCTTTTCTTTAAGATGCTGGTTTCAAGGATAGGACCCATAACCAATTTATCAATAGGAAGAAACAAAGTAGACAAGAACCTGTGGAAGATCATCATGCTCGGAAAAGGCACTCTTCCCTGCCAAAAGCAAGTCTATCTGACTATTCCTTGGTGTCAATAATGGAGATCTAGGAGTCATGCTACCAGCTGATGATGTGGCCATTCCCTGATCAGACTTGGGACCAAAACGGGTTTTACATGACATGGAAGGTAAACCCTTCATGTCATCCATAAAAATAGAATTATCAGCTTCAGGAAAGAAATCGAGCATGTCCTCAGACCCTCTCCGAGACCAATCACTGAGTTTTGGTGAGAGAACATCAGATTCTTCGGTCACACTGGAATTTGATACTTTTGCAATGTCTGGGCTTCCCACTGCATGTTGGATATCCTTCTGTGCAAAGGATTCTATCATCTTCTCAAGCGTTTCAGAAATTCTGATCAAGCGCTCATTCACACTTAGACACATCTGATCACATCGATCTGTAATTGCACAAATTCTTGAATGGTCTTCTACATATAAAGTTGGAACTTCCTCCTCACAAATGCGACAAATTATTGAACTCTCATCAGCAATATTCTGCTGATCACCCCAGTTACCCCAAGAAATTTTGTGTTGGTGCTTTGTAGAATGTTCATGCAAATCTTTGACCAATGGAAGCTCAGAAGCTTTAGCAGCAGCCAGAAGCACATCAGAAGCTCCTTTCCTGTCATTTGACGTTTTCAAAGGTTCATTCTTATCATCATTCTGCCCCCTTGGAGGAACAACTTCCTTTGTAATTTTTACAGGAGGAGATGGGAGTGGCTTCCAAGAAGAGATCCGATTCCTTCCCGTAGGAGATTCGTCACTCTTTGGAGTGTTATCAGCAGGGGAGAGGAATTTTCCTGGCAGTACATCTTGTTCTCTGCCCCAAGCACACTGCTCTTGACTATATGATTTCCTTACTGATGCAGCCTTCTGCTCTTGACTGTATGATTTCTTTGCCGAAGCTGCCTTCTTTGGAGCACTAGAAATTTTTCCATCCCTACCAACACCTGGAGGAATGTGTTTATCTGCAGACTGCAAAAGCCTAAGCTGATGAAGCTGGAAAATATTTTCATCCTCAGCCAGCCCACTTTCCTTGTGGAATTGCAACAATCTGGTACACCTTGTAAGGATGAAAAGCATTCGGGTATGGAGCTGCTTCAGTATTCCTGGAGGAAGTTCTTGGCGTCTATCATCCAAATCTTGGACTATACCTTCACACTGAAGCCAGAACTCTCCAGGTGATGTCATAGCACAACTCCGAGCTAAAACCAACAAGTCTTCAATAGTTTCCTGCCACTCAGGATGACTATCTGCATTTTTTTCAAGAATTCCAACCAGATCTGCTGCAAAGACAGCCAGGTCAGAATTCACTTCTTCCTTTGCTTTGTCAAACTTTGCCCGTATGACAACCAAGATCTCCTGTACAAAACCAGAAAATTAATCTGGAGGCGAACTTCCTAGAGCACATTGCACCATCTAGAGGAGATATAACACAAATTAATGCATTACCTCCAAGTTATTTAACCCTCGAGGCTTCCAAAATGGGAAAGGTCGTACACCTTTGGAATTTAATTCATGGGAGAAACTTTTGATATCAGCAGGAAACCTCTTTCTAGGGGCACTTGTCACACGAAGTATTGCTTGAAACCTGGGAGATTCAGACTCCTTTGGGTTGTTACAATCATAAGTCTAGAAAAGCAAACATTTAAAACAACGTTGTGAGGAAAACTAACTGAAGACGAAGTAACCGAGTAGAAGACAAGTGAATTCACAGATAGTACCAAAAAAAATCCTTTCATCAGTACCTCAGGTGTAAAAACATCAGAGCTTTGCAAGCTCTCAGAGTGCCCCCATGATGAATTATGTTGACCTATTATGGTAACAAAATATCAGAAATGTCTTTTTACGAGAAAAGACATTAAGAACATTGCCTATGAGTTAAAACATTCCATGAGCAGAAACCATTTCCACATTACAAAGTTTAAATTGGTATGAATTTCAGAGAAGGTCCCACAGGACAATCCTTTTACATACGCAGATAAAATAAAAAAAGTTAAGGCAGTTGCAACTCTACACACTGTTTTTTCTGTATACAAAATCATTTCCAATGATGAAAACATAGCACCCTAGGGCCCCGTTATGCACAACCACCTAACTTCTCGACAATTTAAGAAAAAGCCTCAATTCCCAGCAAATTGACGAAGTTTAATTGCAGTTCTGCTGCAATTGAATAGTTAAATAAAAGATGATCTCTCTTATTCTTTTTACACATGAAGTACTATCAACATACAATGTATCTTTCCTTCTCACCAAAATTTCTTTTGTTTAGAAACATGAACAAGTTCGCTGTCCAAACAACTCGCGCCTCACAAAATTTTCACTGGTAACACATCGTGCCAATCTGGTCCATGTGAATGCATGCAACATTTTCAATACCTCATTTTGAACAGCCCCTGTTGTTTTGACATGATGAAGGACCTACTAAATTGTATCTCTTCCAAACTATTTTTTGATATAATTCAATCAACCAGGGTATACAGATTCATCCCCACTAACTCCACAATTTTTCTTTATGAAAAATGGAAACTCTTTTGCACAAACTCAGCAATTATGACTAAAGCACAATTCTGAAAGTTCCACCAAAATTAGACACCTTAATTTGAACTTTTCCTTATATAAATTATTGTTCTGGATACAAAGATTAGAATTTATTTTGGATAATTTATATTTAGGGAAACAAACATTACTTAGTTAACTAAGTTACATGGTATATTGCATGTTGGAACATCGCAAAAACAAATGCACAAAATATGGTCCTGGTGCAATTTTAAATCCCTTCATTTCCATCATTCTTAATGCATTGCTTGTTAGGTCAGATCCAAGAATTCATTAAGCAAAGGTGAAATTGCAAATGATTTATCACTCATTATTTCCAGTCAATCTCGAAAATCCACATATCTTACAGGTACCCGTCATAAAGTTCATTGAGGAGCTGTGAGTACTTAGAAGCTCATTGCTAAACGTAATCATCCTCCTTTCAGATTTAATTCTATGGAAGTTTTCAAAATCAGTTCACAGCAGACAATGAGTTACATTTCAAGGATGTGACTGAAAGCTTCTTAGTATTTACAAACCTTAATTACTCAAAAGCGGGCCTTTAGTCCTCTATTTTCCAAATTGACTAAAAAAGTGGAAACAGCTGCATTGGACAAACTTTGAAATCTGGATATGCTCCCAAATTATTCCACTTAAGAAAATTTTAAATCTAAATTGGGGGCATCATTCAAGCTATGTTATTTTAAGCAAAATTTCCCATCAAGGCAAGTTAAAAAGTCAACCAGTAGTATTTTCAACAAGATGATTGTGGGCTTTCTTCCAAACCTTTGCATAACCTTTGGAGCAAAGAGCAAGCCTTTGAATGACCAATAGACTTCACTAACCCTTACTTGGATATGTGCAGCTCCTCTAGAGAATTCCTCACTAAAGTCACCTACCTTCTAGGCTTTGAGGATGCAAGGGGTTAGATCTTGCTTAAGATTGAGTAGATCCCATTTCAGGTGATTTTATGGAAGAGACCAAAGAGGATTAACAAGAGCAAGTATGAGACTTCGGGTTCACAGATGTCCTGATAAAATATATCCTTTTTCTTTTTCCAGGATAGGAATCCTCTTCTGATCCCATTGCAGTCTCAATCATCTTTCTATCATCATGCCAGGCATAAATGATTCCATTGTTTAAACAGCCATTTGCCCACATTCACCAAGCCACCCCCAACTAAACACCAACAATTCTCAGACAACAACAAATTCTCCTAAAAAAGTGCATCACCTAGTCTCTATCATCATTTTATCATCACTTCATACACAAACAATTACATTTTGGAAACAATTATATCCTACATTCACCAAGTCATCCCTCACTAAACACCTAAAAAGATGTCACACTAAAGCAAATTTTTCCAATTAGTCAAATACACTTGACCAAATATGCGACCAAATGTAATCAACAAGTAAAAGCAAGCAGTTCACAACATTCAAAGCTATGCCAATTAAGAAATAAGCAAGTAACATCACTGAAAAGAAGGAAAACATCATACCAGCTTCACTAGATGACTCCCCATTCTGCAACCTAGTCCTTGCCTGCAAATTAGGACTGACCTCTCTAGATTGTCCTCCTCCACTTCCTGTAGACATACTGTCCCAATTGTCACCACCTTTACCACTCTCTTGAAACCCCGTCAACTTACTCTGCCCCTCTATCCCTTCCTTCTTCTTCCCTGACCCTAAAGAACTTGAATTCGAACCCGACCCTCCATCCCCACCACGCCTTGACAAATTACTAGACCCCAATACACCACTCCCTTTATCACCTCTAAAACCAAAGAAACTCTCTTGTGGCAATGGCCCTGATCTTGTTTTGATCCTATTTAACCCCAAAGATGATGCTAAAATCGGCGAAACTGACGATTTTTCTGCTTCTTTCTCCTTATTTTCAACCAAAACACCACCTTTTTTGGATTTTAAACCCGTCCCAGAATTTGAAGTCCCGGGTTTGGTAGGAGTTTGAGGTTGGTTCACAGTTTCTTTTCCTTTAAAAAACGAGTCTTTCTTTTTTACCCCATCTTTAACTTGGGTTTGCTTGCAAGTAAAATTACTAGAACTACCAGTACTAGTTGGAGTAGTTGGGGTTGAATTTTTAGATTTGGAGGCTTTCTTCTTGTCGGATCGGATCGGTGAATTCGACCCGATTGATCTTGGACTGTTGTTGGATCCATCAGGACTAGAAGTTTCTGATTTCTTTGAAGATGAGAAAAACAGCTTGTTCTTGAACACCATTTCGTTTTAGGGTTTCTTTTTTGTTTTCTTTTTGTGCAGCAGCAACAGCAACCCTTTAGAGGAGCTGCTAAAGAGAGACCAGTGACATTTGAAGAGGAGGTGTGTGTGCGTGCGTGCGTGTTTTTTGGCTTATTCAGAGAGAGAGAGAGAGAGAGAGACGAATGGCGGTGGTTTTTTTTTTTTTAAGATTGATTGGAGGAGAGGAGAGACAGAAATGTGGTTGGATGCAGGGAAAGAGAGAAGGATATGACTGAAAGTAGACTGAAAGGTGGTTTTGTGTTAAAAAGGGGTGACTTTTTTTTTTTTGGTAAATGATAAATAAAATTAAAATTAACTTTAACAACAGCAATCTTATTTTTTACCGTTAATTATATAATTTATAACTTATTCAATTAATTTGTTTTTCTATATTTTTAGGTTTGAACTATATTGTTAATAATAACTAGTAATGATTTTAAGATTTTTAAAAAAACTGACAAAAGTATATTTTTTACTATGGAAATGCCTCGAGTTCCAAAGTTGAAATTAAAAAGAATTATTTACTTAAATTAATAAAAAATAAAAATAAAAAAATAACTATTTTTCAATAAAAATCCTATATTTCACGTCATATTCATGAAATGTTTTTAAAAGATTCTAGAGTGTTTTAATAAAATTAAAGGAGTGAGGTAATAATTGTTTTTTAAAGTATTTTTTATTTAAAAATATATTAAAATAGTATTTTTTAAAAAAAAATTATTTTTAACATCCACATATTAAAACGATTTAAAAACATAAAAAATTTAATTTTAAATAAAACAAAATTCAAAATTTAGTGAAGCTCCGTTTGTGAATTTGATTTTTTTTATTTTGTGGTTTGAAAATGAAAAAAAAAACTTAATGAATGTTTGAGAATTTGATAATAATGGTCTTTTAAAATGTTTTTCAGATATAAATATATCAAAATAATATTTTATTATTATTTCTTAAAAAATTATTTTTCACATCATTATATCAAAATAATTTGAAAATACAAAAAATTTTAATTTGAAGTCAAGAAAAATAAAATAAAAAATTATTTTTTTAAACCTTTTTTAAATACAAAAATATAAATACTATTAAGAGCTTGTGTGAATTCTTTTGTTCGAGCACATGTTAATAGGGATGTTAAGGTGTAATAATTATACACGGATGTTAAGGTGTAAATACATATTTCACCCGAATAAAATCACGTTGGATTTTTTCTAAAATATAATCAAAAACAAAATCTTCATTACCTAATCTAAACAAATACGTAAAATATTATTCAAAAGTTATTAAGAAATTAAACCCTTGTATTTTTTTTTAATTTTTTTACCCGATTAGGTTCGGGTAAAACCCGATCACAAAAGGTCGCTGTAACCTACCCGAAACCCTACCTAGATGTATTAATAACCTTAAACTTATATTTATACCAAGCTATATAAAAAAACCTCTGGTTTCTAGTCTTTGTAGCCTCAGAATTCTCTTCCTCTCACTCTATTCTCCAGCCGGTGGTAGCAGCGGCAGAAGCAGCATCTCCAACAGCCTGTCCTGCCTAGTTCCAGCAGCTTCTAGCTAGGAAGTAATAGGAGCTAAAGATTTCAGGTTATTATGAAAACTGCTGGATAATAGTTTCTCTCGCTTTTCCTGTTATATCTTGCTGGGTGTCTTGTGTTTACTTGTCTTCAATCACCAATTCTTGTAGGGCTTGTAACTCTTTGTACTGTGATTTCTCAAATTGACTCCTGCAAGTTCTATGCTCGTATTGGAGAATGAAGTTATGTTATGCTGAGTATCATCTTGTTTGTTTTTGTCCCAAAAGTACAGAATTGAATTGATAATTTAAGGTTTTTATTGATAACTGCATGAATAGTGGCGGGGTTATGGATACCCAATGGATGTCCGAAACCTGATCGGGTTCAGGTTTGGGTATCAAAAATCCATACCCGTCGGGTTTCCGGTTGGGTATGGATAGTAATTTTGGGTTCGGATTCGGGTATGGATGGTAACAAAACCGATGCATGGCTACCCATTGCCATCCCTAACAATTTATTACATTGAAGTTCTGTTGGTGTGAGTTTTCGTTGGGGAGTTTATCACTGTTTTCTGAATGTTGGTTGCGACATTTATGATGTTCTAAGACCAAAATTTTGTCTTATCAACAGAACCCCTGACAAAAACTTTCTGCTTTGTTTTCTCTGCAACCAAACTGACTATTTGTACTGAGTTCTTGTTCACTGTCACAGTTCTCAAACAGAGATGGGTTCTTCAAGCAAAGACCTTTTGCATTTGGAGAACAAGTATTTCGTAACACCATCATCCCTTGGTAAACCTCTCCCTCAAACTATTCCTTTTCTTCTTATTAAGTAGAAGAGGCATATATGTTTACATAATGATGTGTGTTTATATATGTGTGCAGAGTCTATACTTCGTGTATGTGAGAAAGATTCTGGACCCAGGAAGCCCCCAGCTGATGGAAAGCCCTTAACCACTCCAGTTCCTCAAAGTCAAGGTATTTGATTCAGTTCAATATTTGGTTTCTTTGCAAAGTTTGATCCTTTATTTGTGTCACTACAAAAATTAATTTTCTTGTTATTCTTTTCATAGTATACTGATATTTGTATTCAAAACTGAATTCATGAGGTTAATTGAAGCTTTTTCAGAAAAGGGGGTCTGATTAACATACCTGGTCTGTTTTACAATATAATGAAATTGGCGCAAATAGGGTTTTGCAATTTTTTTGCTTTTTTTATTGGTAGTGATTGTCTGTGATTTTATGAGGGAAGATTTCTCTTTATGAAAAGAGCAAATAGAAAGACGTAAGGTTCCAGTCTGCAGTGAATCTGCAGTTAACTAAAAACAATGGTGGTTCAAAATGAGGTGGAAGGGCACAAGCAGCTTTGCATCTTCTACATGTTTATGTAATTGGTTATTATCTCTAATATGGGCATCGATACTAGTTTCTTTAGTTAAGCTGCATGCAATACCCTTACTGGAGAAGGATCTGAGTGATTTTCACAATTTTGTGGTTTAGGAGGAGGTTTGGCCAAGTTTCTTACCCTTTCTTTTGCATCTAAGCATGATATCCAAAGTTTCAGATTGGAATTGTATTTGCTTGTTTTTCAATATGAATTGCTGGCAATTGCTTCATCTTGGTTAAAGACTGGTCTGTGGTGTTCTTATCCCCCAAAGATGGTCTAACTGTTTGTTGGTCTTCTACAATGTTCATGCTTAACCAAGGGAATCCTGTAGATATTCTTCTAGTGTTCTTATGAATCGATGCTGTGCAGAAGGAACAAAACAATCAAGATCAATGCAGACCTATCTCTTCAACTTTCTTAATAACCACTTTTTAAGTTTAACTATCAACATTATTGAGTTAGATATTTAGCAATTTATTTTCTGGCTGGATAAGACTTGTGTAAATTTTTGGTGAAGAAATTGACCTTTGGTTGGTGATCTTCAATTTTATTCTCTCCTATCTGTTTGCTATCTCATTCTTTCATGTAATATTGGGAACACAATTCCTGTTGAAAATAATTGTTGCTACCTTCAAGATCTTTAAAATGGCCAATGGAACATTGTGCTAGACATCCTGAAGAGCTGTGTTTTTGCTTGCAGTAAGATTGTTCTGCTGTTTGTTGATGGAATAGGAGGATAATATTGTTGGGCAGGTCCACACTGTACTGTCTTTGGTTTTGGTCTCAACTTTCACTCTTTAAAGTGTTTATCAAAATTAGTATAGAATGGTCATTGCTGAAAGAACGTTTGTGTGATGCCAAACTCATAATTCTGGTTTGATTTCACGTAATACTGGAAATAATTATTCTCTATTAGAATTGGATATCTGCCACTTTGTTGCAATATCATGCCCTAGAGAACAATAGAATGTGGAAATGTAACCCTGGTATTTTTTAACAATGCTAGCTGACATCTTCGCTGTGCCACAGTTCTAGGAAAAGTGAGAGATTTCATAGGAGTCATATCAGAAGCCAATAAGCGGTTGCAGGAAGATGCAAAGGTATGCTTACTTGTGATGAGGAGATTCTTCTTCTTCTTCTTTTGAAATCTCAACCATAATCATACTAATTTGTATTTTACATGTCTCTTAAAATATAGGATAATTCTGAGAAATATGACATTGAAACGCTAACTGGAAATGAATCAGAAGTCGTTGAGATGGTAATTGACAGTTGCTTTCTATCCTCCATCCTTAGATCATTGCTGCCCATGGTTTTCCCTGAGCTTACGGAGTTATTTTTATGTCTTGATTACAGGATTTGATGCTGGGTATAGCTGATCTTCATACTCCTGAAGCTGTAGCTGCTGCTGAATCTGCAATAGGTAATGGTCATCCATTGAATTCTTTGGCTGCTAGCAGTAGTGAATCAGAATCAGAAGACACAAGTGATGAAAGCGAAAGCGATGATGAGGCCAGTGATGACACTGAAAGTGATGGTGAAGACAATGGCAATGATAATAACAAAACATGCAAGTCTGGCAACAATGATTCAACTGAAGGTATTGTAAAACAATGCTCAAAAAGGCAACGAAAAATTGTTGAACTGTCTTGAAGGCTGAAGCATGTTCTGCTGTGGTTTTGGAAAGTCCTTATATTTGTAGTTTGGGCTTCTATGAGGACTCGACCTCAAGACGCTGGGGAGGGGAAAGGTCACTTCCAACTCAGCCTGCTAGATGGTTGAGTTTATATTATATAGGCATAACAACTGTTTCGTAGTTGCTTAAATGCAAGTTCTTTCGCATTCCCTGAACTCAAATTTTGCAGAACTATTCTCTCTTCTTCTTCTTGTTTCTTTTTGACATTTCATGAATGATATCACTTCTGTGTGCACGGCATTATTTTTCGTTAAATGCCGAATTACATAAATGTTGAGATAATTATCATTCCCTATAGGGAAATGGCATGCAAAGGATTGTAGAAATTTAAGAATAGCATGGCCTCATTGTGCTTCTCTACTTAGATTTAGCTCGTTGTAATCAAAACATTGCGTGCAAGGGATTTAGTGGAGTCTATTCTGTTGAACTAAATAAATATAAGGAATAAATATAGTGATTGCCACCTAATTTAGTCAAGGTTGTTTGCCACTGCACAAGGATCGAAAATCTTATGGGTTTTATGGAATCTATGTTATCTGTTTTTCGGACATTTGGTATTGACATTTATTTAAAACACTACTGCACAATCCAGATTTCTCTGATCTTTTTCATTCTCCCTTCTATGGTGTGCGTTACTTGGAAAGCTCATAGTTGCTCTATTCTGAGACTTGTGTTTCCATTCTTACTCGTAGATGAACCTTTAAGCAAGTAAAACTCCGGAAACTTATACACTGGAATACTGTTCAGTCTTAGACTTGCAATCATCAAGATGGTGATGATAGATACAAAACACCATGCCAATCGCCTTGATACCATTCATTTTGTTATGAAAAAACACCACACTTAGGGCTGGAACTCTGGAACTATAGGCAGACCCAAAGCACCAATGGCATTGGAAAAGAGTGAAGGCACCTAAAAAATCAATCCTCAAGGGCCAATAGATAAAACCAACCAAGTTGTAACTGTCCAAATCAAAGTCATGAGTTTGGTTACCTTCCCATCTCTTTGCTTAAACCTTTCTAAACTGATGAGCAACCCTATAAAATTCATTACATATGTTGATTAGACCAATTACAATAAAAAAAGCCAAGATACATTCATTGAGTTGATTCATGATATTTGAGCTGAGAAAGCTTCAAGAATTCCTTTTAAAATGGCACAAGCAAGATATGAGGTTGTTTAACATGTATCAAAGCTTGGTAAACAACTTTATGTTAATGGTTAGAACTTTTAATTCAGCATTTGAATCGAGTTAAAATATTGCTAGAATATTTTAAAGGTTCTATTTACTATAGAGTTAAAATCTCAAAGCAATCAGGAAGGTTTTTCTATAAGACTCAAAAATTACTGTTTGAAAATACATGGATTGGGCTTTTATTTATACAAGACTTGAGCTTTGTATTTTATTTTACTCATTCTTTTAAGTTAGTTATTTGAGTTTAATTTTTAGCCCATAGTTAATTAGAGTTTATTTCTGTTTAGGTCAAACATATACATATCTTTTATTTTGGGATGTGGAAAAAACAAAAACAAATAATTGATATCGAATAAAAATTTTCGTAAACATTCTTATTTTTAATTTTTTATTGACTTTTCATAACTTTTTAAGACTCTGATACCATATCAAAAAATCATTTCAACCCAATAGTTTAAGCTGTTAGATGAAATTCCAAGATATAATTTATATTATTTTCTAACAACCAAAACTCTAGAATTGTTTTTTATATAAATAAAAAGTTGGACAATGCACAAGCAATGAGAGCATTACCCATTTGCAATTTCCATATGCTATCAGAAAAACAGGGGCGTGTTTGTGGCCCTTTCCATTCATTTTCT
>Ga0307515_10010553_pt1 | contig 17688 bp, 18 predicted proteins | sample 17_EM_MG_FD_194513 | JGI IMG/M metagenome (GOLD analysis project Ga0307515, IMG submission 194513) | Populus trichocarpa ectomycorrhiza microbial communities from riparian zone in the Pacific Northwest, United States - 17_EM | ecosystem: Host-associated > Plants > Roots > Unclassified | place... | reverse complement strand
CTTACCGTGGGCTTTCGGGCATGACAAGGGATCCAGCAGCGAGGATGGCCCCGATGATACATTGAATCAACAGGGGTATTCTCCAAGACCAGTCCGATTCGATAAAGGACGAGAAGTAATCTATCCACTGCAGGGCCCACTGAGAATGGTAGGAGCATGAGGCCATCGAGTAGACATACCACAGAAGATGCATATCCAAAAATATTCCCAGTGAATTCCATGCACGCGAGTGCTCCTCGCTGTACACTCTGGTCAGCCAGGGAAAATCATCGAGGGGATGGCAACCCACGTGGTTGGGCGGAGAAATCTCGCTCTGATAGATTGGTACGATTGTCCTAGACGCCGGTATCACTCCTCGCTTGTCAGGAGAGGGAACCGCACAACAGACACTCACGATAACAATCCAACACCAAACCCAGAGATAAATCTTCCGACGACCATGCTGGGGATGCCCCCGGTGAAAGTTTGGATTGCTCCCCCGATAGTAAAAACAACTGCGCCACTGCATAGAGTACCCCTGCGACCGATCGCGTCACCGATGCGCCCGGCAGCAAGCGAAGTGACTGTGGAGCATCAATTCAAAGCGGAGTGAGAGGGTTGCAACGTGCCAGCAAATCTTTTGAAGGACGTACTCAGCGCGCCGATTTCCAGTACGGAAACCATTAGGCCTAATTCCCCCGCACCAGGGTCATCGAAGTATTTCTTGAAATAGGGTCCGGTGATTATGCCGGACATAACGCTTCGGCGGGTCGGTTAGCTAAGGTCTCACGGGATGACCGGGGCGGCCACGCACCCCTGATCATAGCCAAACTGACGGCGGGTTAATCGTCTGAACGCGACCAACCCTGGAAGAGACTGAGCGCACCAGAAAGACACCGAGACTGATGAAAACCGTCATGGTGTAAATGAGTGGTTGGCCCACGAGCCTACGTTTATTAGAAATATCGTATCCGGTCGGCATCCTGCTGCATCAGATTCTAAAGCGACGGGTTCAAAAACGACTGTGTGTCCTCCGCTGGTATTCTCCAGATCTTGCGTCTGGATTTCGGCGGGGACGGCGAGGACGGGGAAGGGTGAGGGTGATCGTTGGTGAACAAGCGGATGAACGGAACGGACGACAGCCGCTAGTTGCCAGTTGGATTGAAGACGCCATGTCGGGTTCCCTACACTCCCTAGACACCTCGGATTCCCTCTCAGACTCATCCCTGGATCTCGACGAGGACGCTTTGCTGGCCCAACAAGAATGGGAAGAATCCGTAGAGCAGCTCCAGAAGTTGCTTTCCTTCGTCCTTCTCCCAATGGCGGGTAAATACGTGGGCCGCACCTTCTCCTACTGGGGTGAGTCTCTTTCGACGTACGGTGTTAGCAGGGGATTACTGACTATATTTTCTACTCTAATAGCTTATGCCAGATACCTACGCCTGGGACTAGGGAAGGCCTTCTTCCTCGGCCACGGTCGAGCCTAGCCTCCCGTTCACACAAACCCCTCTACCACCGCGCCTTCCGTATCCTCTTAATTAACCCGGACAGAGGACCACTCGGTTCGTACCCCCGCCTTGCCATCTCCCCCACCAAATCATTCGCAATCCGAGTCTCTCCCCTGCGTAGCATCCCCTCTAATATGATGTACCACGTATCAAAGTCCGGCTCGATCTTGAGCTGTATCATCCGGTTGAAATGGCCCAACGCGTAGCGCACTCCCTCTCGACTTGAACTCTCCAAAGAGGCGCGAATAAGAATGTGGCAAGTCGCACGGTTGAACCGAACGCCGCGTTTGTCCATTCGTCGTAAGATGTCCGAATGGCTGACTTCCGCCTCTTCGCTCGAGCCCCAGCGGTACATTCCGGTCAACATCGTGGTATACGTTACTTCGTTTGGTCGCTCGGCAGGTGTCCTTTCGCCTTCCATCCGATTCAAGATGTCGAATGCTGCCTTGACGTTCTTCGCATCCGGTTCTCGGAGGAGCTGATCTATGATCGTCGTGTTGACCGCCGCCCCCGGGTTTATGTTATCCCTCTTCATCATATCCGAGATAAGCTGCGGTGCGTCTTCTCGGCCAGCCTTGAGTAGGGCAGTGAGGATGATGGAGTAGGTGAAAACGTCCGGTGTGAGTCCAGACTCCTTGAGGCCCTGGAGCATCGAAGATATCATCTTCATATTCCCCCGCCTCCCGTAGTAGCTCGCGATCGTGTTCCACGAGATAAGGTCCGGCGCGGGGCCGTCAGTCTTCATCCGTTCGAAAAGTGCGATCGCCTGGGCCTCTCTGTCTGGGTTCGTCAGCAACCCGTGAAGGACAGTATTGTGAAGCGCCAGGGTCTGCGAGGAATACTTGTCTGAAATTTCCGCCGAATGCCGCTTCTTTTTCCCGACCCAATTCTGCTCGTACTCCTTGAACTTGATCATAGCGTCGTCCGGGCGTCTGGCCTTGAACAAGGTCGCGATTATAGCTCGATATGTGAGAGGTTCTGGCTCTATGCCCTGAGTGAGCATCGTGTCCCAGGTCGCGAGCGATTCTCGCCACGCTCCCAACGGAGAGTAACCGTCGAATACGGCGGTCCAGATCGAGGCGTCGGGTTTGACCCCGCATCTGACCATATCTTCCCAGAGATGTTCAGCGAGGTCCAGACGCTTGCACTTCGTGGTGAGGGCGGCGATCAATGTGGTCCAGGCGAAGCGCGGGACGACGACAGGCCGTTCGTTTGATTTTTGCTCCTCCGTGGCAGCCAACCAGGGTTCCTCTCCAAGTATAGCTGCGGTTACGTCCTTGCAAAGCTTTTCGAGCATATCAACTGCTCTGTCCTGGGCTAAATGATCGACGTGTTTCATGAAAGCGGGTGGGTGGGAAAGGAGGTAGACGAGTTCGAGGCGTCGAACGTAACTTCCGACGACAATAGTATTGGGGAGGGTATTGATATGATGTTCTGCGGTTTTGTAGACAACGCGAACCGATGATTCGACGACCATCCTGACAGCATCGGAAAAAGATCCCTTCATCGCACACGCAGCGATCGCGTCGAGTAAGACCACGGTCCTCTCCTCTGATGGAACTAGATCCTCTGGAATTGGGACCCCTTCGGTAGGCTTGGGCGACTGTGGTGTTATATTTTTGGATCGGGAGGTGGTATATGCTTGGTATAGTTTCAGAACTTCGTCGGGTTCATTGGCCGTGAGGTGGTGCAACATTATTGCGTGGATAGCCTCAGGATAACCGCAAAGGGCAGTGTGAATGGCGATGGTTTGCATAGTACCCCTGTCCCCAGCAGGCCATTGGGTACCGGAGCCGGGTTTGCGGTTATACATTGAAGCAATGGACTTGGAATACCTGTGAAGCTGAGGAATTCCGAGATACTTGAGCAGGTTTCTGTTGACGAGTGTCTCCCACAACCCGCGAACCCCAGAGAGTTCATTGCGACCAAGGGTAGCGTTGAGCTTGTTGGTAGTCTTGACAAAGAGATCGATGCTGTCTGTCGGCGGGACCGGCCCCTCATTCTTGGTCTCGACAAAGATGTGTTTGTTTATTTGGGAGGTAAAGTGCTGCCGGTTATTAAACTGCCTTTGAGTGCTATGTGTAGCGCGGTCCTGGCGAGGACGAGGGGGCGGAGGTCGCGGACTCGGAATGACGGAACTGGAGGCATTCCGGAGGAAAAGACTCGGGGCAAGGAAGTCCAAATAAAAAGCGCGATATGCCCCTTGGCGCGTAAGCATCCCTCACTGCACACCGCAAAAAATCTGTCAGGCGACTCGTAGGAACAACGCATAGGAATACTAACCCGGTCGACGTAGGCGAGGATGGAGATCGAGAAGCCGGCGTTCCGACTCAAGTGATCGACATCCACCTCTTCCACACGATCAGCCACCATGGGCAAGAACACGGATAAGCTCTACGTAACCCACTCAGAACACACTGGTGTCTACGGAGGTCATCACACCGCCTCATCTTCCGGCTACGTACAGTGCGTTCCATCGAAAACAAGTTGATGGTTGCACTCTGACCAGACTCTCCGCAGAAAGCCGGATGCTGGCCCCCCACAGGCCCGTCAGCCTTTTGACTGTTGTGCTCTTTCGTTCCAACCGTTTGAAAATCCCGTATGCGCGAGGAACAGCGACGGTACAGGGGCTGTCTTTGATCTGGTTAACATCATCCCTTGGCTCAAGTACGTGTCCAGAACCTGTCATCCGGTACATGTGGCGTAACATTTCATATAGGCAACACAACAACACGAATCCCGTGACGAAGGAACCGCTGAAACCCGAGGACCTCATTGGACTTAACTACTCACGTAAGACGACTGGGGAATACCATGATCCGATATCCTTCAAACCCTTCAGCGAGCATTCTCATATCGTCGCTATTGCTACGACCGGGAATGTCTACCTCGCGGAGAGTATAAAGGGCGGCAAGGACTTGCTAGACGATGTCAAATTTAAAAAGTACGCGCACGGGCATGTTGTGCACGGTTCTTTGACCGACAAGTTCCATCCCAGAGAGGATGTCATTACCTTACAGAACCCACATGGAATGCCGCCAGCATCTATTCCGTCAATGTCAACGAAAACCGCAACTCAGCAGACCAACGAAAAACAGGTGACTAAACCAAAACCCGCGGCTGTAAATACTGTTAAGGAGAAGGCCGCTGTCCCCTGTAGGTCATATATCCTATCCTGGTCTATCTTATCTAACTCTGGCTCTAGGGAACATCTCTCCGTATTCGAATGGCCTTCCCGGTGCATCTTTGACTTCCACATCCGTAGATCCCACTGCGGGCACGAACACCAAATTACTCTGGGATGAAGTAAGATTTACGCACCTCTTTGTTTTATTAATGAGTGCATGTGGTTGACGCCTTTAACGCTCGGCTTTAATAGGAAGAACTGATGTTTGAAGAGTTCTCTAACCCACCAAAGGGTAAGGGGAAGGAGAAAGATGTCGGAAAACGCCGTGCCTATTGCCGTGTGATCACAAGCCTGGGAGGGGGAGGCCTAAACATTGAGTTGCTCTGTGAAAAGGTACGAGTACAGTGTGTTCTCGGGGCCGCTCCTTTGTAACCATCGGTTATCCGTTACCCAGGCACCAAAAACATGCTACAACTTTCTAATGCTGGCAAAAGCGGGCAAGTACACGGATGTACTTTTTCACCGACTGGTTCCGGGATTCATGGTGAATATCTCGAGGTGACCTCGGATCAAGTGGCGCGTCTGACTTCCGGTAGATTCAAACAGGAGACCCTACCGGTACCGGTGCAGGCGGAGAGTCTTATTGGGGTACCCCATTCAGAGATGAGCATGATTTGAAAGGCTCTGCGAAGCACGATAAACGTGGCGTCATCTCCATGGCCAACAAGGGTGCAAACACGAATGGGTTAGTCTCTTCTTGCTTATCTGCTATCTGGGCCTTGAGCGTATTTGTGACTGACGTACCCGTTCGCCCCCATCACCATATGACTGTCTTCCCCATTGGTGACGAACGATCGTTTTGTTCTCTTCGTTTCTGTGGCTGATTCATTTAGGTCCCAATGGTTCATTACGTTAAAACCCACTCCCCATCTTGATAGGAAGCATACCGTGTTTGGGAACCTAGTGGGCGGAGACGAGGTGCTGGACGCTTTAGAGAAGTTGCCGGTGAAGCCAGGGACTGAACGTCCTGCGAAACCGGTGCGGATAACTGATGTAATCATGTCCGTTTCGGTCTTTCTATACCCTCCTCTGTCCGATCGATGCTGACGACCCCGGGTTTTCAACTAGATATCAGGATCCATTCGAGGAGTACAAGAGACGGCAAGAGAAACGCCGGGCGAGGAAAGTTCAAGCAGAGGAAGAAGCCAAGACCGGGACCAAGGTTTCAAAGAAAGACACGGATGACATGAACTGGTTCGGGACAAAGTTGGGGTCTGGACCCGACCAGGGTTCTGGAACAAGTGGCGTCGGGTCATCAGGTGGCGTAGGTCGCTACCTTAATCTCAAACGGCCATTGGACGGAGCACCCAATCCAATTGGTAAGATCCCGGGAGAAGAGGGCACAAAGAAGAGGAAGCTCGGTTTCGGCGATTTTGAAGGTTGGTAAGCTGTTGGCCAGCCACCTCTTTGTTCGTCGTTTTCGGTCGTGAGGTGATCGATTACTCAAGATGATGGTCAAAGATATCAGCTATTGCTCTGCGCACATGCAATCGAGGTTGTATATGTCCTATAGCTTAGTGATGTTCCTATCGTGTGTCATGCATGATGCGCTGTGATCACTAATGCGCTCGTCACCGAGCAGAGTAAACACATGCACCCTTTAATTTTTCGATGTCCACGGTTGACGGAAGCTGTATCATCATGTGGTGGGCGGCGCGACTGCAGGTGGCCGTGGCGGCTATGAAGGGCTGGACCGTGATCCATTCTTCGGTCCGCCGCTGGAACCCGCATCTAGATCCATGACGCGAGGCGAAGACAACAGATCTCCCGCTGGGTTTGACAAACGTTCATAATTCCAGCTGATGCCAGCGTGGCGGAAAAGCACCGAAACTGAAACCCATTTACCTACCTACGCAAAAGTTGCATTCAACGACCAAGCGTATAGCCGGTTATTTAGAATCCAAAATCGCACGTAACAACCCCTGAATTTGAAATACACTCGCGAGACAGAGTGGCGACGAAATTGCGGAAAGATCATTGGGCGCTGACTACGATCAGCCGCGGTCCTGGGCTTGTATTAACTTGGGACGTGAGCATGGCTGTTCGTTCCCCCTGTCATGTCTGACTGACTGCCATTGTTGTCGCGCTCGGAAGAGCCAATTCAACATTATGAATGCCGTGGCGGTCTGTTGTAAGCAATTTGAGGGTTCAAAAGACGACGGAAATCAAGCGCGTGCATAGCATAGCATTGATTGACCAGCCAAAGAGAAACCAGGAAAAACAGGGACGGATAGAGAGATGCAACTATGATACATACCACCGTAGGACAAGAAACTTCAATGGCCGAGCACTTCAAACCTAGATAATTTTATGCCCAAGATGTCGTAGAGAAAGAAAAAAACGAATGGAAGGGATCACTCCATGATGCGTTTTAAAATAGGGTCTCCTGCAAACGTTACGAAAGATACGTCAGTTGGGCCAGATTCCCAGTCTCCGATGCCACCGCACCGGGATGGCATAGACGGAATAGAGAGTGGACTCACTTCGTCGCGAAGGTATTCTCCGACATCACTGTAAAGGCCAGAGAACAGATTATGTGTGAGCACACGACTAGCCTGTTATTAGGGGTCGGTCGGGGTCGCTTACGCTTGGTGAAATACGATGATGGAAGTTGGATCGAGCTTCCGCGTGTCAACCGTTGATCGTGCCGTTACGCCAAAACCCTATAGATAAAACGGGGTACAAATCAGAACCAGAAATCACCGGAGCGGCGGTGATATAGAAGGGCTAGACGGGGGATTGATAGGGACCGTACGTACCAACGGGGTGTCATTCATGCTGTAGACGACAACACCCTGGTGTTCCGGTGTGTCTTCGGTGATGCGCCCAAGATGGGCCTTCAATACGTGGTTTCCGTAGAGGAAAGGCATCTCTCCATTAGGTTTTATCCAGACCTGCAGCCACAAAGCGTGAGATTTGGTTGGGATGGAGGGTGAAAATTTTTAAATCGACCCGACGAACCTTGTACTTGGCGTACTGGGCAAGGTGGTCGAGAGCCGTTATGTGAAGTTTGAATTTTCCGGTCTTGTTAAATTTCCCAAAACACGTCCCGAGGGAGATGAGATTCGGTCGGGCTACTGAGATTCCGAGACGCATCGAAGACTCGGAGACGTAGAAAACTCTATCCCTGTGGAGGCGGAAACAGTAGGGTCCATCTGGTCTGTCGATGAGTTTAATGAGATTTCTCCCCTGCATACACCGGTGTAAGATCGTCAGTGGAGGGATGAGAGTGTAGAGCGCGTACGATGTAGTTTGCGAGTTTCTCGAAAACCGTTCTACTCTCTTCCTCAGTCAATGGTCGCATGGATGGCAGTATCGCGGAGGGGACTGGAGGGATGGGCGGGTTGTGGGATCGCGGCGAAGGGAAGGGAGGAAGTCGAGACCCTTCCTCTTTATATATTCGCACTCGCCGGGTCGAGGTCTGGGGACAAATTTCGAGCCAAAATGAAATTCTCACGATCGCTCAGTACGTCAAGCAGATGATCCCTTCCTTCACATCCTTCCCGTCTCAGTCGCCGCAACCGGTCCCCGAAGATTCTCCTTCATCTTCTAAACACAAATCCTCCAAGAAAGACAGGAAACGCAGCAGGGAACGCGGCGAATCAGAGAAACGCAGGCGTCGTGACAAGCACAAACATCGCGACCGCGACTACGATCTCAAGGAGGATGAACGCCGGGAAGCTTCATCTTCGTCGACGGCCTTTTTCTCAGACTACAGAGGCAACCGTACCGCGGCTCACGGGGGCGGAACAGACTCAATACGGGTACCCAAGTACAACCTGGTCGCGCGTACGTCCCTCCCGAGCCCCGTCAAGTACAACTAACGAATATTCCAGGTGGCAGTTATGTGATGGGCCTCGACCGCGGTCTCGTGGTCGTGAAGAGGAGCAACCATGGCATCGAGATTGCCCCGAGATCAACCAAAGGCAGGCGGAAGGTAAGAGTTCCTCTGCAACATCATACCGGTTTCATCACATAACGCGCCGGGACCAATCTCGCTGATTTGCTTGTTCCGTCTGGGCCTCATCAATAGCAAATATCCCTTACGGACCCTAAGGCTAGGCACCTTCTGCTGCGACCACCTCGCCCCGTCTCGGCGTTGCCTGGCATCAACGCACGTGACGCTGGCGAAGATGGGGAGGATTTCCTCCGGCTAACGGCCAAACCTTCTCAATCGAAAGCTCGCCATAGAGATAAGGCCCTAGTTTCCCAACACGGCCTTGTCGCGGCGACGATCCATGCTGCCGTCGACGCCGAGGACAGCGATGGATTCATTTCGGATTCTGGAGAATCATCTGAAACAACCGAGGAAGAATCCGAGTCAGAGACGCCTGTTCTCACGTCCAGGCAAATGGCTATCAAAAAGTTGGAAGAGAAGCTTCGTGGGGACCCTTCTTCCGTGCAGTCGTGGCTCAGCTTGCTGTCCCACTCAATCTCCGCTGTCCCGCTCGACACAAAGAACGCCGCTAAAGCCCGAGCCGAAATTGCTGAAGCGATCCTATGGCGTGCCGTATCAGCACACCCATCGAACAAGGCCTCGATCGCTTTACGTCTCAAATATCTCAGAGCGGGAGAAGAAGTTTGGGACGAAAAGAAACTTCAGCGCGAATGGGACGATGCTCTGGCGCTACGGTCCACCGAGGTTTGGATGGCGTGGTTGGATTGGAAGCTTTCGAGGTCCAGGAGCGGGCTAGAAGGAATCATGGAAGATGTCTCGCGTGCATTGGAACAGCTACGATCCACTGAACTTGGGAGCTTGAGGGTTCAATGGCGCGCCGCTGTGATTCTTCAACAGGCGGGTATGTGTGAACATTTAAACACCCTCTGGTAGCTTTTCTAACGCTGGGAGCTAGGATTCACCGAACGGGCGACCGCGCTTTTCCAATGTCAAGCTGAGCTGTGAGCTCGATTCTCCCAAAACTACAAGTTATTGTTCGCTCACAGCGGTATAGGGCTTTTAGTGTACCGCAATCCCTCATTGGCCAGCCGTCAGATGCGATTCTCAACTCACTTGAGGACTTCTGGGAGTCGGAGCACTCTAGATTCGGAGAGTCCGGAGCGAAGGGCTGGGGAGATTGGGTTGCCTCCGCTAATCCGGAATATGTGGGCGGACCCCTATCTTCATCTAGTTTTGTCCCCCCGTTGTCCGTTTCGGATTCGTTCCAGAGGTGGGCAAGCGAGGAGAGCGACTCCGATCTACGGTTAACCATGCCAACGCGCTCTGCCGATGAAACTGACGATCCATACTCGACGGTCCTGTTTTCTGATATCCGGCGGCTTCTGGTACCTCTGGAGACGACCCGGGCAAGGCGTGTGTTTAGACTTATCTGGCTCTCGTTCTTGGGACTGCAAATCCCCGGATTATCGAAGGCGCTTTCGGATCTCTCTGGCGAGAACTGGGATGACAGGTGGTGCTATACCTTCTTGACTCGACCGGCGCACCTCCGAACCCTATTTCCTAAGGACGTAATGACCAAACGCCAGCTCTCTGACGCCCAGTCCGGTGCGATTGTTGGGGGTGAAAGGATATTTACAAAGGGCATTGGGCCGATCAAAAACTGGGATTATGGCATCGTTGACGCTCACGAGGGACTAATTGACGCCAATTGGACGAAGCGGGATTTTGAGCACGTGGACGAGGGGTTTTTAAGGCAGATCTTCCAACAGTGCAGGGTTGGATGTGATGACCGCGAATGGGATTCGCTTGCGATCGCATTTGAGAATGTATTGAACAACAAAAGGTGAGCGAGTGTTTCATCCAATCTCGGCCGACCGGCCACTGAATCCCGAGCCTAGTGCATTGAAGATTTCGCAGTCGTTTCTTTCTTCCGACGAACAATCACTCGAGAGATGGCGCGTTCACGCGGCGCTGGAACGATCTCGCGGAAAGCTCAACAACGCTAGGAAGGTATACAACACAGTGTTGATCTCACAAGGATCGCAGGTTGGAAACCTAGATGCGGGTGATATGTGGTGGGGTTGGGCCGAGATGGAATGGTTGGCTGGATTACACGAGGCTTCACAGGTGGTGATTCTCAAGTCAGTGGGTGTGGAAGAACCGCTCGGGGCGAACATACTGCGCGCGAAACGCCATTTGGAGGACAACATCGACAAGTTATCGGCGGACTCGGCCTCTGGCAAGGATGGATCGGGTACGTGGGAGCTGCGCAGTCATCGAATGGCCTGGATCAAGTCTCGAGCGTTGCTTGAGCTCCTTACGTCCTCACTACCTGCTGCCCTGACTGTTCTCGACAATCACATGGAAGGAATCGACACCTCTTCCGTCATTGGGACACGCGAACGGGAGTCACTAGTGATGGTATCATTGGCGCTGATCTACCACTATGGAGTCACCCTCCGAAACCCATATCCTCCAGAGATCCTTCGAAAGCGGGCCGGGGGTGCGCTTCTTCAATACCCCAGCAACTCGTTCATCCTTGGGATGTTCCTGGAGGGTGAAAGAGGGCAGGGGGTGTGGGGTAGGGTTAGGGAGCAGCTCGGAGAAGTAATAGTCGACGGGGAGGTGAGAGATAAAGACCTAATGAGACGAGTGGTCGATCTTTGGATTGAGTCTGGGTGGGAGCACGGACGGTGGCAGTTGGAGAGGGAGAGAGCTAGAAGCGGACTGAATAATGCGGTCAAGCACGAAAGGTATGGAACCCCTGTTGGGTCTATCTCCCCACTCTTTCGATTTTGGACTGCGCTGATAAACCTCGGAATTGTGCAGGACGAGGGGGAGTCCAATCCTATGGAGGTTCTTGATCGAACTTGAGGTGATCGACGGCAATCTGACGCAAGCAAAGAACTTGTTTTTCCTGGCCATCAAAGAGTGTCCGTTGGTGAAGGAGTTGTACCTCCTGGCTTTTGGACCGCTTCGGCCGGTGTTTGAGCCGAGGGAGTTGATGAAAGTCGCGGAGGGGATGGTCGAGAGGGGCCTGAGGCTGAGGAAGGACGTGGAAGAGCCGATGGAGATCGTCCTGTCTGGTTCGCGCGAAGGAGACGACGATTACGGAGAGGAGGATATCGAGTATAGCGCTGAAGAGTTGCGAAGATTACGGCCGTATTAATCTCGACACCCTCAAATCCGACCCTCTTGATTCATTCAGTTGGCTCGCACAAACCTTCTGTTTTTAGTATCAAGACGTATTGTCTGAATACCCGGACATCTGCCTTGAGCTAGAACCACGAGAGAGAATTGATTCCGGATCGATATATCCCCACGCGTTGTCCCGCGGAGGACAAGTCCCCGTTTTGTGAAAAGATTCTCGACGACAGTCTTCGGAGGGAGAAGGCTCATCGACAGCCCGAAGCTAGGCCCTAACTGACTACAGCGTCTAGCACCGCGATTTCAAAGAGGCGGGAAAGTTCAATGAATCGCCCAAATGCCGCTCGACGCTACCCAAGAGATGCCAGCTATATAGGGGCCAGATTTCATTTCTGACCATTCAGTCTGCAACGGTATTCCGTGGCCCTCCCAAAGCCCTCGATGTTATGCTGCTCTAATTGTGAACGGCATCCTCCGCGGTCGGAGACTTCTCCGAACGTTTCGGGGATGGGAGGGCATATGTACCGTGAACCGCCCGAGATTAGGTTCCAGGTGGCATAAGCCAGGTTTACTGGAACCGCAGGCGACAGACTCGGGGGTTTTGTACCGATTGGAACGGGACCGCACAACTCCAAATCGGTAAGCAACCTCATATGCAATTCTGGGAGACGACTTCTGGCTGTCTTTCTGGATTCTCTAGTAGTAAGAAGGGTGGAAGAATGGACATGCGGCATCACGTAGATCTGGGATCAAATGAAATGGCGGGCTATTTGGGCCGTTTCATCATTTCTCTTGCGTCCCCGTTCACCTGCTCCGTCAGCTGACGCTTCGGTTGGAGCGCGGAAGCGCACGGGCTGAGATTGCCGGTAATACTTCGGCTTCTCGAGCTTCAAGACCAGCGGTCAAGGGGAGAGGAGTCGTGGGGGAGGGTTTACATTGGAAGAGATGCGGAGGTCCATGAGAGGTCCCGTCATCGCTGCTACGCACAAGCGGAGAAGATTATTTCGGCGAAAGTGGGTCGTCCGGATCCGACGTGCACAGTCACAGAGTGGGGTTCGTTGCCAGCCTGGAGTCTCGCGGAGCACGGATAGTCGGAGGTCCAATCGTCACGCCAGATCCTCTCTTCGTAAGCAAAGCAAGCGAGCCTCAATGTTCGCTGCAAGCAAATAATGGGAATAATAGTCGGTTACGTCCATTGAGGAACGCATAGAAGACGACAGCAGGGCCTCGCCTCGCCAGCATTGTGTCCATTGTCCAAAGTCACTGTTTGGCGTTGTTTGTATACCCGCCATGAGGCTGTGACTTGTGACTCGTCACAACGCCTCAAGACCACTCCACCCTCTCGTCGAGAATTTTGGGAGAATTTCTTCTCAAATATTCCCCATATATCCCCGACCTCCTCCTCGCCATCGCCGACCTACACCTGCCCGACCAGCACCACTCGCAACCGCTCGCCAAAGCCGCGTAAACAATCCATTCTTTAACCTTTTCTCCACCAACTTTTCAGCAGACACAGGGATAATGCAACTCCTCGCCTGCTAATCATCTCTCGCTCTCTCGAATTTCACCAGTCTCGCCTCCATCTATCTTAGTTCCGAGCTCCCATTCTCTCTCTTGAGCACCCCTATTACTTTCCCGACATGATCACTATCCCTGCCCCAGCCCAGACCCGTGAGGAGTGGCCCGATGCAGACTTCGACTTTCCGGAAGATGATACAATGCACCATATCGCCCAGGTAGCCGACAGAGACAACGATTTGGATAATATGGACTGGGATGTCGAGATGGACCTTGGTAAAACCGGAGGAGCAAAGGTTAAGGCTGTTGTTGATGGCCTCGTCTCCCGCCCCGGTATTACCAAGCAGCCGTCTACAATCATCAATATTCGTCCCCCAATTCAAACCTCAGAAAGTGGCGAAGACGAGGATGAGGAGGGAATCTCCACAATCAAGGCCGCTGCGATCTCTACTCTTCGTGCTGCCAAACCGACTCCACCTGTTGTCCACGAGGACGATGATGTCGAAGACGCCTTCTCCCTCCCTCAAGATATGACCCAGTTGTCCCTCCGTCCCATGTCTCTCCACCACCAGTCCTCCAAAGGATCACTGGAATGGGGCGACAAGGACCAGTCTTCGTCTGATACCTACTCAAATCTTGGTCTCCACGACGGCTCCGCTTCTTCTAACTGTACATCCGCATCCCAACCCGATACCGATACCGATGAAGATGAAGATGATCAACTCGATGGTCTCGTCATCCCCTCTGGCCTGTTCGAGAAGGGTTCCGGGAAACTGAACCGGATCCTCGAGCTCAAGAAGACTCAGCCGGCGGACGGAAAGCCCAAGGTCCTTAGCCCGCACCCGGAGGACGATTTCGAGATTGGCCTCGTTATTGGTGACGATGTTGAGCTCAGCCCCAGTCGATTGCTCCAGAGTGCCCAACACCCGAAACGCGCGCCTGTCTCTGTCCGGAGCAAGAGCGTGCCGACAAAGTCGAGCGTTTCCAGTCTTCGCCCTCCGTCAAGGATAAGAGGCGACAGGTCCAGGTCTCCGGTCAATCCTCCCCCTTCGTCAATACGTCAGTTCCGAGCCCTCGCCGCCAATCCCCCCGTGAGGACCCAATCTTACAGCGAAGCGCTTGCACAGCCCCCAGCTTCTTCAGGCACCTTTTTGACCGCAAAGACTGCTGGCAGCCTCAGAGGCCAGAAATCACATTCTGGCTTTAACCCCACTCCCACCTCAAACCAACGTCGGCTTGGGAGGAAGGCATCGTTACCAACTCTGTCGGACCCGAACCAACCCGAAGCTTCTGGCTCCGGATCAAATGTTGTTCCGTCCCAGAGTCGGTATGAAGCCACCACTGCCTCTTCGCGAGCAAAATCGCAAACAACCAGTCGCGCCCATGGTTTGGAACATCTTGTGCCACCAACCCGACCCTCAACCCCTTGCTCCAACCCCGCCGCCCTCCGTCTTACCATGCCGACTTCTTCTTCACGGCTGAAATCCCGCCCTCCTGTGTCCACCGTTTTCCCTAACCGTCCACCGTCAAGATCAAATTCGCCACTAATTTCTCGTCCCCCTTCTTCCCTTTCGATTCAACAACAACCTAAACCACCGACTCCGTCTCCCGCCACCGGTTCCATAAAGGTCTTGAAACGGCCAAAACGGCCAAAGTTATATGGCGATGGGACGGAGCTCGATGCTTTTGAGGACCTCCCCCTGGACGGTGACAAAGAGACAAGGTTTAGGGTCCAGCCCAAGGTTATTCGGGTGCCCGGCGCCTCGTATCCGAAACCACCAGAGAATGATTCAAGTAACCCGAAAGGCACGCTTCGGCGGAAACCAACGCGGGAACCATCGAGTAACAACTTGAGAGGTTTGTAACCATCTACCCCTGCCCCAGAAACCAACTAACCATTCATGCATTCTAGCCGAATCCAAGTCTGCTACTCCTGTCCCTCCATTACCGACAAACTCCTTGCGTCGTAAGGGTCGGATTGACTCTTCGGTATTCAAACCATCAGCACCGGAAGAAGTTCCTCTGAAGAAGAAGCGCGTTGTTAGTTCATCGACAACGAAGACCAAGCCCCATCTTATCCGAAACCCTGGCGGCGCGTCAACACCTAAAGGTCAGTGGCTGCCGATAACCATTCACGTGAATCCCCTTGTTAAAACTTTCTTCCAGTCGTCGGTGAGATGAAGTGGAACCCCACGGCCCTCCGTTGGGAAGGCAATGACCAAGCCCTTCGAGACTTTGATGCTGTTGGCACATCGATACGACCTGCACTGATCACCCATCTCACTGGATCCTCTATTGGTTCTCCTGTGGGCTCGTTTGCGAATGGCGCGCGGATTGTCGGGAACATGATTTTTGATCCAATGCGGATGTGTTGGATATCGACGCTGCCACCAGACGAAGACGAGCCCGATGTCTTCGCAGAGCTCGCTGACGATGAAGAGGATGGTGGCTGGGAAACCAAGGGCGGCACAATCCGCGCCAACCAGCCCGCGAACACCGCAGCTACCTCGGACGTCAGCGATGCCGGATCATCGAATCGAGTAGAACCTTCCAGTCCTGTTCAAAGCCTTCGGCGGCGGAGTTCATGCGAGTCGAGTAGCGACAGGGGATCGCGGGCTTCTCTCGTCTACGATGTGGATGAGAACTTCTTGCAGACGTGTCGCGATGCCGAAGCTCGCCACAAGTCTGAACTGAAAGGCTGGAAGTTGAAGAAAAACGATACCTTCGACCAGCTGGACCGTTCATATTTATGGGAGATTCGTGCGTTGGCGACGAGGCGTTACTAATATTATTCTCTGGATTTATGTTTACGGTTATCCTCTTTCTTCCGTTCGCACGTTTTCTGCCTTCGCCGTGTAGGTATGCTGTTCTCCTCGGTTTCCTTTCACTTTGCTGTCTGGCCCACCGTTCCCCTCCCCCCCCTTTGTTTTCTGTCTGTTACATTTTTGTCGATTTCGTTTTTATGCTTTTTTTCTTATTGTCACGACCAACCCATGCCTTCCACATTCCTTTGAACAGGTTTTTTCCGCTCTCTCTTTTTTCTACCATCGTCATCCCACCTCTCTTTGTCATGTTTTCCAGCTCTTGTTATGTAGCAAACTTAGCTCATCGATCATCCACCACTAATCGAGAATCAAGATGGTTCCGGAGGCTGAACGTTCCTCCCTTTTGACCTGGTGCTCGCTGGATACGAGAACTCGGTATATTGTTCACTTGGGGTCAGGAACAGGAACGAGGTTAATGCACCCGGTTTCAAGGCGCGGAAGCCGCAGGTTTTTTGCTGGCGAGGTGGTGATGCAACCCTCGTGTCAAGCTCAGGTGAGGACACTAACAGTGACCGCTCTTCTGCAGCCAGTCACGACGGCGAGCCACAAATCCAATCCCCTTGACCACATTGACCACATGGCTTTGTTTACACGAGGCGTGCCATGAGCCCTAAATCCGCCCATCTCTTTTTCGGGTCCTTCCGCACAGCATTGTGTACTACTACACGGCGTCCTTGCAGCTACCTCGATTTTCGACGATGGACGCGGAACCAAAAGAGCGAGACACCATTCTCTCAGGGTTGAATACGGCTATCGTCGGCCTGAACATTTTGAAGGATTTACCCGTACCTGTTATCGAACCAGCCAAGATCGCTTTTACTGCCGTCAGCATCCTCCTGGAGATGATAAGGGTGCTTTTCCCTCCTATCGTGCGATGGTGGCTTCCGTCTCACATCTATCCCAGGACTCGATGATCAACCAACAAGATTACGTCGAGATCGGCTTACACTGCGCCGATATCTGTAACGCCCTCGCCCGGGGAATGAACGGGAAGAAACTGGACGACCTCGGTCAGCCCGTGTATGAGGCGATAAATCGGTTGACCACGTACGTTAAACGAGTGATGCGTAGTCTAGAGAATTCACTGACGATGACGACGGGGTTTATCGCAGAACTGTGGCGGAGATTCAAAGAAAGGTCATCAAAAAACGTGGGCGAAACGTAGTATCTCAATTATTCCATGCAAAGACCAATAAGGACAAGATCGCTGGTTGGAAGGCAGAACTCGACAGGATCCTCGAGGTCTTCAAAGTACGTTTGCTCGCTCTTCCTTGGTTCAGGGCTAATTATCCCCCCTTAGGCTGAGTTGATCTTGAACACCTACACGATGGTTGTAGATCTCCATCGTAATGTGTTCGTAGATCACGGAAGTACCGAAGACCAATATCACTCGGTAATTGCGATTTTTCTATCTATTAGCGACAGAATACTGACCATCCCCTAGACTCAGATCAGGTCAGCAGTCATGAATTCCATGGGGTCCGTAATCTTATGTTCATTTAGTAGCTCTCCCGGAGAATTGCCTCCCCCACCACCGGGAGCCTGCGTCGGACGCGACGAATTTATTAAGGTTGTCATCAACCATGCAGAGAACCTTGAACCAATTGCCCTCATGGGTGCAGGGGG
>Ga0307515_10010552_pt1 | contig 17690 bp, 16 predicted proteins | sample 17_EM_MG_FD_194513 | JGI IMG/M metagenome (GOLD analysis project Ga0307515, IMG submission 194513) | Populus trichocarpa ectomycorrhiza microbial communities from riparian zone in the Pacific Northwest, United States - 17_EM | ecosystem: Host-associated > Plants > Roots > Unclassified | place... | reverse complement strand
TGCTCAACGCGACATTGAGCCGATGGCGTGGGGGTGCATCTCATCAACCGACTCTCGACGACACCCGAAGATCAACCATCATTCTTGCATGGGTCATTGCCCACCCACACGGATGGACAGGGAGCGCGCCGCGGCCCCGAGCGCTGCGATGACTTCGGGAATGGACTTTTTCTGCCGCTGGTCGATTCTTTCCGCATACGGGACCATCAGCGCCGCGATGGACCGCCGTTGGGTGTCGAGAATTGGAAAGCTCACTGCCCACAGACCTCGCACCTGGGCGCTGGGGATGGATTCGTAGCCGGCAGCGCGCACTGCATCCAGCATGTGTGTCAGTTGCGGGCTGGCTTGTTCGGGTCTGCGTTGGACACACTCCTCGATCCGATGACTGCGGGTCTCGTCGTCCTGGAATGCCAGGAGAACGCGGCCCGATGCTGAGATGAGAACGTCAAGTTCGGCACCCGCTCGGACGGAGAAGCCCATGCTGCCCGGCGAATCGACCTTGTGCAAGACGATTTGCTTTCCTTGACCGTACACGGTCAGATGGCACGACTGGTCTAGCTCAGCGGTCAGGCGCTGCATGATCGGCTGGGCCTCCGACAGGAGACGATGGATGGGCGGATTTCCTTGCGCCAGTTCGAACAGCCGTGTGGTTAGGATATACGCGTTGTCATCCACGAGCGCAATGAAGTTTCGGCTGACCAGAGACGCAATCATGCGATAGATCTCCCCGACGCTTCGTCCTAGATTGGCAGCAATCTCCTTCTGCGTCAGGGGACGGGCCGAACGAGCGAGCATCTCGAGAATGTCGAGACCCTTCTCCAGTGCCGGCGCTGAATACGCGCGGCCTTCGACCTCTGCTTGCGTGCTTCCTTTTTGATGGTTCGGCATAGCCGGGGGCTTTCCATCAGCGACCAAGGCCATCGTTGCTTGAAGTGATCGGACCGGTTTGAACGCTGTCGGGTGGGAAACCGTTTCCGCCTCAACGCGCATCGTTCGCAGCATGTTCAGAGACGCTGGCTGCCTTCGTGGCAAGCAGTCGGTCGACTTGCTCGGTCGAGAACCCGAGTTCCGACAATACGGCGCGTGTTTGGGCGCCGCGAGGCTGCGCCGGGGCGCGGCGATCCAGGTACTTGTCGTCGACGCGCAGCGATGACCGAAGGCTGGCGGTCCGCCCTTCCGTGGGATGCTGCTCGTACTCAATCAGACCCACGGCACTCAGGTGTTCGTCTTTGGGCAGTGTCTCCAACGTGTGACACGGCTGCGCCGCAATGTCGGCGGCTTGAAGAACCTCAAGCCATTGCGCCGTAGTGCGCTGAACGAGAGGCGTGCCTCGGATTTCAAACCATTCCGCCACGTGGCGCGCGCGCCCTGCGACGGTAGTAAAGCGAGAATCCGCCATCAGGTGTTCACGATCGGTTGCCTTCAGGAAGGCCCGGACCTGAGGATCTGTATTGATCGTGAAGGCAATCCATCCGTCCGCTGTTTTCACCGGCTTGTTATGGGGGCTCAGCAAACGCAGATCTCCAGGCGGCCCAACTGGCGGATCGAAGCTGTGCTGTGCGAGGTGTTCCTGCAACACGAACGCGGCCATCGTCTCGAACATGGGAACTTCCAGGCTGGCGCCAAGGCCAGTGTTCTTGCGGGCGACCAATGCTGACAGGATCGCTCCAGCAGCAATCTCACCGGCAACGTGGTCGCAAATCAACATCGGCACGTACGCCGGCTCGCCGTCGCGCGCCAGCATCAAACCTGCCATGCCCGTTGCGGCCTGCACGACGCTATCGTAGGTGGGGCGGCCAGCGTAGGGACCGTCCGTCCCGTATCCTGTGATCAGGCAGTAGATCTTGTCCGGGTGCTTGTCGCGAACGCTGGCCGGGTCCAAACCGAGGCGAGCCAAGGCCTGCGGCCGCATGTTGGCCACAATGACGTCTGCCGATTCGACCAGGCGACCGACAACGTCGCGCGCGCCTTCCTGCTTCAAGTCCAGGCAGATGTTGCGCTTCCCGCGGTTCAGGTGCAGGTATGTGCCTGAATGCTGCCCGGTCGGCGACAGTCCCCCAAGGCCGCGCATGAGATCACCCTCCGGGCTCTCCAATTTGACAATCTCTGCACCGTACTGGCCTAGTCGCCACGTGCAGACGGGACCGACCACCACGCTGGTCAAGTCCAGAACACGCACGCCCTTCAAAGGTTCGTAGCTCATTAGATTTCAACCTCCATATCGACCGCAAGTCTGTTCATGTCATCGAGCGCCTGGACGCGCCAGCCTGTCTCTGTTTTGTCGGCCGCAAGAGTGACTGGACGGTTGCTGTAGAGCGGCAGGATGTGGCGGGATTTCAAGGCCGATGGCCGCACTCCCAAGTCGTCTCGAAGAAACTCAGTGAGAAGAAGAGTCGCCAATCCGCCGTTGACTACAAGGTCAGGAAACCCTTCGATGTCACGCGCATGCGCGCGATCGAGGTGGATTCGGTGTGTGTTGAAGCAAAGGGCAGAGTATTGGAACAACAGAGTGTCGTCAGGCACTACCGTTTTTGTCCGCCCTGCTCGCACGGGCACGGATCCCGCAGGCTGGACCACTGCGGCCGATTCAGTGCGCGCGGGTAGCAGAAAGTAGGTTTGCGTTTCCACAATCGCAGGACTCGCGAGATCTTCAACGGCCAAATCGTGCTCAAGAGTCACCATCCGCATCTCGCCGGACGCACCATTTTTCGCCACGATCTTTGTAAGCGCGCTACTGCGACTGACCTTGGATCCGATGGGAATGTCATGGTGAAACTTCACTGTTCGGCCGGCGAGCATGAGGCGTGGAAATCCGAGGTCTGGCATTGGTATCCCAAGGCCAGGGAAGCCATCGCTGCGCAGTGCCGATCGCCGCGTATCAGCCGCCATCAGCACGAAGTGCCAGCCCCTCGGCAAATGCATGGGGTGCAAAAGTGCCGTTGCGTCGAGGTCCAGCATTGCAGCAACTCTGTGGACGGCGGACGCCGTACACGTCTCCTCGCGTATGAGCCGACGGCTCAACTGCGGGTCCTCTGGTGGCGCTCCGACTTCGATGGTCATAAAAATTACAAGTGAATTTGATGTTGTGCCGGTGAAGTGTAGTACCCAGATCATAGGAAATTATCGAAAAATCGGCCTCTAAGGGTTTTGCCTATGATGTTCACGATTCACTGGCGAATCTAATACAGGTCATGCCGGTCAGCAGACTGCGGCAGCTTGGACCACTTCACTTCCAAAGGACCATCATGAAATTCAAGTTCCATCACATGAACCTGTGCACTGACAACCTGCCCCGGTTGACCAAGTTCTACAAGACGTTGTTTGAGCTTGGCACCATCAACGACGCCGAGCACACGGTGATCAGCGGTGATCGCTCGGATCGCGCGTATTCGGGCAAAGTTGATTTCCTTAGTGACGGCGACATCGAATTCCATTGGGCCGAGCGCGATCTGGACACCGGCTTCAAGATGAAGCAGTACGTGAACCCCATGGGTCACGGCCATTTTTGTTTTCGTACCGACGACATCAAAGGATTCATGCGCAAGTGCGATGAACTCGGCATCCGCTATTCCGATTACGGGTGCTGGGCGATTCCCGGCTGGTACCAGGTGTTCCTGCAAGATCCCGATGGCCAGGTGATCGAAGTTCACCAACCCAACGTTTTCTAATCCAAACTCAATAAAGGAGACAGATATGCATATGCCAATCTCGGAATCTCTTGGCCAGCAAGGACTGCCAGCCAGGCGCGATGTGCTCAAGCACATTGCCGGGGCGGCCGCAGCAGGCTTTGCCGGCGGCTCGGTGTTCGCGCAGGGCGGGGGCAAAGTCAATCTGAAGGTCGCCATCACACTTCCTGACAGTCATCCGACCTGCATCGCCTTGAAGGCCGCAAGCGCCGACATGTTGAAGGAGTCGAATGGCAGGCTGGTGGTCGATGTCTTTACGAATGGCCAGCTCGGAAGTGACACGGACACGATGTCACAAGTCCGCTCCGGTGCTATCGACTTCATTTGCACTGCGGGGCAGATCTTCGGCAACCTGGCGCCCGCCACGATGATTACTGGAATGGCATTTGCGTTCCCTGACTATGCGACCGTGTGGAAAGCCGTTGATGGTGAACTCGGCGCCTACATGCGAGCGTCGCTGGAGAAGGCGAACCTGGTCCCCGTCGGCAAGGTGTTTGATCACGGCTTCCGGCAGACCACGCATTCGTCCAAGCCAGTCGCGTCTCCAAAGGACGTGGTCGGCATGAAGATCCGCGTGCCCGCCACAGCACTGCAAACCACGCTATTCAAAAGCCTCGACGCTTCTCCTGCCACGGTGCCAATCGGCGAGCTCTACACTGCCCTGCAGACCAAAGTCGTCGATGGTCAGGAAAATGCACTGCCGACGATCGACGCGACCAAGCTCTATGAGGTACAGAAGTATTGCTCCTACACCAACCATATGTGGGACTACTTTGCCCTCGCTGGCAACAAGCGCAATTGGACGGCGCTGCCAGAAGATCTGAGGGCGTTGCTGACGCGCACGTTCGATGCGCACGCACTCAAGCAGCGAGCAGCACATGACGAACTGAATGCGTCGTTGGAAGCCAAGCTCAAGGGTGCCGGCATGCAGTTCAACAAGGTTGATCCGAAACCGTTCCGCGACGCGCTAGTGAAGGCCGGTTACTACTCCGACTGGAAGAACAAGTTCGGTGCGGAAGGTTGGGCCCTGCTCGAGAAGTTCACGGGCAAGTTGGGATAAGTCGGCTTCGATGCCGAGTGTTGCGGACTCACGCTCGCGCGTGAGGTCCCGCTGCGCAGCCCGCCAAAGAAAAACACGCGAGACGATCAGCGCGCCACTGTGGTGAGCACGCATTTTGGAGACACCGTTTGCAAACTTCAGCGCATCCCGAAAACTCGCACGCGAGCGATTCCAACCCGCGAGTCAACAGCGCCTGGCGCCGCTCGGTCGCGCTGGTGGACCGCTTCATTGGCGTCATCAGCGAGGTTACCGCCGCAATCCTGGTGTTGGTTGAGATCATCGTGCTATTCAGCGGTGTGGTGAGCCGCTATGCGCTCCACAGGCCACTTACATGGTCAGACGAACTCGCATCGATACTCTTTCTGTGGCTTGCCATGTTCGGGTCCGTCATTGCGGTGAGGCGATCCGCGCACATGCGAATGACGGCACTGGTCGACAACGCCTCACCCAGTGTGCGCGCCTTTCTTGATGTCATTGCGATTGTTGCTGCAACGACATTCCTGCTGCTCGTGGCACATCAGTCATATGAGTTCGCATACGAGGAGATGGTTGTGACCTCACCGTCCCTCCAGATTTCGAACGCCTGGCGAGCTGCTGCGCTACCTATCGGCATCGCGTTGATGACGCTTTCTGCGCTTGTCAAGTTGGCTGAGGTCACAGATTGGCGGCGCCTGATTGGAGCAGTTGCGGTTGCAGTCGGAACGGTCCTCGCGTTGTACCTGATGGGACCGATCTTCCAGAACCTCGGTAACGTCAATCTGTTCATCTTCTTCGTCGTGATCGTTGCAGTTCTGGTGTTGGCAGGCGTGCCGATTGCATTCGCATTTGGTCTTGCTTCTTTTGGGTACATTGCGCTCGCCACGTCGAAACCCACCATCGTGATCGTGGGCCGCATGGACGAAGGGATGTCCCATATCGTGCTGCTTGCGGTTCCGCTGTTCGTATTCCTGGGCATCGTGCTGGAGTTGAGCGGAATGGCCAAGGCGATGGTGCGCTTCTTGGCCTCGTTGCTGGGCCACGTGCGCGGGGGACTCTCGTACGTCCTTGTCGGAGGCATGTATCTGGTATCTGGGATTTCCGGCTCCAAGGCGGCCGACATGGCCGCCATTGCACCCGTTCTTTTCCCGGAAATGCGCAAGCGAGGCGTGGATGAAGGGGAAATGGTTGCTCTGCTGGCGGCGACAGGTGCGCAGACCGAGACCATCCCGCCAAGCATCGTCCTCATCACGATCGGGTCGGTGACAGGCATTTCCATTGCTGCGCTCTTTGCTGGCGGACTCGTGCCGGCACTGGTCCTTGCGGTGCTGCTGTGCTTCGTCGTGTGGATGCGCAATCGGGGCGTTGACACCAGCGGTGTCGAGCGTGCGACGTGGGGGCAAATCGGTCGTGCGCTGCTGATCGCAAGTCCCGCGCTTGCGTTGCCGTTCATCATCCGCGCGGCCGTGGTGGAAGGCGTTGCAACGGCTACGGAGGTGTCAACGATCGGCATTGCCTACGCGGTGCTGGCTGGTGCCGTGGTCTACCGCCAGTTGGACTTCCGAAAGCTATGGCCTGCGTTGGTCGACACGGCGGCACTTTCGGGCGCGATCCTGCTCATCATCGGCACCGCGACAGCAATGGCCTGGGCGCTTACCCAGTCTGGGTTCTCGCGGCAGTTGGCCGAAGCCATGACCCAGATGCCGGGCGGTACCGCAGGCTTCCTTGCCATCTCAATTCTTGCGTTCATCATCCTGGGAAGCGTGCTGGAAGGTATCCCGGCGATCGTCGTGTTCGGCCCTCTGCTGTTCCCGATCGCCAAGCAATTCGGCGTCAACGACGTTCAGTACTCGATGGTGGTAGTGCTTGCCATGGGTATCGGGCTGTTCGCCCCCCCATTTGGTGTCGGCTACTACACCGCCTGCGCGATCAGCCGGGTGAGCCCGAGCGCAGGCATGAAGCCGATCTTGGGCTATATCGCCGCGCTCGTCGTCGGGACGATTCTTGTCGCAGCGATTCCCGGACTCTCTATCGGCTTCGGCAAGTAACACTCATATGAGAACTATCTTTCTTACAGGGGCATCAGGATTCATCGGTGGCACAGTCGCCGATCGATTGCTGGCAGATGGGTATCGCGTGCGTGGCTTGGCCCGTTCGAAAGCGACAGCTGAAGCACTCGCCGGACGCGGGATCGAGCCAGTGCTCGGTGGTCTCGATGATTCCGAAATATTGTTTGACGCCGCTCGAATGTCGGACGGCGTCATCGATACAGCGAGTTCGGACCATGCTGCGTCCACGCAGGCCTTCATCTCGGCCCTGGAGGGGACTTCGAAGCCGCTCCTGCACACGAGTGGCTCCAGCGTCGTTGGAGATGATGCGCGTGGAACCCGTGCTTCAGAGGTGGAATTCGACGAAGACACGCCCATGGTGGTGAGTCCGCTCAAGCAGCCTCGCCGTGACATCGACGTGAGTGTGATCGATGCCGCCAAGAAGGGGGTGCGCTCAGCTGTCATCTGTCCCAGCCTCATCTACGGAGTCGGACGAGGGCTGCATGTCGACAGCGTCCAGATTCCGTTTCTCGCGGCCAACGCTCTGAAGCACGGGGTGGTTCAGATCGTCGGCGCAGGGCTCAACGTCTGGTCCAACGTCCACATCGATGACGTCGCAGATCTGTTCGTGCTCGCACTCGAGAAAGCGCCGGCCGGGGCGTTTTACTTCGCCGAGAACGGAGAAGCCTCTTTTTGGGAAATCGGTGCAGCCATTGCGCGGCGTCTCGGCTTGGCGAGTACAGAGTCACTGGATCCGCAGATCGCAGCGGAGATGTGGGGTGAAGCCAAGGCGTATTACAGCTTGGGCAGCAACAGCCGCGTTCGAGCGGTGCGGGCGCGCCGCGAGCTGGGCTGGGCTCCTCGTAGGGCGTCAGTCATCGACTGGATCGAGCACCAGATGCCACGTCCGACCTCAATGAGTCATTAACTTTCCTGAATCAGAAAGAGTTTTCATGTTGCTAAAAGACAAGGTGTGTCTGGTCACTGGCGCGGCGTCGATTCGCAGTATCGGGTACGCGACGGCGGAACTCTTCGCGGAGCATGGCGCGAAGGTGGTGGTCGTTGACGTCCGGATGGACGAAGGTGTATTGGCGGAGATCAAGGCCGCAGTCAACGCGCACCTTGGCCGTGAAGCAACGCTCCACGGTTTCCGATGCGACGTCGCTTCCGCCGCCGATTGCGACCGGCTTGTGCAAGACGTTCTAGGCCTGCACGGAGTCATTGATTGCCTCGTTCACTCCGCTGGCATTGTGCGGTCGCAGTCGCTACTGGACATCAGCGGTGAGGATCTTGAGACCATGCTGGACGTGAATCTGAAGGGGACTTTCCATATCTGTCAAAGCGTGCTCAGAACCTTTGTGGAACGCAAATCGGGAAACATTGTGAACTTTGCATCGCTTGCTGCACAGCGTGGCGGTGGCCTCGTCGGAGGAGCGCACTATGCGGCGTCGAAGGGCGGCGTATTGAGCCTCACCAAAAGCATCGCGCGGGAGTTTGGACATCTTGGTGTGCGCGCAAATGCGATCTGTCCCGCAATGATCGACACGCCCATGCTTGATGGCTTGACGCCTGAAAGACTTCGAGACATCACCGATGCAATTCCGCTACGCCGCACCGGTACGACACGCGAGGCAGCGGGCGTGAGCCTTTTCTTGGCTTCCGAGCTGTCCGGCTTCGTGACCGGGGCAACGATCGATGTCAATGGCGGAACGCATATCCACTAGCGCTCGGCGATCGAGCGTTCCGCATTCACCTGTCCCAAAGCAAGGAGTTTGGAAATGATTCTGGAAGTAGCCGATCTGCGCATCGTGCCTGAGCGCGCAGCCGAATTTGAGCAAGCGGCTGTTCGCGGTGTCGCGTTGCACATAGCGCCGTGCAAGGGGTTTCAGAGTTACCAGTTTCAGCACTGCATCGAGACGCCTGGGAGGTTCTTGCTGCTGATCCAGTGGGATTCGCTTGAGGACCACACCATTGGATTTCGCAATTCCCCGGCCTTCACGGAATGGAGGGCGCTTGTCTGGCCGTTCTTCGCGCAGCCGCCCTATACGGAGCATTTCCAGCTTGTCGCTTGAGGGCGACCATCTCTTTCCATCATGTCCTCTGGCTCTCTACCGGCGCTTGTGAAGAGCGTCAATCACACAAGCTTCACTGTCGACGACCTGGACCGGGTACTCGGATTCTTCACGGAAGGCCTCGGTCTGCCGCTGTTGGCGAAGGGGCCGCGGGATCCAGCGTTCATTGAAAAGGTCACGGGCGTGCCCGGGGCCACCGTCGAGGTGGCCTTTGTCCAGGCACCCGGTCATCGAATCGAACTTTTCCATTACTCGTCGCCGACGGAGCGCCGCCGCCACGATATCCGTCCGTCCGATCAGGGGTTCGCTCATGTGGCGCTGGACGTCACCGATTTCGACCGGGTGATCGAAGCGGCACGGGGGTTCAAGTTCGAGCCCATCCACGCTCCACTGCAGGTCACCTCAGGTCCGAACGCAGGGAGCTTTGCCGCGTATCTGCGCGACCCCGACGGATTGACGATCGAGATCATCGGCCCGAGAGCAGAACGGATGCCTGCGGCGTGAGACCCTACCCCGCGATACGTTCGCTGAGCGTCTGCGCGGCCTTTGCGAGGGCTTCAGTCACGTCCGGAATCGACTTGCGCATTCGATCGTCCAGTCGCTCGGTATAGGGCACCGTCAATGCCGCAACCGCACGCTTTTGCATGTCCAGAATGGGGAAGCTCACTGCGTACAGGCCGCGTACCTGAATACTCGGGATGGACTCATAGCCCTTGGCACGTACGGCATCCAGGATCACGTCGATCTGCGGGTTGGCGTGGTCTGGGCGCCGCTGCAACGCCTCGTCGATGCGAAGTTTGCGCGTCGCTTCGTCCTGAAATGCGAGGAGCACGCGGCCGGATGCGGAAATCAAGACATCGAGTTCTGCACCCGCACGCACGCTGAAACCCATTCCGCTCGGCGTGTCGACCTTCGAAAGCACGACCTGCTTGCCTTGCGAGTAAACGGTCAAATGGCAGCCCTGATCCAGTTCACTGGAAAGACGGTGCATGACCGACGTGGCTTCATATAGCAGCCGCCGCGTGGGTGGATTGGTGTGCGAGAGCTCGAACAGCTTGGTCGTTACTGCAAAGGAGTTGTCGTCCACTTGCGCGACGTAGTTCCGATTGACCAGGCAGGTCAGCATCCGATAGATCTCACCAACACTGCGCCCCATGCGTTGCGCGATCTCCTTCTGCGCAAGCGGGGTGTCGCTCTGGCAGAGCATCTCCAGGATGTCCAGGCCTTTCTCGAGCGCAGGCGCAGCATATGCGCGCCGCTCGGCCTCGGAGATTCGCTCCGTCTCCTGGGGACCCTCTTTCATGCGAACGCTCCGTCGGTGAATCCAATCTCCGGATCATAGACCTCGACGACCGAGGCGCGGGAAGTGGCGCAGCCTGCGACACCTGCGTCTCAGGACGTGTAGCGATTGACCCATACAGGCGCATGCAACTCATTGATTTTCCTCAAGAGTTGTCTTGGCATGCTCCGTGCTCAAACAGGGTCACGCGCGCCGGATGCGCAGAAAAAAGGAGACAGCATGACCGCTTCGAGCAGCCATCAAATCGACAGGCTTGAGGATCTTTCCGCCGCGTTTCGCGATGCCATGCGACGCGTCGCCTCTTCCGTCACGCTGGTCACCACGCGCGATGCGCACGGCAAACCCCATGGGATGGCGGCGTCGGCCGTCATTCCCATTTCAATGGATCCGCCGTCGCTCCTGGTCTCGGTGAATCGCACGTCCGGTCTTCACTCGGCACTGAACACGGAAGGACGCTTTTGCGTCAATCTCCTCGCAGGTGATCACCATCCCCTGCTCGGGGCGTTCTCGCAACCTTCGCGCCGTTCGGAGCGATTCACGACCAATGACTGGGCGCCCGACGTTGGAGCGCTTCCGTGCTTGTCTTCCGCCCCCGCCGCAGTGACCTGCGAGGTGGATCAAAGAATCGAGTACGGCACGCACACCCTTTTCATCGGGCGCGTCACAGGCGTCCGACTTGGCTGTGATCACGCAGACCCATTGGTCTGGTTCGACGGCGCAAGGAGCGGCCTGCATCGCCCTGCACCAGAGACACGGCCCTAGTTCTCGCACGGCGACTTCGCCATTTTTCCAACCAAGCAAGGAGACGATATGAAACTCGGATTGTTCGGCATGCCATTGCATCCCCCTGGCCGGCCCATCGCGGAAAGTTACGAGGAAGATGCACAGAAGATTCTGTTTGCGGAAGAACTCGGCTTTGACGAAGTTTGGCTGGGCGAGCACATGTCCTGTACGACGGAGCCCATTGCGTCACCACTGATCTTCATGGCTTCCCTATTGCGCCAGACCCGTCGCATCCGGTTCGGCACAGGCGTCATCGCGCTGCCCAACCATCATCCTGCGGTGGTCGCCGCCGAGGTCGCGCAGTTTGACCACATGAGTCGCGGTCGGCTGATGTTCGGGATCGGTCCGGGTGGACTGGCCAGCGACATGGAGCTGTTCGACGTGCTCGACGATGCGTACCGAACCGAGCGGATGATGGAGTCCATCGATACGATCCTGAAGATCTGGTCACAGGACCCACCTTACCGCATCGAGGGCAAGCACTGGACGGTTGCGATCGAGAAAATGGTCATCCCCGAGCTGGGTGTCGGGGCGATGCCGAAGCCCTATCAGAAGCCACATCCCGAGATTTCCATGACGGCGATGTCCCCGTTCTCCGGCAGCGTGAAGACGGCGGCCATGCGGGGATTCGGTGCGATGAGTGCCAACTTCTGTCCCGAATACGTGATCGCCAGCCACTGGAAGAAATACGTCGAAGGTTGCGAAGCCGCGGGACGCAAGCCGACAGGTCATGACTGGCGTGTCGCGCGCAACATCGTGCTTGCGGCCAGCGATTCCGAGGCACGTGATCGGGTCATGGATCCGGAAGGCAGCAATTACTACTACTTCGATTACTTGTGGCGCGTGCTCAAGTCCGTCAACTACACCGCCGTGATGAAGGACGACCCGAAACAGGCAGATGAAGACGTCACTGTCGAGCAGCTGATCGACAGCATGGTGGTCTATGGTTCTTCGCGCACCGTCACGGACAAGCTGGTTGCCTTCCGTGAGCGCACCGGCCCGTTCCACGGACTGCTGATGGCGTCGATGGATGGATCTGGTCAAAACCGGGAATGGGAGTGGGACTCCATGACGCGGTTGGCCCAGGAAGTGATGCCGGCGTTGCGAAAGGCGACGGGGACTGAAAAAACCTGACTTGCGCGAGGGATGGCAAGGGCCGGACAGACAATGGAGAATCGACCACCACAAAGGTGGCGCCGGCCCGTAAGGAGACAACATCTTGCATTCAGCATCACACTCACGCGGTCTGCACGCCGCTGTTGAAAGACGCGTTGTTCAGGGTTCGCTGGCAGATCAGCATGGCCTGGCCGCGTCATGGGAGCGCTGCTTGACGGTGCATGGTTTGAGTCCGGAGCGGATGGCCAAGCCTCCCGTGTTGACGGCTGCCGAGATCAAGGATCGTCATGCGCCGTTGGCTGATCTGCTGGCGCTGTCGCAAGGCGAGCTGCATCGGTTGTTCGAAACGCTCTCTCCGCAGGACTACGTCGTCATGTTGAGCGATGCACAGGGTGTGGCGCTCGCCTTCCGATCGAGTGACTCTGTGCTGGATGCATGCAGTGCCGCGGGCGTGCTGCCGGGCTCCATATGGTCCGAGGAACTGCAGGGAACGAATGGGGTTGGGCTTTGCATCCAGGAGCAAAGGCCGCTGTCGGTTGTCATGCATGACCATTTCGCCACGAGTCTCACCGGGGTCAGCTGCACCGTTGCCCCCATCTTTGGCGCTGCAGGACACCTGGCTGGAGTGCTGGATGTGACGACCCTGCGCGCGTCCGATCGCAGTTCCCAGGCCATGGCGCTGCAGCTTGTTGCAGCGGCAGCGCGTCGCATCGAGAACATGTACTTCGCACGACGCAATGCGGCACACGCGCAGTTGCGATTCTCCAGGCACGGCGACTTTTGTGATGCGGCGGCGGAGGCGCGCCTTGCATTTGATGGGGCGGGTCGAATTCTGGATGCGACTCCAGCTGCGCAAAGGCTGTTGGTGCCGCACGGTGAATCCCTACTCGGGCAACCGCTTTCGCAGTTTCCCGGACTTGAGAGCTGGAGCCGTTTCGTCGGCGAAGCGGATACTCCCGTTGAGTTTGCCAGCGGGCGATTCTTCTTCCGCGTGGAGGAACCTCGAGGCAGGCGTGCGACAACAACTGGCGCCACGGTAGCCCGCAAGAAATGCGATGACGATCAGCGGCCTACGGTTTCAGACATCGTGGGTGGCGACGATGAGGTTCTTGCGTCCGTGACGATCGCCAGACGCCTGGTCGCGCACCGTGTGCCCATTTTTCTTCATGGGGAGACCGGAACGGGAAAGAGCGCGCTGGCGCGCGCGCTGCATCTCGACACTGGAGGATTGCCTGAGAGGTTTGTCGCGATCAATTGTGCTGCCATTGCTCCGGAGCTGATCGAGAGCGAGCTGTTCGGCTACCGCCCTGGCGCATTCACCGGAGCCTTACGACAAGGCTCCAGAGGCCGCCTTCTGGAAGCCGACGGCGGGATGCTGTTCTTGGACGAGATCGGAGACATGCCGCTGGGTCTTCAGACGCGGCTGTTGCAAGTGCTGTCGGAAGGCGAGTTTGTGCCGGTTGGTGCCATTCAACCCGTGCGTGTCCAGTTCGCCCTGGTCGCCGCCAGTCTGCACGATCTGGCGCAGAAGGTTCGCACCGGGCACTTCCGGGAAGACCTGTACTTCAGACTCGCCGGCGCGACCGTGCGTCTTCCAGCGTTGAATCGGCGGACGGACCGCGACGCCCTGATCCAGCGAATGTTGGCGAAAGCTGCTGATGAGTTCGGGCGAGCGCGTCCGACGTTGCAGCCCACTGCTCTTCGAACTCTTGGCGCGTATGCCTGGCCAGGAAATCTGCGCGAATTGCAGCACGTCACCCGGTACGCGGTGGCCATGGCTCCAGATTGCAGCATCGGAATGGAGCATCTGCCCCCGCTCGCTGGCGTCGAGTTGAACACGACACCGTCGCCGAGCGACAGTCGGCGCAGCCTTCTCGAAAGTGCATTGAAACGCAGCGGTTGGAACGTCGCAGGTGCGGCTGCCGAACTGCGCATTTCGCGCGCCACCATGCATCGGCAGATGCGGGCGCTGAACCTCAGCCGACCAAAGAAGCAGGACTGAGACAGGCGCAACGCGCCGCTTGCATTGCAGCGGAGAAGGCGGTTCTCCCTCTTGCGCGATACCGTCGAGTTCAACAGAGTAGAGCGCCTCAACGAGGGAGACAAGCATGCGTGCAATCCATTCGAGCAGTCCGACATCACTGTTCTTTAACTCACCTGCAGAGCGCGTGGCTCTCGCGCGCCGCCAATATTTCGAAGAGGGTCTCGCGCCGTCCGGAATCGTGAGCCAGGCGGTGTTTCAATCCTGGGCGCGGTGCCAACGCTTGCACTCGGGTCCATCAGACAAGGTGGTGTTCCAGCCGGTCACAGCGAGCCGAGCAAACCTTGCGCTCCAGAAGAACAGGCTGCTGCACGATGCCTGGGTCGGGGGTCTGCCCCAGTTGCAGGGGGTTCTTGGCAGAACCTCTTGCGCTGCAATGCTCACGGATGCGACGGGCGTTCTCATCGGCGCCACGTGCGTGGGGCGGTCGCACGAAAACCTGATGCCTGTTGCAACGCGCACCGGCGTCAACCTGTCCGAGGAAGCGGTGGGCACGACCGCGCCTGGCGTGGTGGCCCGAACGGGACAGCCTGTTCGTGTGGACGGCGCAGAGCACTTCTTTGATGACGTGCGGCGTATGCATTGCGCCGCCGCTCCGATCCTGGACGTCCACGGACGTCTCGCCGGTGTCCTCGATATTTCGAGCGAGGACATCCCATTCAATTTCGATGCAGGCTCGCTGGTCAGTGTCTATGCTGCGGCCATCGAAAATCGATTGCTCGTCTCGCAGTCGAACAACCATCTGGTCGTCCGCTTTCAAGCAGATCCAAGCCTTGTCGATTCGCCGATGGCAGCGCTCATCGGCATCGGAAGTGACGGTCGTCTGGCCTGGATGAATCGCGCGGCAGCGCTGCTTCTGGGGGCAGCCGAGACCTCGACCGGCGTCAGCTCTGGCCTCGAGGACACTGGACTGGTTGCGAGCACAACCGAGCTTGCATCGCTGTCAGATCAGACCAACTCTGTCGTGCTGCTCGCCAATGGCCTGGTGGTATGGGCGCGTGCCGTCATGCGGGCGCCCGACGGTCACCGGAACCTGTACTCAGGATTTTCCCCGAACGCGCTTGCGATCGAGCCGTCACCCCAAGACTCGGTTCAAGCAGATGCTGACCCGGTCCACCTCACATCACGGGATGCCGCTGCGGCACCCGATCGGGAGACTCCTGAAATCTCGCCATCAGGCGGCGTTGTACATCTGGGCAGCTTGCGCGATTCCGGTCATGCACTGATTCATGAGACCTTGGAGCGATGCGGAGGCAACATTGCCAGGGCTGCTGCCCAGCTAGGGGTCTCGCGAGGTCTCATTTACAGGCGGCTTCGCCGCGGCCGGGCAGGCTGACAGCTGGCGCGGTTGCGTGTTCCGAAACGGAACACAGCTTGATCGGGTTTCCCCGACGTTCATCATTCTTAAGCAGTCCCTTACCGTCCAGTCCTGTCTCCATGTGCGAATGCACGCCACCGGCGACTGGAACTTCTGAAGGTAAGGACTTATGCCACTGCAATACCCCGGCGCGACTCAGCCACAAGAGGCCGACGCACGTCTTGACCATCTCGAACGGGCACTCATCGCCGGTCGCCTGAATCGTCGAACTTTCTTGCAAGCCGCCGCAGCTGCCGCAATCCCGGCGACGGGGCTGAGTGCGTTGGCCGATGCGCTCGACGACGCACGTGCGAATCAAGCCGAACGTACGAGAAACCTGCTTCCTGCCTACGACTACATCGTCGTAGGAACCGGGAGTGCCGCATCGGCGCTGGTGGGGCGGCTGGCTGCGAACAGCAGTGCGAGCATCCTGGTTATCGAAGCCGGTGACTGGGACGTCGCACCTTCGGTGATGGATCCTGGCGTCTGGTTTACCAATCTGGGAACGGAGCGGGATTGGGGCGACATCGCTCTGCCGGCATCCAGCACCAACAACCGTGCGGTGCCCGAGCACATGGGAAAGGTCGTGGGTGGGGGCAGCAGTATCAATGCGACGATCTGGGCTCGACCGTTCAAGGCGAATCTCGACCATTGGGTCGAGCAAAGTGGCGACTCGTCGTGGGGCCACGAGCATGCCTTGTCGATCTACCGGCGCATGGAGAATTGGCAGGGGAAGCCCAACCCGCGCTATCGCGGCAAGGGTGGCCCTGTCTGGGTCCAGCCGGCGAGCAATCCGCACCCGGCGGCACCGGCCATGCTGGAAGCCTGTCGCGCTCTTGGCTACCCCGTGCTGGATGACCTCAACGGCGCACGTGAATTGGGGAGCGGCGGCTTTGCTCTGATGAATCAGATCATCCGTGATGGCCGGCGACAAAGCATGGCGCGTTCGTATCTGTATCCGGTGCTGGGCCGCAAGAATCTGACGGTGTTGGTCAAGACACATGTCGATCGCCTCACTTTCGACAAGACACGGGTCACGGGCGTGGAGTTGCGCCGCGCTGACGGCACCGCGCAGACCATCAAAGCCAAGTCTGAAGTCATTGTCAGTGCAGGGGGCATCAACACGCCCAAGCTCCTGATGCTGAGCGGAATTGGCGATGAGGTCCAACTCCGGTCCCATTCCATCAAGACGGTGATGCATGCTCCGGAGGTTGGCCAGAATTTTCAGGACCATATTCTTCACGGAGGATGCATCTGGGAGCCCAAGGAGCACGTGCCTCACCGCAACAGCGCTGCCAATGCCTCCGGTTTCCTCAAAAGCCAAGAGCATCTCAGCACTCCCGATCTCAACCTGGTGCAGATCGAACTGCCGTACGCCAGTGAGGTCGTATCGAAGCAGTTCTCTCCGCCGAACACGAGTTGGGCACTATGCGCCGGCCTCGTTCAACCGAAGAGCCGGGGAGAGGTTCGCCTGCGATCTGCGAACGCAGTAGACCGGCCCATCGTGGACGCACGATTCCTGAGCCATCCGGATGACGTGAGTGCGCTGGCCCACGGCATTGAGGTCTGTAGAGAGATCGGCAACTCAGCTGGCATGCGCGAGTTCGTCAAACGCGAAGTGGCACCGGGCCAGACGCTCACCGGACACGCGATGGAGAACTTCGTTCGCGACGGTGCTACGACGTACTTTCACCAGGTCGGCACCTGTCGCATGGGGAAGGATGATGCAGCGGTGGTCGATGCAAAGTTGCGCGTGAAGGGCATTCGCAACCTCCGCATCTGCGACAGCTCGATCATGCCCCGTATTCCCGGCGTTGCGACCATGGCGACCTGTGCCTTGATCGGAGAGCGGATGGCAGAGATTCTTCAAGCCTAGTCGGCGCCGACCGGGCGCGCCTTCGGCTTTCATTCAACTTCATCATCTGGGAGAGTCAACATGGAATCAATGCTTCTGATCGACAACGAGAAGCGGGCTGCAAGGCGTGGCGCGACATTTGAGCGTCGGCACCCGGCGACGGGCGAACTTGTGACCACGGCCGCAGCTGGCACCGTGGAAGACGCGATGACTGCAGTGGAATCCGCGAGCAGAGCTTTTCGCACCTGGCGCAACACCGCCCCGTCCGAACGGCGTCGATTGCTGCTGAAGACTGCGGATGCGCTTGAGGCACGTACGCCCCAGTTCATCGAGGCCATGGGTGCGGAGGTCGGGGCGTCGGCCCTGTGGGCAGGATTCAATGTCCATCTCGCGGCC
>Ga0307515_10010551_pt1 | contig 17691 bp, 7 predicted proteins | sample 17_EM_MG_FD_194513 | JGI IMG/M metagenome (GOLD analysis project Ga0307515, IMG submission 194513) | Populus trichocarpa ectomycorrhiza microbial communities from riparian zone in the Pacific Northwest, United States - 17_EM | ecosystem: Host-associated > Plants > Roots > Unclassified | place... | reverse complement strand
TGGTCCTTCATGAACTCCCATGTCCTACCAAGTCTTTTTTTTTTTTTTTTTTTTTTTTTGTGGGAAAGGGAGGGAATGCATCATGCACCATCGCGCCTGAGCACGGATGTGGAGGACTCCGCCAGGGCTCGCCAAGTTGGCCTAAAGCCTTTGGACGGGAGTGCCCTGTGTCCTACCCCCTAAAACCCCCCTTCGCCGGTGTTCCAGCTGCATCCCTTTATGTGAAGTTGATTTGAGGACCTGCTAACGGATCAAACTTAGTCAAATTTTCCTCAGCCCACAGCTTTCGGAGTTTCTTCTGTTTCCTTACTCTCTTGTCTTCTTCCATGAAGCGCATCGCATTCCAGCTTTTTGTCACTAGATCTGTTAGTAGTCCTTTTAGTAGTTGTGTTGTCTCATTAGGGGTTACATCTTGGTTTTGAATAGAGACCTTTATTTTTGATTTCCATATGGCCCAGACCATTGTAGCGATCAGCATTCGTAGTCTTTCTGAGTCTTTATTCATGTCGTGTTCAAAAGTGAGGGCTGCTGCCCCTCTGATCATCCCTAGGTTAATATCGGGCCAGTCCCTTGTTGTTGATTTATGCCATAGTTCTCGTGTTGTGGACCATGCCTGAGCCTGACCGCTGCTTTCACACTCTATCCATAGGTGTTTTTCGGTCTCTATTGTTTCTATATTTCTCCTTTTTTTGCAGAAAGGGCAGATTGACTTTTTGTTGTGGCCTGGGATTTTGCCCCAGAAAGCTCTGCATTTGATCTTACCCATGAGCATTGTTCTCATATGATCTTTTATCCTGGGTGGGATTTCAAGCACTTTAATTCCTTTTAGGAGTTTCTCATTTGTGGGCTGCAGACCTGTGATTCCTTGTATTTTGTCTTTCGCCTTGTCTAGAGTGTCTTGGTGTAGTATTCGTTTCGTCTTCTTGGTGTGCCATCTGACGATTGTGCTATAGGTATGTTTTGCTTCTAGCACTTGGAGCCTCACTCCGTCCTGTATGGCAGGGTGTCCATCTAGCCATTCTTCACTGTCCATTTCTACTGGTATGTCCTGTTCTCTTCCTTTGTCCGCCAGCGTGTCTGCTCTGCTGTTTCCATAGTTATTTTCGTCATGGCCCTTCACCCATTGGAATTCGGTTTGTGCTGGTCTAGTTCTCAGCCGGATTAGTATTCCTTTTAGCAAGTCTGAGTTTTGTACCCCGTTCCAGGCCTGGTCTTCGTATTTCAGTGAGTCTTTGCATATTGCGTTTAGGCTCGTCAGTGAGTCTGACTGTATTAATAGGTCGTCGATTTCGTTTCTTCTCAGGGTTTCAAGGATGGCGCTCAGTTCTGCTCTCGAGTTAGATGGTGGTTTATCGTGGTGAGTTTCTATTTTTAATGCTATATTCCTCCTACTTCCGTCGCCGTACCAGACTCCTATTCCTCCCTTTGTGTTTTCCCAACCGTTATTAGTGGTTGATCCGTCAGTGCTGACTATCACTTGGCATAGGCTAGGGATTGGTACGTGGTTTATTCTCGCCAGGGGTTTTTCTTGTTGGTATGGGTCTCTTTTCTTGGATTTGTGTCCGGGGATGTCCCCGAATATTCTTATTCCGCTCAGTAGGTCGTGCTTCGCTCTTGTGTCTGGGTTGTATAGTACTGATGTTTTTGTTATGTCTGCTTTTCCGTGTTTTTCAATCCTTCGGGGCGTGTGCCATAGGTTGTGTCATTGTGGGGATTCTTTATTGGGGTTCCATGCATCGCTGATTCTTTTTAGCAGTTCTTTCGCTTTCGTTTTACAGTTGTGATGGGTTGGTCTGTTGTTCTCGCATGCGAGCGGACCTGCGTTTGATGATATTCTTATTAGGTCCTCGATGGTTTTCACTTTTTGGTCATCCTGTAGGCATTTCATGGCCTTCGATGCGGTACGTAGATTTCTGTTTTTTGCGAAGGGGTGGTGGAATGCCGGCATTCCCATCTTTAGTTCTTGTGTGGCTCTCATTACTGATATTGTCGCGTTGTATTTTTGTGCAGTTCCTATCATTTCTTTTAGCGATTGAGGGAGTTTTTCTGATCGGGTTTTGATCGGCCAGGTCTGGTAGATCCATTCTTTTACTGTGTTCCTCGTCACAATTGGTTTCTGGTTAGCGCTCTGGAATATTAGTTCGTTTGCTACTTCTGCCCAGTCTGGTCTGTCAGGCTCCGTTCGCCACCATCTCTTCAGCCATCCGACTTTGATTGTTTCGTATCTAATTTTCACGCTGGGGGCACTTATTCCTCCTTCCTTCACCGGTAGTATCGCTCTGTCCCATGCTAGTTGTCCTTTCTTACCGTTCCAAATGAATTTCCTTATGCTTTTTTCCATTGTCGTTAGATTTCGGTGTGAAATGCCGTTTACTGTCATGAAGTATTGTGCTAGTGATATTACGAGTGTTTTTGCTAATAGTACTCGGCCTGTTACTGACAGGTATAGGTGTGTCCATTGGTTCATGGTTTTCATTTGCCTTTCCATTATTTCATTCCATTTTTCCTGTATATTTATGTTGCTTCCCTGCCATGATCCAAGTATCCGGGTGGCTTCCCCATCTTGTGCGATTCTGATTTCGTTGGGGATCCTCCACCTGTTGAGTTCTCGTGATTGGATTAAGTCTTCTCTGTTCTTCTCTGACCCTAATGGTATAATCTCTGTTTTTAGGTTATTAAACCGTGCAGTTGATGCTTCGCAGAAAACATCTAGGCATTTTTGTAGGTCTGTGGGGCCGTCTTCCGGTCCTAGAAAGACTGTTGTGTCATCTGCGTAAACTTTTATTAGTACTCTGGTGAGTGAATTGTTTATTCGGAATCCTTTTAGTGGAGACTGTCTGATGAATTCGATCATCAGTTCTATTGCTAGATTGCATAATAGGCATGACATGGGGTCCCCTTGTCGGACCCCTCTCTGTACATCGAATAGATGGCTTGTGAATCCGTTTAGTCTTATTGCCATTGAGGCTTTACTGTAGAGGTTTTCGATTCTTGTGATGAAACGCGCTGGGAATCCAAATGCTTTAAGTACTCTCCATAGGTATGTCAGGTCTATTCTATTGTATGCTTTCTCTTGATCTAGGCAGACTATTGCCCCTCTGCTTTTGGTGTTCTTGCTCCATTTTAGCATGAGCTCTACTAATTTAGTCTGGTCATATATGCTGCGCTTCGGCATGAATCCAGCTTGGTCTTTGTGTATTAGTTTTGGGGCTACTTCTCTTAGTCTGTTAGCTAGGGCTTTCATGTATGTCTTGTAGTCTGTATTGAGTAGTGTAATCGGTCTATAATTTTGGATATCTCTTTTATCTTTCTTTTTGTAGAGTAAGCCCATTCTTGCCTCCAAGAATTTTTTGTTGTTCGCTCTGTAGCGTTCTAAATCCTCCATTACCTTCGTCATTAGGGCCGCCACACATGGCCTTACCTTTGCACTGCCTTCTCTCATGTCTCCTTGTTTGAATTTTTTATCTAGTTTCATTTTTTTGCGCCATTTAATTTCCTCTTTCCAGAATTCATTTGGTATCCCGTTGGGACCCGGGGCTTTTCCATTGGGGGCCATTCTTAGTATGTCTATGATTTCTGTGTATGTAATATCCTTGTTTATTTCATTCTTTTCGTTGTCGTTTAGTGCCTTCGTTAGGCCCTCTAGGATTTTGTTGATTGCTCTTTCTCATGAGTCGTTCATTGGGGGTTCGCTTTGTAGGCGTGAATGGTAATCCTTTGCTATCTCTAGCATTTCTGTAGGGTTCTTGGTTTCTATGTTCGACGTTGGATTGAGCAGTGAGTCTATTATCAGGCCTGCCGTGTGTGATTTATTTTGGCTGAACCATAGCTTCAACGACTTTTCATTAACTCCGAACCATTTTGCTTCTTTCATGTTTGATCTCGCATCTCTCGATTCCTCTTTGAGGTCGCTCAGTAGTTTCTTTTTTTGGCTTAGGGTCTTTCGGCAGTTTTCTTCTTCTCCAGTCACACAGTCTTGTAAGTTTTTCTCTGCTTTTTTGATCTCTTTCTCAGCTTGCTTACGTATTATAGTTATTTCCTTCCGTCTGGCTTGAGTGGCTTCCCCGCTCACTCTCACGATTCCGACTTTATATTTGTGCCATAATTTCTGGGGGTTGCAGTGGGTTCTTAGGTTCATGAGGGCAGTCTCCCTCCCTGGTTTGCTCTTTTTTCTTTCCATTTTATCATATTTTTCCAATTTGTGTTCTAATTTTCTTAGTAGGCGGAGCGCTTCTTTCATGAATTGCGGGTGATTTAGTATTTTTAGGTTTAGTTTGGGTTCTCCCGAGCCAGTATCAGGGGCGGTTGCGTTCCTGATTGTCATTGCTATTCCATTGTGGTCCGATAGATCACAGTTGATGATTTTGTATTCGTTGGTAGCATGCCATGTAGTCTCTGATATGTAGATCCTGTCTATTCTCGAGAATATACTCCTTCTGTCGTTTCCACTTGTACCTTCCCATGTGAAGCATTTCGTTTGCGGGTTGGCCTTTCTCCAGCCATCGGTATGTTCTAGTGATGTTTTTAGTCGCGACATTTCTGTCCTACCAAGTCTTGAACATCCTAAGCAAGGTGGTATCTCCGGAAAGTACTGCCTGGTCTTCCTCGTACATCGCTTTGGCGGGAAATGAATCTAGTTCTTGAATAGCTATCTCTCACGCATAGCTAGGCAGATCGGACAACATTGTGAACGAGAATGCCGCGGACGTCATTGCACCTAGGTGACTGACCTCCCACCCAGTGTGGTGTGGTGTGACACCCTGTTTCATGCGACCACCGGGCCTGATCATTCTGCGCTCACTCTGCCAGCACTTTGACTTGCCCAAAACGATGGCATCTCGACCCAAGCACCGCTCGGATCTGCTCCACACCGATCCCATTGGCTTGTTTCTTCATCCGATGCTAGAGATGTACCTTGTGCCCTTGTCGTCGAAATTCTGCTTACGTCCCTCGCCTGTCTTATCCTTTGTATCTGACAGACAGCCTTTGGTAATAGTCCGGTACCGCTACACCTTCTATTTCACTCACATGTACACTTGATAACTGGACTCCAGTCAGAATATCAACTTGGGAAAGCACTCCACCTGTTCTGGCTCTACTCTGAGTCCCCTTCAACCGCTTCCTCATCCCCCATTTAGTTGCGCCAATGCCAAAACTGGTCTGGTCCCGTGCACCACTCACAATGCATGGAGTGAAAAAAGGTCATAGCAGATTACGTGTATTAGCAGTAGGAACCTAATTTCCAATCTCAACATACGAGATGCGAAAGGACGTGTTTGGCCTTGCTTGGCCATTCCTGGATGAGGGGTGGCGGGTGGAGCAACGAGACGAGTATAGAGTTGTCGGCATCGCTGGTAGGGAGGCTGTGGGCGATTCGCTCGTGAACGGTTCACCAAGCACTGGAGTAGTGTCAATGGAAGTGCTCTATTGTCAGCAACGGGTTAGATGCTGTTAGCCCCTGAGCCCAACGACTGCACGATGAACCGCAAGGGCATGAGCACAAAGTGCTTGGGGGTGAGGGTCTACCTACCAATGGATAACCAACAACGGAGCCTGTTGGAGTATATTGGTCTTTGCCCTGCAACGATCTGTGCACGTTTCTTGCACCCTAGTTTTCCACGTGTACTTCCTGATTTGTATATAATACAAACTCTGCTGGCACTTTCAGGCTCAGCTGTTTCCCCCCCGAAACACTGAGCTCACTGCGTCCTAGGTTATTCCCAACAGAGCCCAAGGTAAGCATCAGTAAAGTAGGAGGTGAGCGTGGAAAATGACTGATGCAGTGCAAAGGGGCCACTGTCGCCGACGCCCCAGCAGTTGGGTGGACCGCATCGTTGACTGGAGTGAAAGAAAGAGCAGTTAGCTGGATGTTGACCTTCGACGACGAGTGACAAACCAAAAGCTTCCTCCGTAAAGCAACACCAGCAAAGATTTTGCACTGCGAGTTTCCCCATAGGTTGGTGTCGCGGGGGGGGGGGGTCACTGTGAGTCGAGTCGAGAGGAGAACTGTGATAGCGAAGAAGTTGATATTCGGGCCAATTTCATTTAAAAACCGTGCACAAGCACCATGCCAGCGCCACAGGAGACCCAACAGTATTGTAATTCACCCATTACCTGCCCGACTAGCCCATTGGAACTGTAAGTGTGTCATGCAGCCCGTTCCAATCCATCATTTATATCATGTCATTACCACACAGTTCTACCTCCACAGATGCCCTAGTAGGCCTTGTCTAATTCCTTCCAACAGGGAGCAATGAGGAGTATTAGATCACATCCGACACATCGTGTAACATAGACTAGCTCTTAGCATGTAAATTTGGATTACAAAAAAAAAAACAAAAAAAAATGTTGTTACTATTTGGGACGCGATCATATCTTGTACTACTTGGCTGCGCACTGTTTACTTGTTTGGGCACCAATCTTACTTGTGCCCATCACACACTTGCCCATCTCTTGCTCTTAGTTCACCCTTTCTTTCTTTTTTTTCTTTTTTTTTTTTTGTGGGAAAGGGAGGGAATGTGTCATGCACCATCGCGCCTGAACGTGGATGAAGTTCACCCTTTCTTGTCAATACAGCAGGATTCGGTTGCACTCAGGAGCACCAGGTGGCTAAGTTAAGTGATATACTCCAGTCGGATTTCTTACAGGAACTCCATATATGGCTCTCCATGTTCTTCCTCACTGCACCATTAATGCCAGTGCGAAGCACGTCTCGTTCAGAGAGCCTGGAACATGCCCTTGTGCGCATACAGGAGTGGTAGAAATTTCGTGCAGCTGTGTTCAACAAGAACAATTGTGTTTGTTGGGGCTCACTACAAACATGCAAGAACACAAGATGAATCCTGAGGCCTTTATATAACCGTCCATCTGGTATCCAAGCACCGGAGATCAGTGAAAACCTAGCCAAAAATGTATGCACATTTACACCAGTCTTGGACAATCTCTATTGCACCTCCATACATTGCTATGGAACTTGCTGTAATGAAATATTCTGCACTCCAGACCAAAGAGGAGAGACAAGCTGTTAAGTTAGGGAACTTATCAGGCGGATATCCTTGACAGTATGGCTGGCGAGCTGCAGGAACCACCTTGACGGAATAGGAGCAAGGCGAGAGAGGAAAAGGCGAAAAGGAATGTGATATAACTCTGTCGATAATCCGACTGGACTCTCTAGCAACTTGTACATAGGTCTTATATACTAGGAGAGCACTGCGAGCGGATGAACAGTCCATACACAATAATGAGTCAGAGATCGAATGAGCCTGAATGAAGAATGGAGGGGAAAACTAACAGAGTCCAAGAACTAACTATGATGAGAATTGAAGGAGTCAAAACGCTAACCGTCAGCGAAATCGGAAGAACGTGATTTTGCCTAAGTAAGGAAATTGGGGGATGTTGCCGTCGGGAATGGGGGTCGGGGCCCATGGCCTAGATCTTCATGCCAAGGTTAAGAGATCGAAGGGTGGAGTGCGAGTCAGAAAGTGATGCAATGTCAGTTGGTTCGTGTACGCATCGGAAAAAGGCTGGACGTGGGAAGCGGCAGTGGATACTCGATCGCCTATTACTGGCGATTTATCTGGTGATGAAATCGCGGTCGTAACACAAGCCAAGCCACAAACAAAGCCAACAGTATAGAGTTAGTGCCATATCAACTAGCTGTCGTCACACCGGAGACATGCAAATGACCCTGGAGCCAGGTGCAGGTACCTACACCAGTGTACGTGCACTTAGTCCCCAGCAAGGAACATTCCTCTTGAGATGGCCCATGCCGACTTCCAAAATATCTCACGACCCCAGTCCTCGAATAGATAGACATGGCCGATATACCTAACCTATCAGGAGGAGGTCGCCTTGCAGTGAGGCAGTTTTTGGTAGTTACTTGTTGCCTCGATGGCCTCAGTAGATCACCCGAAATACAATCGAATCCCTTTATATAAAAGAGGATACAAGTGTACAGGTGTACAGGTGTAAGTAGATACTGAGAGTAGTGGTCGAGGGGTAAAAGCAAGATGCCCAAACAATGACAAGCCGTGACAAACTAAATAGGGTACGAGTGGATAAACCAATCCTCACAGCGTGCGTATTACAAGCAATTAATCGCTAGGTATATTTACCTATAGGTCATCTACTGCAATTATTTCAATAGAGAAACAAACGACAGGCTTACTGCTCAGCGCGCGTATTACAAGCAATCACTGAGCAGGAGTCCATCTAACACAAGTGGTTAAATATGGGTCGGGGTTGCGGCGGTAGAACAAGTGAAGTCCATGGGGCCAACTGACCCCCGATTGATGCCGGTGCACCATGTGCAGCCTCCCGATGTGTCCCGATCCATTACCTGGATGGCGCTGCTTGGCGTGACTATACACTTCCCCTCACCAGCACCACTACCGAACCGATTCCTAAAGAGAGCGGCTTCGTGAGCACGTCTGCGATCATGAGCTTGGTAAGGAGGTACTTGATAGCGATTCGTCCAGCATGGACTAGCTCCCGCGTGAAATGATACTGTATGTTGATGTGGTTGGATCGTGTGTGAGAGTCAGGGTTCAGCGCAAGTGCAGGGGCATCCTGGTTGTCGCCATAAATGATGAGAGGGCTTCGCGGCTCAATACCAAGGTCTTCCAAGAGACCTTTGAGCCAGGCGGCCTCCTTCGCCGCCTGGCACATTGCCATATACCCCCAATTCCACCGGAGAAAGTGCTATCGGCGTCTGTTTTTCGACTTTCAGGAGACCTCTCCGAGTCCAAGACGAAGATATGTGCACCGGTGGACTTGCGATTGTCATGATCGCCTTCCCAATCCGAATCTGAAAAACCCGCGATGTCAGGGATACCCCCTCCAAGGTGCAGGCTTCTGTGCCTCGTCCTTTTGAGGTAGTGTAGGACTCGTAGGGCAGCATCGAGGTGGGCGCGTCCGGGATTGGCTAGAAACTGAGCGAGTTTGTTGACGGTATATATGATATCGGGGCGAGTAGCAAGCGATGCATACTGAATGGAGCCTATGAGTTCCCTATACTTGCTATCGGCCATATCATTGACTTCATCGGGAGTTTTGGGCCACTGGTCCTTCGTAAGAATAGTTCCAGGTGCGAGTGGAATGGCAACGGTTTGCGCATTCTGGAGTGCAAAACGCTCCAGTAGGCTCCAAATGTACGACTGTGGTGAGAGTGAGACCGTGTGCCGACTGAAATCACGCTTCACCTTCATCCCTAATGTCCAGTACAGTGGAACTTCCCTCGCTCGATATGCCGTACTTGCGGCGGGACATCTCCTCCACACGGTCTAACAGTTGACGGAGTCCAATACCTGTCTCGTCATCAACCCAGAACGCGCACACAGCCCAGTCACCATTCCTCCGGGTGCCGATCCGGAACACGGCGTGGTATGGCATTGCGTGTATCACAAATCCTCCAATACCAGCTTTGAGTCGCTCGTGCCATATGCGCCCCGCCTGCTTCAAGCCGTAAAGACCTTCAATAAACTCTAGACGGAGTCTCCATCTCCGTGCCACTAGGGGCGGTTCCATATAAACCTCACCATCGATCTCACCGTGCAGGTACGCTACTGGCACGTCGGATCGGCGGGGATCGAGAGGAGAACCCGAAAACATTCGAGTCGCAGCACTGGGGCATATAAGTGGGTATCGTTATAGTCGACACCGGAGACTTGGGTAAATCCCCGTGCTACGAGGCGTGCCTTCTGCTTGGCGAGTAGGCGATTCTTGAATTTCCGGTGGAAACCCAACGTGGTGTGATTGATACTCGTGTCAAGAGGACGTGAGAGGGTTTTGAAGACGTTTAAGCGACGCGTAGCGTCGATTTCATGTCCATGGCGGCTCGCCATTCGTTTACGTCAAGCGTATTGAGCGCGTCTCGAATTGCCTGAGGACCAGGGGCGATGGTGGGGGCCTGAACACTGGATCAGGCTCCTCGAATGCTCCAAAAGCAAGGAGTGCACTCGCCCTTCTAGCGCAGCGCACGCGGCCAGATCGAGTAGCACGCGATGGAAAATTATGGACCTGCCCCACGTACTGAGGAGCATTGTCGTCCTGATCTCCTGCTAAGCTGGCTGGGATATGGTCCGCGGGGTCTTCGGTCAGCGACGGAGCGGGCTTAGGTGCGCAATGGTAATATCGGCCGGGCCGGGTACACGGAATGTAAGTTTGCCCCCGGCGGCGGGGCCGACTCCTCATTGTCGCTGCTGTACTGCGTAGGTGCGGGGCGTGGTTGGGAGGCTGAGCGTCAATTTCGGCACCTGCGATGCACAGATCGAAGGGTTCGCGATCGCGGGTGCGGCTCAAAGATGGAACACCACATTGACTAGGTCGTCGCTCGGCGAGTGGTCATGTACTATAGCTACATTGCTAGGGGCCTTGCTTTCTCTTACTCGTCCCACCAGAATTTGTTGAGCGCGCAGCACGCAGCAAGCACTCACATCCCCAAACACGTCTCACACGCTCAGCCCTCGCGCTCAGCTGATCGAGAGCGCAAGGGTTAGTCATGGTTCGGCATCTCTGCCTCCAGCCTCGCAGTTTGGACACGGTCGCCCCTTCGAAATTCGAGCCCACTCCGTCCTGCTCGTCATCAGCATTCTTTATCAGCATAAGACTTATGTCAACACTGCACAACGGACTTACCCATATAGATTGATAGTGGTATTTGAAGTCTCTGTCATCGCTCGCTCAAGAGCCTGATCCGCACGAGGGTCGTAGGGTTATCTGAGCGCTTATAAGTCGTGGAATACTGCTGTGAGGCATGAAGACACACACCAAAGCCTGAAATTATCCGCCCCACCAATACAACGATTCTATTGGCCAAGAAAGAGTAACAGAAAGCCCAAAAAAGGCGGAAGGACAACGAGGCCAAGTAGTACCAATACAGCTATGGCGACCCTGAGGGCTTCCACCGACCAAACGCATAGTCCGATCGTGATAAACGAGCAGAAGCAACCCATCACGAAACAAACGATCATATGACCCTTCATGAACTCCCATGTCCTACCAAGTCCGAATGTCCTAAGCAAGGTGGTGTCTCCGTTTCCACCGGAAAGTGTCACCGCGTGATCTTCCTCGTGCATCGCTTTGGCGGGCAATGACTCCGGATCTTGAATAGCTATCTCTCGCGCATAGCTAGGCAGATCGGACAACATTGTGAACGAGAAAGCCGCGGACGTCGTCGTACCTAGGTGAAGAAGGAGGCTCGTGTATATAAACGAACGCAGGACATTCCTCAAAGATGGATCAAACTGCACACTGGAGTCCACGTTGAGGAGCACAACTTGAACTATAGCAGATCCGACCGACTGGAGGCTTTATTACCGGCTAATCGAGTGCAGTATGTGATCGGCAATGCTCACAATGACGGCGATGAGAGATATGGTCTCCTTCCACCCCTGGGCAATCAACCGTATCGTCGGGGGCAGCTCATCTGTGGGTAGATCAGAGCACCGTAAGCAGGGAACGTGGCGCCACTGACAGTTCATGAAACTCTTGGCACCTGTGCCACGGCGAGAGGTGTATGCGCCCTCCGGTGACTCTGAATAGATGAGAGTAGCCTCTCGATCCTTCCTCGCGAGGTGGCTCATTAGTAGACCGCCTAGATGAAGAGCAGGAATACGCGCCCTTTAAGCCTTTCAGAGCCCGGCGATGGATTCCTTTCAACCAGGTTAGGGTTCCCAGCCTCTAATTACGCCTCTAATTGCCCATTGAACCACATGCCAAGTGTCAATGAAATGTTGGACTGTTCAAGTCCAGATCGATGCGAAGGAAGGCTAATCTGTATTGCAAAAGTGTCAGAGTTCTCATGACCCATATTAGCACTGACGGGCCGTGCTCCCGGTGTGGCCTCGTGTTTCTGGTGCTGTATTACGAGCTTACTTGCGTTCATCAGTCCTCATTTGGTTGAGCTCGGTATGTAAAGAGTCAGATCAAAATTCCCGATTGAACTTTCACGAGGTCGGCAGAAGAAAGAACGCCATAACTTGGTCCTTGACTTTTCCACCGCAAAATTCCAAAAGTAGTTATCGGATGCCCGGCCCCAACTATGGTTCTAGAACGCGATCATGAGCGCTCCAACCAACTGTAAACAAGAATTTGAAACCTCTGTCCAGAGCGTAGTGGATGGATCAGATCAGAGTGGCTATCTGGTCTACTTCCACTCCAGATCATTGGAATATTCTTGTACGTAACGCTTCTCTACTACGGTCTGAGTTTAGATGTGCCAATTTTGAGGGAGCGTCATTGAGGTCCTGTTTACGTCCCGGGGCGGTGGAGGGTCAACGCAGAATACCACTGAGACCCGCCCTTCGTACGCTTGCAATGTCAGTACACCTTCCTTCGCCGGCTTGGTGGTCCGCAAGGCCGGCGATTTATGCCTCGTCACCTCGCGAAGAGCGCGTCTTCCATACCACTCTGCGGGTGCAGAGCCACGAGGGACTCTATGGTTGATATCATTCCAACCTTCCCAATGGTGCCTGCGTGGTGCCGCGTCACTGGTTGATTCATTCCTTACGCAGTGGGTATTGCCTGCAGTGCGGCCTGTACCATAAATACGAGTGTGGAGAGGACTGGTGCTCTCGATGTCGTTATGCATCGGCTCTGGTACTGCGGTGTTGCTTCACCGTGAGGGATACAAACCCAGGTGGGGACGTTCAATGGCGCAGTATGCCATGTCCAAGCAACAATACAGGCGCTTCACCAATATATGTGAAACCCTCGGCGGAGACACATCCGCCCCAGTCAAAGGTGCAGCAGGAGGCAGGCAGGATGCGATTTCGTCCTTCGGTACCATATTATGTGTAGCATTCTATGACTCGCCTCGATCCCCTGCATTACTCACCGCAACACACAACATCAAGACTATGCTTCCGACCGAGTCCCAACCGTGCTTCTTCCAAATTTCAGCAACACTGGTCCTAACTGCATCCCAGTATTGCGCATTGTTTTCAACCCTGGACCTACTACGAGCGCCATCCGATGCATCTACATACCATCCGGCGTCACTCGCTAAGCGCACCATGGCGACGAAGGATAGGACACGACTGCCAGGTACTCTCCTTCTGATAGGTACATCGGCCATGTCTATCGAGTCGAGTACTGGGATCATGAGATACTCTGGAAGTCGGTTTGGGCCATCTCGAGCGAGAGGAATGTTCTTTGCTGGACTAAGTGCACGTACGCTGGTGTAGTAGCCTGCACCTGGATTCAGGGTAATCTGCATGTCTCCGGTGTCACGACAATCGATATAGCACTGTATGCATACTGTTGGCTTTGTTACGTTTGTGGCTTTGCTTGTCTTCCCATATCTCTCCTCTTTAGTCTAGAGTGCAGAAGATTATCAATAGTTCGTTACAACAAGTACCGTAGCAATGTATGGAGGTGCAATTAAAGTTGTCTAAGACCGGTGTAAATGCACATACAATTTTGGCTAGGTTTTGGCTGGGCGGTTTCAATCCCCGGTGCTATAGACGGTTATATAAGGGTCCTCAGGGTCCGGCTTGTATCCTTACGTCTTTGTAGCAGGTACCAACAAACACGATTGTTCTCGTCGCGTCGTACACGGCTGCACGGAAATTTCTAACACTCCCGTACGTACGTATGTCCTCCGTCAAGAAAGGCGCACCAGGGCGTGTTCCAGGCTCTCTGAACGTGAAATGCTTCGTATTGGCATTGGTGAGGAAGAGCATGGTTAGCCATACAGTTCCAATGACAGCCCTGCTGCGGGCCACCCGTCAGACGGCTGGTTGGGTGAATTACGGGTGAATGCCAATACTGTTGGGTCTTCTGCGTCGCTGGCGTGGCGCTTGCGGAAGGTTTATTTAAATGAAATGCGCCCAAATCTCAACTCCTTCTCCCACCACAGCGACCACCCGCAACGACCGATAACGCCCAGTAACGACCAGTGACGACTATTACGCGGATTGACGTACTCTGAAATCATTCCATGGGTAAACTTTCTTTTCTGAAGATTTTCCAATGCTGCTTCAGCAACAAGGATTTTAGTTCGTCACCATCACATTTGCATGGCTCTCGTCGAAGACCAATACCCAGCTAACCACTTTTATTTCTTTGCAGTCGATGACACAGCTCCGGTCCACAACAAATTACGCCAAGTGTCAACTGCCGAGGCCCCGGCGACGGGAGCCAATTCACACGGCCTCCATGTGGGTCATTTTCCACGCTCACCTCCTTCTACTTGCTGATGCTTACTTTTAGCCTCCCGTTCCCATGGGGCAGTCTCTGCCTCGGAGTTCTTCCACGGTTAGTTCTTCTGAACAACACTCAATTTGCTATTTGACAGATAATGAATACATTACAGAGCGATGGTAGCGAGCGGACTGCTATCGAACCACGCTCGAGATCCTCAGGCTCAAGCGCCACAACAAGAAAAGAGGGTAATTGAGGCCTCCAACTACCATGGTTCATCGACTGAGCTCCAACAACCCCTATGACGGTCCCTTGAAGAGGTGATAGAAAAATATAGGCAGCGCGTTCGAATTGTGAGCCACTACGGCTCCTATCTATCCCACGGTCACTGGTCACGTTATTCCCTTCGTCCTGGCTTGTTGCACAAGCCCCTTCCTCGCGCCGTTCCGCTGCGAGTCGAGCCGTTCCGCATGAACATCTTGTACTGTCCCTCAAGTTTATATGGACGTTGCTATCCCCGAGTCACTGCTGGTCGTTTTTCCTTCCCTCTATTTACAGTTCTTAGTTCTCGAGCCTTTCGCGCTCGTCGATTGGCAAGTTCCTTTGTGTGGCTATGTGGCATTGTGTGGAGGTTTGGCAGCAGGTCGCATATCCGAGGGCTACCTACCCTTGTCCCGCATGAAGGTCAACTCGCTTCTCACCTTATGTTTTGTATATACGCTTTTATTACCATGCGATTTTTTTAGCACCTCCTTGTATCTACAGACTCGTCTGAACGGTCTTGGAGCTAGCCTCCATTGAATGGCGCAGGACAAGGGTTGCCTGAGTAGATATCCAGCGGACATTTGAAGTCCATGGTAAGAGTAAACTGAATGAGACCTGAGGAGTGGGAAAGATTCGCTGCAAGAAGTACGGTTCGCCATGGTCCCTTGTGGCTGCGACGCATACCCTCATCAGACTGTAGTATTTACGATGTCCCGAAAGGCGTTGGTAGATTGACGAGTTCTCGAATGGTCCTTGGCTGTCTCCCACACTCGGTCAAGCAGGGCTGAACGTCTCCCAACCTTTGTTTTGACCTATGGTACCCTATCCGCAGTTGGCTATGTACCAGCGAACTACCATGTGCACGATCTCAAGTTACTCCTATTATATTTTGCTCTGGGTGAATCGACAATATCGGCTGACATCATCTCTTTCAGGAGGATCCTTGGCCACGTTCAATGCTATAGTAACCATGAAAGGGTTCTGGCAGCAATCCGACAAACGCTCCAGGCCATCTCCACGACCAACAGAGTCACCAACGGCGTCAGAATCGCCTCCCTCAATTATGACAATTCGCCGAAAGTCATATCTTCTGTAGTTAGTGGCTGGTAAGTCACAGAAAATGCATTTTCCCTTGGAAGTGCGGTCTAACTCCCGACAGGCCGTAAGAGGGAAGCCACTCGAGGAATGTTCGTGACGCGACACGTCCTATGTCAAGCCTGGAGACTGGCGTAGTGGTACATTCCCTTTGATATATGTCCTGGGTATGTTAAGACCTACGATCTTGCTGGGCCTATGGCACGCAAACAAATTTGAGATTAATTGAGGCAGTAGAAAGGCCATTCATGCACCTAAGCAACTAGATGGAAACGCAAGGAGGCCTTGGCAAAATGAAGAGCCGAGAGCGCATACTTTTTGCTTTCTTGAGGGACTGCTGGTGATACAGAGAACGGAACTGAGTGACGATACGGGGGTTGAAAACAACCTCAGAGCATGTCCGTGATGCTCTCCCTTGCTTCTTCCATCAGTTAAGGACTTCCAGGGTCACGACGATTCGCATTTTCACTCCAAAGTGGAACGGGGCAACATAAACGTGCCATCCGACCCATGTAGATAGCGGGCGTTTTGGCCATTTGCTGGATATCCTTTGGCTGAAGGAAGGTGACGACAGCCTTTGTCTGTTCAGGACCTGCAACGTGAGCATCTGTAAATGGGGGAAAGAGTGGCTGATACAGAGAGATTTGTTGTTTACATAATTGGCTGTAAAAAGGTAAATACCAATACCCGCCTCCATTCATATCATAGCCCTTGAAAGAATTGTGGAGAAAAGAGTGAAGAATAGGAGGCATACTAGAAGAAAGTTGGGGACTGAGGTTTTACAGCCAGTTGCGGTGTTTGAGATGATGAAATGATTTGGTCCCTGCAAACAGGCACCGTGGTAAGTTCTGTGGCACCAAGCAATTCCGGTGGGAGCGTGGTAAACCCACCTGCGTCAAAAGTAATCGCGCACCTCTACACGCGGCCGGACGGTGGCCAATAGTCTGCGACAAGCTGCACTGGAATGGCAAGCAACATGTCAGGAAAACAAAGGCTTGTTGGTGGGAAGGCATTGAGCGGACGCCTCGTGTTGGCGGTCGACGAAAGCTGGTGACACGGGGGCGCTTGGGCTCGTCGGGAGAAGAGGCGGATCGGAAGATGGATCGTCTGCACCTAGAGCCGATCTGCTTGAATTTAATTGTGTGTTCGTCGAAAACGGCGGCGGGTTGAGTCCGTCGGCGAGCTCGGCGAGCCTTGAGAGCGAAAGTTACCAACGATTTGGGATGGGCGGATGGGCTCGAATCGGCGGATTCCGAGCGGAGGTCGACTCCCCTAACCCTCCCGTTCGAGCGAGAGAATTCCGCAATAGGCTCCACAAATAAAGTGTAACCCATAAACAAAAGCCCGAGACAAAGCCCGGGGCAAGGGCCCGCGTCTGGTTCTTCACCAACGTACGTACGTATAATACTGCGCAAGAGGAGGACGCACAGCCGCCGCGGGTATCCCTAGAATGCCGCCGCATTCGCAGTGTGGCGTCGTATTTAGATTATTTGTAATCGAGCACTCTTCGCCCGCCGCCGATCTACCTTTAAACCCGGCCAGAGGTTGCTTGTACTCGGCTCCAGAGTACCCAGGACTTCCTCGACCTTGGCAGCCCGACCGGTCCGCTGCTCAATCCTTGTACCGTCCGAGCCCTGCCCGAGGACCCCTAATCTTGACAGCATAGATGGTAGAGAGAGTGAAGCCCTCTCACTTCGTTTCGGGGCGTCTTTCTTGACATTCAGACGAGATATGACCCTGGTTTTAACTTCCTATATAGGCGTTAGTGGATAAGTGGGCTAAAAGAAACGTCAGGCTTTCAAATTGCACAGGAAATGACGAGGGCGTAGCTGGGTTTCGTCGCAGCGCCAGAAATGACCCGAGGAACGGATGTTGCCAACGAGGCAGTCACCCCCTCCAAATCGTGTGCATCAGGACGCTAGGTGGAAGCCCATGTGTGGTACAAATATATACCAATCGAACTTTTTTGCCAAGCTGAGAAGTATCGCATATCTTCTCATGCAGTGGTACGAGGTTGAAGAGCACAATTGAACGTCATCAACCAGGCAACTGCGGATATTGATATCAAGCTATATGAAGGTTACATTTTGTAAGAACCGGCTTCGTATATGCAACGCAGATGCAAGAGGATGAATAATTGGTGAAGAGGAGTGGCCGAGCTCAACAGTGATAGACAGGAGGAAAGGTACG